>Ga0206815_1102_pt1 | contig 24068 bp, 24 predicted proteins | sample Alteio_BWOrgCont_91_FD_152864 | JGI IMG/M metagenome (GOLD analysis project Ga0206815, IMG submission 152864) | Enriched cells from forest soil in Barre Woods Harvard Forest LTER site, Petersham, Massachusetts, United States -... | ecosystem: Environmental > Terrestrial > Soil > Temperate forest >...
CGCAGGCTGATGTGGCATTAGCCATGAATACAGGAACACAAGCTGCAAAAGAAGCAGGTAATTTAGTTGATCTTGATTCTAATCCAACAAAACTAATAGAAATTGTTGAGATCGGAAAACAATTATTAATGACCCGCGGTGCATTAACGACTTTCAGTATTGCTAATGATGTCGCGAAGTATTTTGCTATTATTCCCGCTGCCTTTGTGAGTACGTATCCCGCATTACATGTTTTGAATATAATGCATTTAAAAACACCGTCGAGCGCAATACTCTCGGCAGTCATATTTAATGCGCTGATCATTATCTTTCTTATTCCGTTGGCTTTACGTGGTGTTACTTATCGACGTGTTTCTGCCGCACAGTTACTGCAAACGCATGTGATTGTTTATGGTATCGGTGGCATCATTGTGCCATTTTTTGGAATTAAATTGGTGGATATGTTGTTGTCTTGGGTGGGCTTGGTATTTTAGGAGTGACGGATGTTGATGGAAGTTGCTAAACAAGTTAGAACAGCCATATTGCTTGTGATTTTCTTTTCAATCATCACAGGGTTTCTTTATCCTGTTGTTGTGACGAGTGTAGCACAGAATTTATTTTCTTGGCGCGCTAATGGTAGTTTATTATTATCACAAGATAAGCGTTTCATTGGCTCAGCATTAATTGGGCAGTTGTTTACGGAGCCTAAATATTTTTGGGGACGACCATCGGCAACGACGCCTTTTTCATATAATGCAGCGTCTTCTGGCAGTGATAATTTTGGTCCTAGGAATCCTGATCTGATAGCGATAGTAAAAAATCGTTGTAATGAATTACATAAAGTAGATTCCAAAAATGCGAATTTAATCCCTGTTGATTTAGTAACAGCATCAGCAAGCGGATTGGATCCTGATATCAGTCCACTCGCAGCGCAGTATCAAATTAACCGCATCGCAAAAGCCCGTAACTTACCAGCTACAAAAATAGCTGAAATCGTTGCAAGTGCAACCAAGAATCGAGTATGGCATGTGTTAGGTGAACCAACAGTGAATGTTTTGCAATTAAATATTGCATTAAATGCGTTGGAAAAAAACTTACATCATAAGGTGCAATAATGCCAGATCGTCGCCCTAGCCCAGAAAAATTGCTTGCGCAGATAAAAGATGAAGAAAGGACGCGCGGCAAATTAAAAATATATTTAGGCGCAGCCCCCGGCGTTGGTAAAACATATACCATGCTGCAAGACGCTATTGCGAAGCGCGAACAAGGTTTAGACGTCATGGCGGGCGTTGTTGAATCACATGGTCGTAAAGAAATTGATGCCATGTTACAACATTTCGAAATCTTGCCACGATGTATAGTGGATTATCATGACAAACCTATGTTGGAATTTGATTTAGATTCAGCGCTTATTCGCCATCCCAGTATGATTTTGATAGATGAAATGGCACATACCAATGTGCCGGGTTTGCGTCATGCCAAACGTTGGCAAGATATTAAAGAATTAGTAGATCGCGGTATTGATGTTTCAACAACGTTAAATGTGCAACATATTGAAAGTTTAAATGACATTATTGCACAAATCATTGGTATACGTGTGCGCGAAACTGTACCTGATTCTATGCTTGTTTTGGCAGATATGATTGAGCTGATTGATTTGTCCCCAGATGATTTATTAAAACGTTTGCAAGAAGGCAAAGTGTATATCCCAGCTCAAGCTGAATTAGCGACACAATATTTTTTTCGCAAAGGGAATTTAATTGCATTACGTGAGCTTGCATTACGATTTACTGCAGAACGTGTGGATGAGCAAGTACTGAGGCATCGCCAAGGTGAAGGCATTATACAAACATGGCCGACAGTAGAAAGATTGTTGGTTTGTGTTGGGAATAATGAAGGCTCTAGTAAAGTGATTCGTGCAGCAAGACGCATGGCGACTGGATTACATGCGGCATGGATTGCGGTGCATGTGGAAGGACTGCATAGTCGGATTTCGAATGAGCAGCGCAATCAAGCTATCCGTAATTTGCGTTTAGCTGAACAATTAGGAGCGGAAACCCGAATTTTAACTGGTTTTGATATTGTTAAAGAAATTATACAGTTTGCAAGGCATCATAATGTCACCAAAATTGTTATTGGCAAGCGCTTACATTCGCGCTGGTACGAGCTATTTTGGCGTAGTCTATCCTATGAGTTGATTCGGCATAGCGGTGAAATTGATGTGTATATTATTCATAGCGATGAGAAAGATACTGCGCCAGTGACACCAACGTTTGTTAAACCAAAAAAATCATTTGTCGGTTATGCAGTTGCTGTTGGTGTAACAGCGGCTGCATCTATCATTAATTTGTTTTTGTATCCTTATGTTGGTCATGAGGGCCTAAGTAACTTAATTATGATTTATCTGATGGGCGTTGTGATAGTTGCGCTTTATGGGCAGCTTGGTCCATCGATCTTAACGTCGATTTTGAGTGCATTCAGTTACACTTATTTGTTTGTGCCGCCGCAATTTACTCATTCTATAATTGATATTCAGTATGTGTTAACGTTTGTGATGATGGCAATGGTCGCACAGATCATTAGTCATTTAACCATTTTAAATAGGCAACAGATGCAATTAGCTTATTTAGGCGAACAAAGAACCGCAGCATTGCATGTATTAACACGCCAATTAGCCAGTACGCGGGGTACGAGCCAATTATTATCTATTGCAATTCGCTATATTTCAGAAGTTTTTGATAGCGAGGTTGCTGCACTCTTATCAGAAAATAATGAGCTCAAAGTTCACTCTTCTTCTTCCACTAAAAAAATACTGAATGCTAAAGAATTGGGTGTTGCTCAATGGGTGTATGACCTAGGTCAAATTGCGGGATTGGGCACAGATACATTACCATTCAATGATTCTTTGTATGTGCCATTGCATGGGTCACTCGGCACAGTCGGTGTTTTAAAAATTCGCCCACGCCAATCGGAATTATTATTGATCCCTGAACAGTTACACCTTTTAGAAGCGTGTACTAATCAGACAGCATTAGCATTAGAAGTAGATCGATTACAAGAAAAAGCCAGTGAGACTGAAATTGCGATTGAAACTGAGCGACTACGAGCCGCATTATTTAATTCATTATCGCATGAATTGCAAAATCCTTTGGCGATGATTGTCAGGATTATTAATAAGCTGACTAAAAAAAATAGCCCTCTTGATGAAGATGAGAAGCAACAGTCTGTTAGAAGTCTTTATCATGAGGCGGAACGATTAAACCGCTTAATTAATAATTTACTTCAAATTACGCAATTAGAAGAAGGAAAAGTCAGCTTACATAACAATCTTTATGCGATTGATGAAATAATTCAATCCACATTGAATCGGCTCGAGAAAAAGTTAAAAAATAGAGAATGTATTCAAAAAATAGCACCTAATTTGCCGTTAGTTGCTTTTGATAAAGTGTTAATGGAGCAAGTATTTGTAAATTTGATTGAAAATGCAATTTTATATACGCCACCTGATACACCCATTGAAATTTCGGCAGTCTATGAAGGGGATCATGTGCTTTTTTCTATTGCGGATAGAGGTCCCGGTTTGTTGATGACTGATATAAAAAAAATATTCGAAAAATTTTATCGGGGTGAGAAGCCAACCAAAAAAAGCGGTGCAGGATTAGGGTTATCAGTTTGCCAAAGCATTATTAAAGCGCATGGCGGTAAAATCTGGGCTGAAAATAGAGTAGATGGCGGCGCTATTTTTTATTTTACATTACCAATTACATGAAGCCAAAACAATTAACTTTTAGTTATTAAGGCAGAATATGCATTCACTAAACTTCCAGGTTAGAAATGATAGCCATTATTATCAGAATATTACCGCTGAACTTTTTAATCTTATTTATAATCAGGCCATGCCTGCTATTGCAGGTAGTTTAATTGTCGCGAGTTGTTTAGTGTTCGGTTTGCATAATGTTGTTTCAGCACATCTGTTATATGGTTGGTATACCTTAATGATAGTTGTAACCATTACGCGTTATGCTTTTGTTAAAATGTATTTACGTAAGCAGCGCTCAATGGAAAATAGTATTTTGTGGGGAAAAATCTTTATATGTATGTTGGCATTTGCTGGGGTAAGCTGGTCATTAGCTGGGACATTAATTATTCCAGAGAGTAGTATTCATCAGACTTTTATCGCGACTTCATTGGCGGGTGTTGCAGCTGGGGCTATTCCATTTTTTTCAGGTAGTCGAGCTGCTTGTTTTGTGTTTATTATACCTGTGCTGCTTCCATTTGCAATGTGGTCATTTTTACACGCCGATACACCTCACCAGCTTTTAGGTTTTTTGACAATCTTATATATGGGTTTATTACTTATTGCCTGTTTTAGAACACATAAAGCCGTTTATAATGCCATAAAACTTAAATTTCAAAATGATGAGTTAGTGAAGAATTTGAGATTAACGAAAAGTACATTGGAAAAAATGAATGGTGAACTACAAAACGAGGTGAATGATCGTAAATACGCAGAAAAATTATTACGTGAGAGCGAAGAGCAATATCGATTGGTGACGGATGCATTGCCGGTGTTGATTTCTTATTTAGATATGAACTTACATTATCGTTTTATTAACAAAGCACATGCTGATTGGTTCGGTATGCCTTTAAATAAAATTTCTGGAAAGTCTATTAAAGCAGTTCTGGGGCATTCTATTTTTGAAATTTTTGATGAACATATCAAAAAATTACGTTCTCAAGATACAGTGAATTTTGAAACTATTATGCATTTTCATCATGATGATGAACGTTATGTTAGTGTGACCCTTATTCCACATATTAAAGAAGGTGTCATGGAAGGATTTTTTTCATTGATTAATGATACGACGCCACGGATTAATCACTTGGCAACACATGATTCGCTGACTGATTTACCAAACCGTAGTTTATTTAATGCGAGATTTTTACGTATATTAAATCGTTGCAAGCTGAATCATTCCAAACTGGCGATACTTTTTCTTGATTTGGATCATTTCAAAAATATTAACGATACATTTGGACATGATGTTGGTGATGATTTGTTAATACAAGTTGTCGACCGAGTTAAAAAATCGCTTCGACAGACCGATTTTTTAGCGAGATTGGGCGGTGATGAGTTTACTGTTCTTCTAGAAGATGTAAATAGAGAGGATGTTATTAAAATTGCTGATAAGATTTGTAATGTACTTTCCTATCCTTTTAATTTAAAGGGCAGTGAAACTTTTATTACTGTCAGTATTGGTGTGAGTATCTATCCTGATGACGCGGAAGAGATGTCAATTTTATTGAAAAATGCCGATATGGCTATCTACAGCGCAAAAGAAAAAGGCAGAAATGCAATAGAATTTTATACACAGAGTATGAATGAAAAAATGGTAAAAAGAATGAGTTTAGAAGCTGATTTGCGGTCGGCAATGGAAAAGGACGAGTTATCAATTTATTACCAACCTGTTATGGATATTGCTTCTAATTCGATTATGGGTTTAGAAGCCTTGATACGGTGGCAGCATCCGACATTAGGATTTATAGCGCCAAGTGAATTTATTCCGATTGCTGAAGAATCAGGTCTTATCGTGTCAATTGGTGAATGGGTATTGCGAACTGTCTGTCAGCAAAATATCATTTGGAAAAATACGGCTGATTTCCCAGTTCCTTTGCGAGTGTCAATTAATCTATCGGCGAGACAATTTAGAGAAGCAAATCTAACGACAATCTTTACGTCTATTTTGCAGGATCATAAAGTCAGTGGTAATAATTTAACGCTAGAATTGACCGAAAGTTTAATTATGCATGATATTGATCATAGTATTACAGTACTGAAGTCGCTCAAAGCGTTAGGATTTTGTATTTCTATCGATGATTTTGGTACGGGTTATTCAAGCTTAAATTATTTGCGCCGTTTCCCGATTGATATTCTCAAAATTGATAAATCATTTATTACCGATATTAATGGTAATACAAAAATGACAGATGATTCAGCGGCTATTGTGAATGCGATTATTGCGATGGCGCATAGTTTGCGTATGAAAGTGATTGCAGAGGGTGTTGAAACCATGGAGCAGTATTATTTTCTGAAAGAGAGTAGCTGTGATGAGATACAAGGTTATCTGCTGTCACGTCCTGTTCCCCCTGAAGAAATTGCAGCATTCTTAAAAAATGCTTTTTCAGTCGAAATGTATTTACAACAGCAGCAATCTCTCAAGGGGAATATACCCAGTTAGTGTAATTCAATGATCATCACATGAATAGGATGATTACTGATGTTGGTGTCTGTATGCATTTCGCCGCCAGTTTTTTTCGTCAAGTAATAAGCTTTATTTTTCTCGAGTTTGAGAAGGTGTGATTCACCTTTTGTATTCGTGATTTTTAAAGTGCCTTCGTCAAATGCAATTAGCACACGGTCGCTATCGTGTTTATGCATTTTTAATGCTTGATTCTTTTCTGGAGAAATAACCGTTTCCCAGACAGTCACTTTATCGTTGGAAAATTGCGGTGTGCGGTGAGTGCTCTCTGCATACAGTGTGGATGTGCTTAGCAGGCTGAAAATGCTCACAAGATGAAATAGTTTTTTAATCACTTTATTTTCCCTTTTATAATTCGTAAGATAGTAAATTTAGTCCGCATTATAAAGAAAATACGCAATAAATTGGAGAAAAATATGCTACAAACCTCAAAAATTGAATACTCAGATGGGCATATTGCCTTAGAAGGTTACTGTGCATTAAATAGCAGCAAGCCAGGCAAGAAACCTGTCGTATTGGTTGTGCATGATTGGTCAGGCCGTAATGATTTCGCCTGCCAAAAAGCAGAACAGCTGGCTGAATTAGGTTATGTTGGTTTTGCAGTGGATATGTATGGTAATGGCCAACTTGGTAAAACCGTTGAAGAAAAGCAAGCGCTCATCAAACCCTTAATGGAGGATAGAGCTTTGTTACGCCAACGTATCGTTGCGGCTTACGAAACGGTAGCTAGGCTTGCTGCTGTGAATACGGCGCGTATGGCTGTGATGGGTTTTTGTTTTGGTGGATTATGTGCTTTAGATTTGGCGCGTAGTGGCGTAGACATTAAAGGTGCTGTGAGTTTCCATGGCTTATTGATGCCACCACCTAATCTACCGAATAAAAAAATTCATGCCAAAGTTTTGGCTTTGCATGGTCATGATGATCCGATGGTGCTCCCGGCTCAAGTGGCTGCATTCCAACAAGAAATGACGGCGGCGCATGTCGATTGGCAAGTGCATGTTTATGGTAATGTTCAGCACGCATTTACGAACCCCGTGGCGCATGATCCGACTATGGGGACTGTTTACAATGGGTTAGCAGATAAGCGCTCGTGGGTTAGTATGCGGGAATTCTTTGCGGAGATTTTTCCACAATGACAATCCAAAGATCACTCCCGTATCTTGGTTTTGGTTTGGGCTTGCGCCCTGATCATTATGAAACAATTCTAGCAGAGCGCCCGCCACTCGATTGGTTTGAAATTATTACGGAGAATTATCTCGTTCCCGGCGGCAAGCCTTTGTATTACTTGGATCAGATTCGCGAGCATTATCCGATGGTTATGCATGGCGTCTCGCTTTCTGTGGGTGGCGCTGATCCATTGGATTTGGATTATCTTAAACAAGTCAAAGAATTAATTCATCGTGTTCAGCCAGAATGGATTTCTGATCATCTTTGTTGGACGGGTGTGAATGGCATTAATATGCATGATTTGTTACCGTTACCCTATACCGAAGAAGCCATTCAGCATGTTGTTTCACATATTAATCAAGTGCAAGAATTTTTAGGCCGTCGTATTCTCATTGAAAATGTATCGAGTTATTTAACCTATGCACAATCTGCCATGACAGAATGGGAATTTTTAGCTGAAATCGTTAAACGCGCTGATTGTTACATTTTATTAGATGTTAATAATATTTATGTCAGCGCCTATAATCATGAATTTGATCCCCATGCTTATTTACAAGGGATACCTAAAGATCGTGTGATGCAGATTCATCTGGCGGGTCATTCCAATGAAGGTGATTATATTATTGATACACATGATGCACCTGTGATTCAGCCTGTTTGGGATTTATATGCAGACACAATGAAACATGTTGGTCCCGTGTCTACCATGATCGAACGTGATGATAATATTCCACCGCTAGCAGAATTGCTTGCTGAAGTAGCTTATGCGCGTCGCATTGCAGCAGAGGTACTGGAGAAAGTAGTATGCGGAGTTTAATGCAAACCCAGCAGCATTTTCAGGCGTATTTGTTACAGCAAGATTCAGAGATTGCATCTGATGTATTAAGTACTGAGAAAGTTCCCGCTGTGCTGCGTTTAGATATTTATCGTCATGCTTATTATTCTCGACTACTAGATATTCTTCAGCAAGATTATTCGACTTTACATACTTTATTAGGTGATCAGGAATTTTTTTTATTAGGGAAACGTTATCTCTCTGCTTATCCTTCGCTATTTCGTTCAGTACGATGGTATGGCCAATATCTAGCAAAATTTCTTGCAGAGCATCCTCCTTATGATGACAAAAAAATTCTTAGCGAGTTAGCTAATTTCGAATGGATGCTAACAGAGGTTTTTGACTCCCCTGATCAGCATCCTCTGGCATTAGAGGTTATGGCGGATATACCACCCGACAACTGGCCTAACCTATGTTTTGAATTGCATCCTGCATTGCGACGAGCAGATTTTATCTGGAATGTGCTGCCTTTATGGCATGCGGCAAAATGTGCAGCAGATTTAAAACCAGAAATGAACGCGAGTCCCATTCAATGTTTACTATGGCGCAAAGATTACGAAGTATTGTTTCGTTCGTTATCAGTGGAGGAGGCATTTATGATTGATGCGATGTATGCGGGGAAAAATTTCGGCGACATCTGTGAAGGTTTGTGCGAATGGATAGCGCCAGAGCAAGTTGCTTTACAGGCGGCTTCATTATTGAAACGCCATATAATGGATGGTGTTGTGCTGAGAGTGATATAGTAAATTAATATTACGTAGGGTTGACTACCGAGCCGCGCGCGGCTCGGTAGTCAACCCTACATTTCTAACGTTACTGTTTTTCTAGCGTGGATTCACCAGCAGTTTCTCTGGTTATTATTGGGTTACCAGAATATTTTACCTCACTTTTTCCAACAGCTATCACCGATAATGTTTTGACAGCATGAATAGTGACGTTTGATTTGCCTGCACTATTTAGCACAACATTGTTAGCAACTAACTCGCTAGCATGCACAGTTGATTTACCATGAGAACTAATGGTGAGATTATTGGTTTTACCCGTTAGATATAGATCGCCTTTGCCATTAACAAGCAGCGTCACATTGTCAGCTTGGTTTACATCCGCATGTAGTTCTGATTTGCCATTCAAATTTATTTTTAAAATTTTTGTGTTGCTTTGCAAATAACAAATGCTTTTCCCATTCATGATAATTGATAATTGTTGGGAATTGACATCGTTAGCATGTAAGATGGTTTTACCGCTCAGATTAATTTCACTAATATTGTTACTGGTGATTGCAACATGTGGTAGCGGTGTTAAATTAGCAAGTGTTTTCATATCTAATGCATTGCCTTTGGTTTCAATGCTAATATGTGGGACCAGATTCTCATCTGTTCGCAGGATCACTGATTCTTGATTTCCAGGTTGCAGTGTTATATCTAATTTTCCTTGCGCATTCATGCTGTTAAATCCAGCCGCATTAATAGATTGACGGACAGTTTTTCCATTTCCTTGTATAATAGGGTCATTAAAAAGAGAGAAATTTTCAAAAAATTCATTGGGGGCAAAAATTCGAAAGCTGATAGCAGTGAATAGGATACCTGCTAGTATCACGATAATAGAATTGCTGAAAATTTTAGTGCTAGTTTTCATGTTTAATTCTCTCATTATATAATTTTTTGATATGATTAAAATCGATATGCAATAAATCCATCGAACGGAATAGTTGCGGTAGCCCTACTGACAAAAATTCAGATTTTTTTAAATTTATTACTTGTTGATACGCATCGTCAGTAACGAAATATCCAATGCCACGCTGCGTGGCGATAATTTTTTTATCTTCCAAAAAACTATATGTTCGCATCACGGTATTTGGATTAACTTCAAGGCTAATCGCTAATTCACGCACAGATGGGATTTTTGTTTTTTCTACCCATTTTTTTAATAATATTTGTTCGCAAACAAAATCAGCAATTTGCAGATAAATAGATTTTTTATTTTGGAAATCCATGTTACTTCAACTCATATTCAGTTATACGCAGATAGGTTATGTACCAGCAAATAGGAGCGATAATAATCCAGAATATAAAATGCCAACCGCGTAAAGAGTTTTCAATCATATAAATACCCTGGCCGAGATGGTTTGGATAGAAGAATAGCCAGCCGACTAATAATGAAAATAAGCTCAATACAGCACTTAGTAATCCCAGCACAAAAGTGGTTTTAATTAAAGGGTTTTTCTTAAAGGTGATTGCACCTAGTAAGACAACCGATTGTAAAATGAGATATTTCCAAATCTCTATCCATAATGATGGACTAAAAATATCAATAGGATGTCTGTCACTAAAACCATTTAGTATTGCGCTAATCAATGAATAGAGATAACAAATGAGTAGAGTCCCCATCGCATAATATATTGCAGATAGAAACCATTTATTTAAAAATCTTTCTAGGTTTGAGCAAGGTATCATTAAATAAACGCTGGCTTTTTGCGGATCATGCAATTCATTAAAAATCCGACTTGTGATAACAAATCCGCCCGCATATAAAATAAAATAGTAATTATCTATAGGGTTTGTTTCATGAGATAGCATAATGAATAAAAACAAAAAAATGGTTGCTGCAATAAGAATAATGGTTTTGTAATTAGATTTTATGTCAATCATGATTAGCTTATGTAAGCGCGATAAATTGATATCATTATGTAGTGACATGATTATTTTTCCTCTTTAAATGCATTTTTTATAGCATTTTTATTCGAAATGATTGCATTGAATAGCATTTCTAAATCAACATGTGTATCGAGATCCTGATGATTTTCAATAATAGCATTATAGCCATGTATGTTTTTTTCATAATAAAGACAAGATAGGGTATCCGGTATATTTTGTTGTTGTATGAATGCCAAGTGGTTAGTAATTTCGAAGAGATTTTTTTGAAAAATAATTTTTCCTTCATCTAAAATAACAATGTTATCAATTAAATTTTCGATATCATGTACTTGATGAGTAGAGATAATAAATAATTTATCATCTGTGATAGCTGAGACGAGCAGTTTTCTGAATTGTGCTTTGCTCGGAATATCCAACCCATTAGTGGGTTCATCTAAAATCACAATTCGACAGTTCGTAGCAAGACCAAAAGCGATTAAAAATTTCTTTTTCTGGCCGTGTGAGAATTCGGTTAGTAGTTTATTTCCAGGAATGGCGAATTCTTTTTGAAATATTTTGAAACTAGCCGCGTCAAAGCGCGGATAAAATGATGCATAGAATTGTAAATATTGTTCGGCTGTTAAAGCGGGGACATATAAATCTTCGGGTAGAAAATAAATATCTTCCAAAAAGCTCGGTTGTCGGTTTGCTGGTGTTTGTCCGAGCACGGTGCAACTGCCATCGGCCGGAAATATTAAGCCAGCCAATATTTTTAATAGAGTGGTTTTACCCGCGCCATTTTTGCCTAATAAACCGCAAATTCCGCCATTATCTAATTTTAACTCTATGTTTTCAAAGAGTTTTTCGCTGTTTGAGTAGCTAAAACCCAAGTTCGTTAGTTCAATCATTGTATTGCCTCGCATAAGCATTATTACTGTATTAGCAAACTAATACAGTAATAATGCACTATATTTGAGGAGAGTGTCAAGAGGGGGGAGCGTAGGGTGGACAAAGCCCCGTTTAGAAGCATAATGGGGCTTTGTCCACCCTACGCTTCTGACTGTTCTAGGTTCCGGCAACCAACGATGGGTTATGCATCACAACCACCGAGGCATCAAACATCGCAAGATATTTTTTCATATCTTTGGGTGCAGCAGGGGAGCGTGCAATTGCCCATGCATCACGGGATCCGGCTGCATTCATGAGGCGGCGTGTTTCATTTTCGCCATATTCATACGCAACAACAGCTAATTTCCAGTCTTCAAATTTCTTATGCATTTCATTCAGATAATTGAGAGCAGCGACCGTAGCGAGTTTCGTATTCATGCGGTCATCACGCAGCGGATTCACAATAAGACCAAGATATTTTGCTGTACTCGGAATAATTTGCCAAATACCGGCGGCATTTAAGCGATTTTGATTTTCATCCAAAGGACGATATCCTGATTCGACAATGGGTAGCGCGAAGATACCTTGTGGAATATCGGTATTCTTTAATTCAGATTGTAGAAAAGGTTTATCCTGATCCATTCTCTCTAATGCCATATGCATGTAGGCACGCGCTTTCTCGTTTCTGCGCATATGATTGACTTCGGATAGTACCTCAGGGGAGGCGGTAATTTTTAATGTATTATGAGGGTCGATTTTTTGGATAGCGGTTGTTAATTCAGAAGCTGTAAAATTTATTCCTTTGGGTGCGCTATCTAAAGCATAGGCAGTGGTTGCCGTTGTTAGAAAACAAGTTGCATATGCAATTACAAGATGGAGTTTTGTTTTTTTAATTTTGTTGTAGCTAAATAACATGGTCACTCTCCTGCTTTAGGTTTGACTGATTTTGCTGAGAATCTTTGTTGTAATCAACTCTATTTTTAGTTTTTTGTAAGAAAAAAATTTTCCTAAGCTTTTCTTAAGAATAACTCGTTACACTGCAGCCAGTCATGTTTTTTATGGACATAGCTGAATTTTTGATGGCTTGTCTCGTAATTTTCATATATAATTCCGATCAAATTTGCATGACCATTATCTAAAGGTGGCCTATGACGAAATCTCGCGTAAAAAGTCTTTTTCTTATCTTTTTCATGGGGTTATCGTTTAATGTATATGGATGGAATGCGCTAGGGCATATGGTTGTTGCTGATATTGCCTATCAGAAAGTCACTCCGTCAGTACGTGCAAAGCTTGATAACATGATTGCAAACTTCTCTAAAGAATATCCCCAAGATACCACCTTAATGAAATTATCGACGTGGCCGGATGCACTCCGCGGCCAAAAAGTTGAATCATTTACACATTGGCATTATATCGATCTGGCTTTCAGTGCTGATGGGACACCCACCAAAGATTTAGTGGATAGCGATAATGCGGTTTGGGCAATTGAGACTATTAAACCGGTCATCAAGAATACCCATGCTAATGCTTTTGAGCAGGCGCGATTTTTAGCATTTTTAGTGCATATTGTGGGTGATCTTCATCAGCCATTACACACGACAAGTCGAATTTCTGCTGCACATCCAGATGGCGATAGGGGCGGTAATTTATTTCCTGTTCATGCAGCTGTCGGCAATGGATCGAATGTATCGTTGCATAAGTTGTGGGATGATGGTGCTGGTTATTTAGGTGGTGAGGAATCAGATAGTAATGTGGATACACTTGCACGCTTTATTATGACAAATTATCCAGAGCAGTCGTTTGACGGCAAAAGCACAAATCTCGATACAAACGCCTGGGCAAAAGAAGGTAACAACCTGGCCGCGACAGTTGTCTATGCAACGCCAGAAAATCAGGTACCATCGACGAGTTACGTTGAAAATGAAAAGAAAGTTGTGCAGCAGCAGCTTGCATTAGCTGGGTATCGCTTGGCAAATTTGTTGAATGTGTTACTGAGTGATAAATCTGAGACAAATTGATTTTGTTATGGGTCTGTTTTATCATTTATTTTTAGTTTATTAATTTCTTAATCAAAGTCAGTCTATTCCAATGAGTACTACACTCAACATATCGTTTTTTTAGCTTCTAAAGCTATGGCCTTTCGCAAGCAAGGTGTCGGTTCTATTTTCATTTTATATAAACACGGGCATGTATATGCAAATAAAAAACGTTGGTTTCTTCAGCCTATTGCCATTATTTATGGTGATATTATTAGATGTCATGGGCGTTGTCTTGGTGATGCCGGTACTGACACCGCTTATTTTACAAGTAAACAGCGGTAGTATCCTACCCATGGATACACCGTTATTATGGCGTGATTTTTTATATGGTTTTTCACTCGCGTTGTATCCATTATTTATGTTTTTTAGCACACCTATATTAGGCGATTTGTCAGATAAATTTGGTCGCAAAAGCATATTATTGTTTTGCTTGTGTGGTAGTGGTGTGAGTTGTTTGGTGTCTGCTGTTGGTGTCATTTACAAAAGTCTATTGATAGTCATGGTTGGTAGAGCAATCGCTGGATTAGCAGCAGGGACACAGCCCATCGCCAGTGCCGCTATTATCGATGTCAGCAATATTCAAACCAAAACAAAATATCTCGGTTGGGTCGTTTTAGTCAGTTCAGTGGGAATTATTATTGGGCCTTTATTAGGAGGATTAACAGCAGAAAAAAATCTCATCAGTTGGTTTGGTTATGAGACACCATTTATTTTGGCAGGAATTTTATCGTTTTTAAATGCGGTCTATTTATCGTATTGTTTTCATGAAATGCCACCCACTAAAAATGCCATTGCTGTGAAAATTTCGAAAGGCTTTATATTGTTTTTATCGGCGTTTAGCGAGCGAAAATTTCGCTTATTATCGTTTACCTATACCAGCTTTGTCTTAGCCTGGAGTTTATATTTTCAAGCCATCAGTTGGTTTTTTATGGAAAATTACCAGTATAGTGCCGGCAAGATTGGCATATTTACAGGCTATATTGGTGTGATTTTCATGTTTGCCACCACGGTTGTGGCACGCTTTGCAGTGAAATGTTTTTCCGATGATATGAAAACATTTTTGTTTTTTGTTGCATTGATGGCGATGTCCAATTTAGCTAGTGCACTTGTTAGCAGTGAAGTAGCACAGTGGTTATGGACAATTTTCAATGCGACTAGTGATGTGATTTGCTATACCGTGACACTGAGTTTATTTTCAAATTTAGCAGGGAAAGAATCACAAGGCTGGATTATGGGTGTAGCAGGATCGTTGGGTGCCATTACATGGACAGTGGGTGGTCTAATTGCAGGACCATTAGGTTATCTAAATATTCGCGTGCCACTGGTAACAGCAGGAATATTGTGTATCATCAGTTTCTTGTTAATGCAAGTATATCGGCAAAATTTGCACAGTGATGCTTAGTCGCTTGGCAATGTGGAAACAGGACTCCTATGGATACAAGAATTACAGTAAAAGATGATGAACTGGATCGTTATGCACTTTCTGTAAAAGAAAATATATTAACCGGTGTTAATTGTTTCGTTGAAAGTTTTGGTATTGGTTCTACCATCGGATTTGGTTTTATCGGCACCGCTATTTCATGGGCTGAAGTAGAAATCTCCACCCCAATTGTTGTTGTGCTCACTATAGCTAGTCTTGTGTGTTCTCTTCCTGGTTTTTATCGATCCTATACGCGAGAAATGCATGATCGAAGAGATACTATAGATGAAATATCAAAATCCACCGATTTTTTGCATAACTTACGCGAAGAATATCAAAAATTAAAAATTAATTATATGACTCATGTCTTACTGGAGTATGAAGAGTATTTAATTAATTTTTATAGTAAACAAGTGACGCAATTTCAGATTGAAGAGAGAAAGCATATTGATGGGTTGGTTCATAACGCCATTCTGCACTTAAAGAATAATGTATTGAAAATGGATGCGGAGAAGGATGCAATAATTTCAGAAATACGAGAAATTTACGGGTCAATAAAAAAATTAAAAAATGACGAGGCAAGATTGACAGAATCTTATCTGGTGCAATTTTTAAAAGACAACAAGCAGTTTTACTTAAGACTTTTTGTAGAGCTAGAAAATGCTAAAACACATGCGCTAAATGATCCGCTACCTGAAGGAAAAGAATCGTGGCTATGGCATGCAGCAAAGTATGCAACAAAAGCTTCCGCAAATTATACAAACGTTTTTGCAATCAGTGGTTCCATCGGTTCTTTTACTTATAGCCAGGGCATGTCTGCAGGTAGTATTGCTGGTTCATCATCTGCAATTGTATTTGCATTTCTATTACAACGCTTTGCTAATTATATTAATCATGAAGTTACTGCACGTGAAGACAAAGCAGATGATTTAGCAGTGAAAAAAGAACATCATACTGTCTTGAATAAGAAAATGCAAAACATGAGTGCTTACTTTGAATGTGAACGATATAAAGCAAAACAACATTTATTAGAAGATGATAGCAGTCATGCAATGCGTTCTTTACAAGCAGAAAATGAAAAACTTAGGCGTGATTTGGAATCATTAAAAACAGCGTATTCACAGCGCTATGGCTTATTTTCACGGCAGGAATCTAAAAGTGTCATTGTTTTTCATGATGAGCAGGGCGTTTCGGAAGAGATACCAGCTGAGTTTTCTTCTGTGGCGGCGGGGCAAAATAATCCAATCAGGTAGGATGAGTTAGCGCATGAAGATCCGTTTCTAATTTGCTAGAAAAAAATCGCACGATAAAGACCCAAACAAGCGAAGCCAAGAATAATGACGCCGCCACTGTAATTCAACCATTGCATAACGGTTTTATTCAGATGATGACGGGTTAAATGCAAAATTGTATTGAGAGACAATACCCAGCTGACTGTGCCGACAATCACACCAATCCCTGCATACAAGATTGCATGTTCATCGGAAATGGCAGCGAGTGAAATTTGTGAACTGACTGAGGCCCAAAATAGAATGGTGAAGGGGTTAATTAAGGTAATCGCATAGCCTTCAAATCCATAGCGATAAAGCGATGGCATCACATCCTGTTCCGGCAGTTCAGCCGGTTGAGAGCGGAACGCATTCATGCCGAACCACGCTAATATACATGAACCAACCAATCCTATTAGGCGTAATACCTCGGGGTATTGTAGTAATGCTAAGGCACCCACACCCAACAGAATTAAATAAGTAAGATCAGCTGCGCATGCGCCAAGCCCCGTCATAATGCCATACGGCGTGCCAAAGCGTAGGTTGCGACGGATCATTTCTAAATTAATAGGGCCAATGGGAATAGCTGCTCCCATTCCTAGGAGAATGCCAAATAATAATAAATGTACCATGATGTGCTCGTTTTATTTGTGAAGTGTAAAATAGGTCAAGTGTAGCAAAATACGGGCTACATTTGACGTCCCATCCTTACTAAAGAACTATTTTGTTGCTTTTCTTTAAGATATATTTCGTCACGACAGCCGGTTAGTTGATAGAAACGGTGGCGGTTTTGTTTAACGGACGTAACAAGTTCTTGGGTTTTTTGTTTAGCCTTGGAAAAACACCAAGTAATATTACTCCAGATTTTTTTGAAAAACCCTTTTATACCTTGAGTTGCTTTATCTACGGCTTCATCACCTACATCTTGAAGGTTTTTTTCAATATTGGGATATGTCTTATAAAGATTGGCTAGCCTGGCTTGGACTGGTTGAGGATTGACTGCATGCACTGGATGTAATGCATTATCAGCATCATCAATTAATTTATAGATGGCAATAGCTCGCACTAATTCGAAATTATTTCTCACCACATTCGTTATGTTAATTTCTTCAGGCGATCTTTTTGGTGGATTGATAAGTTGTGCACTGTCAGTATTTGATTTTGACTTTTCTTTAATTGACTTTGTTGCAGATTTTGATTCATGAGCAGATGACTCATCAAGTAATGTTTTAATATGCGAAATCTTATCAACCTTTCTATCAACATGGATTGTATTGAAATAGCCCGTATAAGTTTCAGCGTCAGCAACTTTTTTAATTGCACTTTTTATATAAGTTTTTAATTCAGTTTTATATTTTCGAAATTCGGTATTAATTTCGTAAGCAAGCTTCATCGCTGCTTGTTGGTCTAATAGGCGTTGTGCAGTGGCTGCCATTTCTTGATTGAGGCGTTTAGCTTCTTCATCTTTTTTAAATTTTTCTTTATTTTGAAGAGCAATATGGCTTGAAAGTTTGCGAAGAGTTTGTATCTTTCCTGCCAATTGGAGAGTTTCTGTTAATGTTTTTTGGTTGTCGATTTTAGTTCTGAGTTGTGATTCTTCTGCTAATTTTTTTTGAATGTAAGTAGATTGATCCTGTTCAGCAGTCAATTGTAATTTAAGATGATTGATAGTTGCTTCCGTACAAATTTCTTCTCTCGATTTGTTTGTCGCGGGACTTTGTTCAATGATGTCATTACGAAATTTTCTGTATATAGAAGATTCTAAGTGAAGTAGAGCTTTTTCAAGATTAGCGACCGCATCATTTCTCTCGCCGGTACGATTCACCAATTGATTACCAAGTACCGCAAGACGCTCTTGAAGTAGTTTGCATTCTTCTTCGCTTATATCGCTTGGCAAAAGTGCAAATATAATATTTTCTAGTACGGTATCATTATAAATTTTTCTTTTATAACCGAGTCTTTTCTGGACGCTAAACCATGCGCGATCAATTGTATTGATGAGTTCATAAATAGGATCAATAGCGATAAACGATTTCACTTTCGCAAGGTCGTAGAGGATGCTACCATTTTGAACGGAATTTTCTAATCGTGTTGCGGAAAGATTTTTACCAGATAGCAATTCTCTTGCTAATAATAATTTTGTCCACTCTTCGTGTGTCAAATCTGGTAACTTTAAAATAGCTTCAAATATGTGTCTCATAACCCTGTGCCTCGTTAAACGAAACAACTTTTTCCACTGTTACAGTATATAAAAGGTACATTAAGGATAGATTAACAACAATATTACCCAATAACTGTTTTTTTGGTACTTTATTCAATAAAAACAATAGGATAGAATTATTATGTTATTGCAGCAGCCGCGCTATTTATGGTTTTTTATTCTTTTTTATGCCATGGTCATGGTATTTGCGAATTGGTTTGATCCGCGGTTGGTGCAAATTTTTTCGTTGGATACCGATGCTGGGACGTTGATTTTTCCGCTCACTTTTATTTTGTCTGATCTTATTACGGAAGTGTATGGATATCAACAAGCACGGCGGGCTATTTGGTGTGGTTTCCTCTTTAATTTACTTTTTATTGTGTATGGCCAACTGGTAATTCATTTGCCCAGCCCAGAGTATGCGATCACGAATAATAAACATTTTGATGTGTTAATGGGGATGAATATTCGCATTATTTGTGCGTCTACACTGAGTTATTTATGTTCCGAACCATTGAATGCATTTGTCATGGCTAAGTTAAAAATTTTATTTCATGGCCGTCAGTTGGCTTCTCGTTTTGTAGCATCCACTTTTCTAGCGTCAGGGGTAGATAGTTTTATTTTTGGAACAATAGCGTTCATTGGATTGATGACAAATTATAAATTATTTTTATTAATTATTACCATGTGGTTTTTTAAGGTGATCATTGAAGTGATTGGTTTGCCATTTTCATTGTATTTGACGAAAAAATTCAAGCAGATTGAACGGCTTGATATTTATGATGCGCATACGGAATTTAATTTATTTAGCTTGCAAGTAGAATACACTAAAAAAGATAATCATTTTTGATATAAGCGTTGAATGAATGTTGTCTTAACGGCTGGCCATTCGTGTGCAAGAATACTGAATAGTGCTGTATCAGTTATTTCACCATGATGATGTATCATGTGTTGACGTAAGATGCCTTCTGCTTTAGCACCGAGTTTTTTCAGCGTATTATAGGAACGCATATTACGTGGATCACAACCTATTTGAATACGATTAAAATGCCACTGCTCAAATGCTTGTTGAAATAGTAATAATAACGACTCATGATTGAGTTGTGTTCCCCACACGGTCGGTGTTAGCCATCCGTAGCCTATTTCTAGGCGTTTACTTTGAAGATCAATATCGTAATAAGAGCGACTACCAACAATCGTTTGATCTGTTAATTGACGTATAACATAAGTAAGCTTTTTTCCAGTCACGTGTTGTGCTAGGCAATCATCAAACCAAGCAGCAAAAAAACGCTCGTGTGCTTGATGTGGCATGTATGCCCAAATGTTTTCAAAATTAGCTGCACGACGCAGACCATCTGCATGATGCAGTGCAATGGGTTCGAGTTGTATATATTGGCCGATTAACGTGGTTAGTTGTGTTTTCATTTTTCTAGGCAGATTTCTTTGAGTGTTTCCATAACAGTATTAATATCTTTTTGTGTGATCTGCCTATGTGTCACAGCACGAAAACGCTTTTCACCAAAGTGAGAGAAGCGCACGCCATGGTTGATACAGCGTTGCAGAAATTCGTTTGGAGGAATTTTTTCATCATGCCACTCGAAAAATACCATATTGGTAGAGGGGTTGCTGTTTTCTACACGAATTTCAGTGATCTCATTATGCATACGCTGGGCGAGTAATGCTGCATTCGCATGATCTTCAGCAAGACGATCTATATTATTTTGTAACGCATAAATTCCCGCAGCAGCCAAAATACCACTTTGACGCATAGCGCCACCAAAGATTTGTTTTAGACGCCGTACTTTAACAAAGTCCTTTGCTGGATAGGCTAAGATAGCGCCAATGGGGCAGCCTAATCCTTTCGATAAACACAAAGTGACAGCATCAAAATTGTTGGCAATACGCTTGGCTGTTGTTGCAGTTTTGACGACAGCATTGAATAAGCGAGATCCATCCAGATGTGTTTTTAATTGTAACTCTTTTGCTGCATGCATCACATCGTCCAATTGCTCTAATGGCCAAGCATGACCACCACCGACGTTAGTCGTGTTTTCAATGCTAAGCATTTTGGAAATAGGGTAATGCGGGCCTTTAGACCAGCGATACGTATCGCGTAACTCTTTTGCTGAAAATATACCCGTTGGCGAATGTATGGGTCTTGCCATTGCACCGGCATGAATCGCAGGACCACCTGCTTCAGCAAAAAATAAATGACAAGTTTCCGCTGCAATTAATTCATCGCCTGGTTCACAGAATAAGCGAATGGCAATTTCATTGGCCATGGTTGCAGATGGAAAAAACATGGCGGCTTCTTTGCCTAGTAGATCCGCAGCCATTTCTTCTAGGGCGTGCGTGGTCGGATCTTCGCCTTTTTGTTCATCGCCAAGCTCTGCATTCATCATCGCTTCTTTCATAGCGCGTGATGGTTGAGTGACCGTGTCACTAAATAAATCGATGCCTTTAAACATATGTTTCCTCTAGCGTATGTAGCCCGTATGCAGCGCAGCGTAATACGGGATGGTATGCCGCAAAATCCTGTATTACGCTGCGCTGCATACGGGCTACGTTTCTTTTTAATTGTTTGTACCACAGCATTTTTTATATTTCTTGTTACTGCCACAAGAACAAGGATCATTGCGGGAAATTTTTTTATGTGCTCTTGTCTGTGGTTTGTTTAATGGTCCATGACCATCAATATAAAACCATTGTTTATCATCGCGGCGAAATAGGCTGACTTCATGTAAAACATATTTCATGTTCTCATGCGCATAATGGGCAATGAATTCAACTTTCCCATGATGGTCATCATCATAAGAGGTATCAACAATTTCGAGTTTTAACCAGCTAACATCGTTAGCCCAACTGCGTGCTTCTTCGGGATTAAAATCTTTGCTGGCAGGTTCTTTCATTGTGTTGCTGATGTAATCAATGTTTGCTTGAGTATAAGCAGTATAACGAGATCGCATCAACGCTTCGGGTGTGGTTGGTAATTGCTGGCCAGAAATAAATAGCCCACAACAGTGATCATAAGGTTTGTGCGTGCCACATGGGCAAGTGTTCATATTCCGTATCCATATTATTTCGTGTTAGCTGGTAAAAATATAAGTACTTGTATATTAAATAATTTTTTACCATCGGACACATTTTTCTTTTGGCGAATACTATCAAAAATTACCCTAATATGATAGAGTAAAAAGAGTTACAACACAGTCAGTGTGTCATGGGGCTGTTCAATTAAAGATCAATTAGTATTGCATGTTCAGTTTGTAGTTTTCAGAATAGTTCAGAGAGCAAAGCTAGCGTGTCTCGTGTGTCGGATTGTTACCGTTCAGAGCCGCAGGAGGCCTTATCGGCAGAAGACTATTCGAGGTAACTAACATGATTAGACATACTGTATTATTCAAACTAAAGCCAGATGTCTCAAAACAAGAAATTGAACGTATTTTTACGGATATCGTTGGGCTTGCAAATCATCTTCCAGGTATTCTTGCCATTACAGGTGGCACTTGTTATTTTCACGATCAAAAAAGTGGCCGCCCATTTACGCATGGTTTTTCAATCGATTTTGCTGATCAAGGTGCACGTGATTCCTTTTTACATGATGCGGTGACCCATCCCGTTAAAAATAGAATTATGAATGTCACAACGGGTGGCATGGATGGTGTCATTGGTTTTGATTTTGGAGAGTGGGGATAAAATGCGAGTAGGCTGTATTTGGTTTAACTATCATTAGAAATGAATTCTATGTCGACAGTCGTGGATACAAGATTTTCCCGTGGCGAAATTAATAAGCTGATGAAGTTAATTATTCCACTGGTACTGACAGGTTTTATTGAAGCCTCTGTCGGTTTTTTCACAACCTTATTTCTTGCACATTTAGGACCGCAGGAGTTAGCAGCCGGCGCGGTTGTGCAGTGGATTTTTTTTACGTTGATGGTAGTGTTGTGGGGAACACTCTGTTCTGTGAGTGTGTTAGTCGCACAAAAACAGGGTGCAAAAGATGAAAATGGTATTGCGCAGATTTTATTGGATGGTGTCATTCTCGCCTTTTTATTTGTTGCTCCCGCTTTTCTTTTATTACGTAATATTGGACCTATTTTATTGTTTGTAGGACAAGATCTTGCAACGGTTACCTTAGCGCAAGGTTATATGAATGGTCTGTCTTGGGGGTTAGTACCTGATTTTGTCGGTTTAGTCTTGATGCAATTCATGATTGGTTTGGGGCATACGCGCATCAATATGTTTTTTACCTTGTTCTGGGTACCCTTAAATATTGTCATTAATTATGCTTTCATTTTTGGGAAATTTGGTTTGCCAGCGCTGGGTATGGTGGGTATTGGTTGGGGTACGACAGTAGCCTATTGGATTTTGTTAATTGTCTTAGCGACTTTTATGTTATTTTCAAAAACCTATCGTCACTATTTTGACATCATTCTCAAACTGCGGCATGTACGATTTCTAAATGAGCTATGCCAAATTGGGTTACCGATGGGTTCTATGTATTGTATTGAGATCGCATTTTTTCTAACGATTACGTTGATAATGGGTCGAATTAATAGCGAAGAACTGGCTGGGAATCAGATAGCATTACAATTTCTTGGGCAATTATCGGTTGTGACTTTTTCTGTTGCGCAAGCGGTGACTGTGCGTATGGGACATACGCTAGGTGCTCATCAACTGGGTATGGCAGAACGTGCTGTCTATATCGGACTTTTTATTTCTGTTAGTTTTATGGTACTGGTTGCCATGGGTTATTGGTTCTGTCCGGAATCCTTTATTGCGTTGGATTTAGATATGACTGCTGAAAAAAATGCGACTATTATTGTTTACACCAAACAATTTCTTGCTGTGTGTGCGGTGTTTGAAATTCTTGAAGCGATGCGTTTCGTTTTATTTGGGGCATTGCGCGGTTTAAAAGACACCCGCTTTACTTTATTTGCTTCTATCATCAGCTTTTGGGGTATATCGTTACCGTTAGGTTATTTCTTTGCAATGCACTTACATATGCGTGGTTTGGGTCTTTGGTATGGTATTGTGATTGGTGCAGTGGTCGGTTCGTTATTATTACTGTTTCGATTCCGTTATAAGATGCAGCAACAATATCATATACAACAATTACTTTTACTAGATAAAACCAAACAAGTGACTGCAACAGTTTCATGAGAATTATTTTAAAATAACTTCTCGCATTTTATTGCAAACATCTTGCATCACATGAATATTATGAATACTCGCAAGATGACTATAAGCAAGCGATTTGTCTTTGAAAAGAAAATGTAAATACGCGCGTGAATGGTTTTGGCAAGTATAACATGCACAACCTTCCAAGATGGGTGTCGGTTTAAATCCACAAGATTTAATTGATGTGGTTGCAAAAGG
>Ga0206815_1024_pt2 | contig 23826 bp, 21 predicted proteins | sample Alteio_BWOrgCont_91_FD_152864 | JGI IMG/M metagenome (GOLD analysis project Ga0206815, IMG submission 152864) | Enriched cells from forest soil in Barre Woods Harvard Forest LTER site, Petersham, Massachusetts, United States -... | ecosystem: Environmental > Terrestrial > Soil > Temperate forest >...
ACGTTGACGGTCGCCGGGTTGGCGGTAAACGCCCACGCAGGGTAAGCGCCGAGGAACAATCCTCCCGCCACCAGAAGTCCAACGACTAGTTTTTTCATATGATTGCTCCTATTTTCCTGACAATGAATGGATGTATGATTTCGTTTAAACATGCTCTAGTATGCCCACTTAATCAGAAACATCAAGTATTATTTAACTTTAGTTTATGGAAAACGATTATAACGTATTTTTAATAAACAAGCTGTAATATAGATATGTTTATTTGTATGTTTTTATGAAAAGGTCGATATATCGACCAGACGGGACACTTTCACCTTTAACACCTATATAAAGGCAGCAGTAGAAGTGCCGATTCATGTAATGCCATTGGCTGGGAAATTGGATAATGGGATCGATAGTTCCGACTGAAAGCGTCTTAATAAAGACGGTTTTATTGATCGTAATAAACCGTTCGGGACGTACCAAAGGGACATACCCGGGGGGCAGCGGCAAAGGCGTATCCTTCGATTCAAGGACTCTCACAAAGAGAGTCAGGTCTTTATCCTGATCATTGAGAATTTTAAGAGCAATCCCTGCTTCTTTTTTGACATCAAATGGGCGTCCCAGCGGCACGTCATCGATTTCCAGATTTTGTTCATAAAAACTAAACGGGGGAGCCGGAAGACGGCTATGAAGCCATGCCCACGCGGGATAATAGGACGGTAAAGCATCCAATGCACGGCCCCACGCCAGAATCGCAGCCTGACGGTTTCCCAGATAGTCATGCATTTGGGCAAAGTGATCCCAAACATCGGGAATCGCCGGACCTAAACGGCTGGCAAGATTAATTTCCTGAAATGCCTGGGGGAGATATTTCTCTTTTAGAAAAACCACCCGCCACATATAAGCCATGGCCAAATTGTTGTGCGCCATCGCCGCCAGCGGAAAGAACTCCGCCTCTCTTTTGAACGCGTGCATAGCCTCATCTAAACCCTGACGAAGAGCCGCTGGGTCAGCCTGCTGCATCCCCGCCAAACGGCCCGCCGATGACCCCAAATGGAAATAGGCGGGAAACATACCGGGGTCCAGCTCGACGGCAGATTCATACATCTTCATGGCCATGGGAAGGTCGCCGGAGTTTTCCAGCTTAATCCCACTGACATAGACCCGGCTGGCCTGATAAAATCGTGCGCTGACCCAGAAAGCTGCCAGACTTGTCATGACCACGGCAGCCGAAAAGATGCGGCCAAACTGAGGAGCAACAAGAGCTGCGGGAACTTCTTCATGACCTGCCTCTCCCGCGTAAGCTTGCCGGCTCAAAGCGCCGCTGATCACCCAGAAAAAAAACCACGTGGTCAAAACGCTGAAGTTAAACTCCGAATGAACCCACAGGGCCACTCCGCTGGCGGCGAGCGCCGCCCACCAGAACTTTTCTTCGCTTTGCGCTGCCTCTGCTGTACGCCACGCAACCCATCCCCACCGGACCAGAAACCAAATATAAACGAACAGGCCCAGCAAACCCAGCGTCGCGAATGTTTGCAGCACCTCATTATGAGCGTTAGAGGCGACCTGCAAACGTCCTCCGAGGCGGACGCTGTCAATGTCTTCATGGGGGAGAAAGACGAAAGCAAAAGTGTCGAGGCCTGAACCCAGCCAGGGATGGTCGGTGGCCGCCTCCAGGGCAGTCCTCCAGTGGGCCAGACGCGCCCTGGCGGAACCTTCGTCACGATCGAGAAATACAGAGGCCCGGTCAGCAAACCCAATGCGCCAGCTGGGAAAAGCAAGAAACCAGACAGAAACCAAGGCGCACGCCAGCAAAAGTAAAACGACCATGCGCCGCCAGGCAAGCTTGAAAGCTCCCCTGGAAAAAATGACGAAGACGACGCCGGCCATCAAAAGTCCCAGCCATGAGGACCGCGTCTTGGTCAGCATCAAGGCGGGCAATGCGCAAGCCAGCCAGACCACCCAGGCAATACGCGTCAATAAATTCTTTGCCTTGAACAACCGGGCGCAAGCCAAAGGAATCATCATCGCCAGAAGCGCGCCGAGAAAATTGGGATTCCCCATAGTGCTGGCCACCCAGCCACTGCCCGCCATCCAGGGAGCCATGGGGTCTTTGCTGGCGCCTTGAATCAACGCATAAATCGACACGGGAAAACATGCGGCCAACCCGGCCGTTAGAACCGCCTGCGCATCCCTTGCGGTCAGCTCACGGCTGACCAAGAAATAAATCGCCACATAACAACTCAATGACCATAAACCATCCTGGTAGAATCGGTAATTCCCCATGATGCTGGTGTAGCGATGGATGGAATGAATGGTTGCGATCACGGCCACCGCCCACTTGGCCATGACGACTCCATCCAAAGGCATCCACCCGACCCGGCACACCTGCTCCTTCTGGATCCGCCGCACCCATGCCCACAAGAGAACCGCAGTCCCCACATGCAGCAGTGTGGCTTTCGGCAAATCGAACATATCTTCGAGTCTGAGATCGATGGTGAGCGGCAGAAAAAATGCCAGAGCACACAAACCGATCTTGACGACAGACTCCCCGAGAAAGCGCGTCTTCAGTTCATTGGCCCAGGCGGAAAGAGACGCTCTCCAGTCCTTGGCACGCATAGGCCAGGAAGATAATAAACTCATCAGAGCGAACCCTGCTGAGGCAGAATGAGAGCCTGCTGGCTTTCAATAAAAGCCTGCGGGAAATCTTTCTGGGATTCATACCACAGCGACAAGATTCTGTGCGGCTCCGCCCGGGCTGAATTCATCGAGGCGGCACTTTTGAGCAAGCTGGCCCCAAAGGCGCCAGAGCCTGAGCCGATCATGGCTAAACCGCACCCTTCGAAAAGAGTTGACCGGTAGCGATTCATCCGCAGAGCCTTCGTAAAACAACTGAGGGCTTTCTTCAAATCCGCCAGACGGAGATAAACAAAGCCCGACTCTTCCCAAAACGGCAGAAAGAGGGCCGTCTTCTGCGGGAAGTCCTGCTCAAGCTTGGCGAGAATTTCAGCAGCTTTCGCATCATCGCCTTGCCGGACCCGCAAGTGGGCCAACGCGAAGCGGACCCGGAAGTCCTCGGGATTGATAGAATTGGCGACTCGCAAATGATCCATCGCCTGCGCATAATCCTGGTGGTCCATCAAAGCGCTTGCGGCCGACAAGCGCGCATATATTTCATCGGGATGCGCCAAAACTTCGTTGGTATAGAGAGTCACCGGATCTTGCCACTCGAGACAGCGGCGCACCGTCAGGGTCGCAAGCGCCCCCAGCAGAGCGGCTGTGACAATGAGCCCCTCCCACCGGAACGACTGGCTTTCCAAGCGGCGCATGATAAAAAAAGCCGCCCCCAGACAACACCCGATCGTTGGAATATAGGCATATCGATCCGCATACAACATGTTGAAAGGAAGAATCTGAGAAACGGGAAGCAAACCCAAAGCCAGAAAGAAAAAAGAAAACGACAGAACCGGATAACTGCGCCGGCTCCGCCACGCCATGCAGGCCAGTGCCGTCAGGATGGCCCATCCGGCCAGCTCAGGCATCCAGTTATCCCGAAAGGGGGGCACATGCGTCGGATAGATGAGGACGGGAGGAACCAGGCAGAGAAAGCCCCCCAGGTAGCGGCATAACGGAATCGACATATGGACGAACACTCGCGCATGCAGCCGTGAGAAAAACGGAGTGCCATATGAGAGGTCCGTTTCTGTCCCCAGAATAAAGACAGGACGGAAAAAAGGCAGGATAACTCCGCACCAAAACCCTGCCAGCAATACATAAGGCCACAATGAGACGAGACGACTTTTGAGTTCTTTGACGGGATGGGGAAATATCAATACATAGAGTCCCAGGATCAGGGGCAAGGCCGCTGACATGGGTTTGGCCGCCAGAGCCAGGCCAAAGAATACCCAGGAGGCGCCTCGTTCCCATGGAGCAGACCCGCGAGCTTGGTCTCCCCGCAGATAAAAAATAAACGCTGCCATGAGACAGGCGCAACTTAAAAGCTCGGTACGATACATGGCCACATTCACGACCTCGGCATGGAGCGGATGAACAGCAAAGATGAGTGCGGCGAGAAAGCCCACCGCCCGGGATTTGGCCAAACGAGCCGCCCAATAGTAAACGAGCAACGCATTGAGCGCATGAAGAGCGATATTCACCTCTTTCCAAACCGAGGCGTTCAATCCCGCACAGGCATAATTAATGAAAAGCGATAAGGTCACCAGGGGCCGGTACTGAAACTCACCAAAAATGAGTCCGTAGTCACGGTTCCAGAGCAGAGGAAGGGAAGCCAAATCTTTGATGGGGCCTGACTTCACAATCATTGAAACATCATCCCACAGGAAAGGTCCTTTAAGGGCAGGCCAAAAGGGGAGAACAGCAGCAAGAACAATAAGAAAAGGCGACAGAACTCGGAAGGCAGGACGGAAAGTCAATGCGGTGGAATAACCTTAGCGGGGCAGATCAATATTCAACAGCGTGCTTATTTTCTTGAGCGTGGGTTCCACTTCAAGAGGTTTGGCCAGATAATCATCAGCGCCGGCGGCTTTAACACGGTCGCGCACTTCAGGCGTATCGTATCCGGTAATAACAAGAACCTTGGTCATGGAAAGAAGCGGGTCTTTGCGAATCTCCTTACACACCTCAAACCCGTCGATTCCCGGAAGCATCAAATCGAGCACGACCAAGTCCGGCTCGAAAGAATGGACCATTTTACCAGCGCTAAATCCGTCGTTGGCCGATTGCAATTCATGGGAAAAGCGGTCTTTGAGCAGATCCTCAACAAAATCAACCACGGTCTGTTCATCATCAATCACGAGGATCTTTTTCTTTGCCAGCTGAGCCTCGAGCTGGGATTGAATATCCGTGAGTGTCAGTCCTTTGGCCATCATGCGCTTGATCTTCTGCAGGCGTTCCATCGTCTCGTTGGGGTTGTAAAAGCGATGCCCACCATCAGTGGTCACAGCCACTTTCAGGAGACCCATATCGGTGTAATAGCGAATGGTTGACGGCAAAAGACCGGCCTTCTCGGCCATTTCACCGATTTTCAGGAGGCCGTCGCGGAATTCTTTGTTGGTCATAAAATTAATATAAAGAGTGCTGTAGGCTTCACTAAGCAAGCCGAAAATCAGCCTGTAAAGCCCGTTAATTTAGTCTATACAGTATATGTCGTCCACGCAAGGAATGACTGGGTTAAATATCGGACACCGCGGAAGGAGCTGAAAAATAAAGGTTTTTTCAACCTTGAGACTTGGAGAGTTCCTTTTTCTTTTGCAAAGCCAGTTCCACCAATTCCTCTTCTGAAATTCCCAGGGTGTAATAGTTTTTGTAGTGCTGGCTGATAATAGTTTCGGTATGTTTCTTCGCGATCCGCTCTTCACGGATCTCCTTGACCATGGCCACCAGGCGCTTCACCAAATCCTCAGAGATCGGAATGCCGGCTTTCGAAAGGGTTTTTTCATATTTGCGCAGGACTTCTTCGACGGCCGCCGTCCCAGTGTGCTTCCCAAACACGAAACGCCGCACCCCGCCGATCATCTCTTCAGGGATAAACTGATAGATGGCCGGGTTGACGGAAATGCCAGCCGTGTGGATCCCCGATTCATGATAGAAAACGCTTTCACCGACGATGGGCGCATGTGTCTGCATCGGAACGCCGGAATATTTTTCTACCGCCCGCCGCAATTCAACAAGCCGGTCATAGCGGAACCCCGGAATTTCAATCCCATAGAGACAGCGTAAAATCATCACCACCTGCTCCAGGGGCGTATTGCCGGCCCGCTCACCAATCCCGTTTGCCGTCACGCCGGCGTGAGACGCTCCGTGAGACAGAGCGCGGACGCAATTGGCCGCCCCCATACCGAAATCATTGTGGAAGTGCGCGTGGAACTCACGGCCCTTCTTCGTTGTGATCTCAACCATGGGAGGAAAATAATAGTCCACCCCATCCGGCGTAAAACAACCCAGGGTATCCGAGAAGCAGAAACGCGTCCCTCCGGCAGCAAAGCACTTCTCAATCCAGGGAAGGGCATAATCCAAATGAGAGCGGGAGGCGTCCTCTGCGGCGAACTCCACCTTCTTAAGACCTTTCTCCCTGGCATAGGTAATGGCGGAGGTAATCATCTTGATGTTCGCGTCCCTGTAGAATTCAATCGGCAAGTCGAGCCACTGCTCGGGATCCTTGCCCTCGCGCTTGGCAAGCGTCTTACCCAGCTTGTACTTCAAATGAAGATCAGACAGCGTGGAAAGACACAGGACGCTGACCGCGTCTGGAGGCAGACCGATCGAAGTGGCCGTCTCAACGGCGGCATCAATATCGGCTGGAATGGACCGGCACATCGCCAAAATCTCAACGTCAGCTCGTATCTTCCCCTTCTTCTGGGCCTCCAGGCACAATTGAATAGCCCGGCGGTCAGATTCTGAAACGACGGGAAATCCAACGTCCATCACATGAACGCCGATATCTGAAAGCAGCCTGGCGAGTTCAAGTTTCTGCTCGGGGGAAAACGCGACCCCGGGCATCTGCTCTCCATCGCGAAGTGTGTCATCGTAAATTTTGATTCGGGAAGGGGAAAGGAAATTTTTCCCTTTCGTGAAGGATTGGGGGGTGCGCGTGAGTTGATCCAACGGCTCTCTGAGTTCAATCATGGAAATCCTCCTCCGACGGTCAGCGTGGGGCAAGTTTAACAAAATTTTAAGGATGGCGTGAGAGTCCCCTCCCAATTAAGAAAAAAAGCGGCATCGCGCGCGCCGGAGGGGCCCCCTGCGGCGTTGACGGCTCCAGCGCAAACTTGTAGAAACGAGATATGGCAGCCAAGCACTATCTTTTGGTGGCCGCAGGAAAGGACAAACCGGGCATTGTGGCTGCGGTCACGAAAATCCTCTTTCTGCACGGCTGTAATCTTGAAGATTCTTCCATGACACGCCTGGCTTCCGAGTTTGCCATGCTCGTTATCTTCCAGACTCCCTCTCGGTTCAATTCTGAAAAGCTGGAAAAAGATGCCCGGACCCTGCAATGGAAGCACGGACTGTTCGTTCAAATCAAGCCGTTAAAATCCCCTGAATTGGCCAAGTCCGTCTTTCGCGGGCGTCCCCATCTGATTTCTATCCATGGCGCCGACAAGCCGGGGATTGTCCACCATGTCAGCGAAGCGCTGGCTGAAGCCCATGTCAATATCACGGATGTCTCGACCCGCCGTATCAGCTCTAAAAGCGGCTCCGGCTATGTCCTGTTTCTGGAAGTGGAACTCCCCTCGACCCTGAATGCCAAAGGTTTGGAACACATTCTAACCCGTGTCACGGGACGATTAAAATTGCACGTTTCCGTGCGGCCCATTGAAACCTCTCCCCTTTGATCCGGCCTCTCAAGTTTTTCCCAGATCCTCTTCTTAACACCCCTGCGGACGCGGTCGTCCGCATCGCCAGCGACGCCCAAAAACTAATCCAAGACTTACTCGACACGCTCGCTTCGACCCCCGGAGTGGGTTTAGCCGCCCCGCAAATCGGCGCCCTTCAGCGCATCGCCGTGGTCGACATCTCCAAAGACAGGCGTAAGAGCTCGCGCCAAACCACCAATCACGGACTCTTGATTCTGATCAATCCCGAAATTATCTCGGAGGAGGGAATCCAAGTGCCCCGCGAGGGATGCCTCTCGGTTCCGCAATTTCTGGCGGACGTCAAGCGTTCAGAAAAGGTTAAATTCCGCTTCTGGGATGATGAAGAAAACGAGCGGATCCTGGAGGTGGAAGGGTTCGAAGCGCTCGCCGTGCAGCACGAAATCGATCACCTGAACGGCAAGCTGTTCCTTGACCGCGTGACCAACATCAAGACGGATCTGCTCCGGCGAAAATCTTAGATCTCAACAATTCACGCTCAGAATTCCCCTTCACGCCTGAATCTTCCGGACGCAAAAAGGCCAGGCTCGGGAATTCCAGAGCCTGGCCTTCGCTGTCAACGGGAAATCGCTGAAAACTTAACGCGTCAAATCGTAGATGTTCTGCTCCCCGATCACGCCCCACTTCTCAAGAGCGGCTTGCAGTTCCGGATGCTCCTTGGCCGCCTCGCGCAAAGGAAACCGGGCAACGGACGCTTTCATCGCTTGTAAAAATGCCTTCACTCCAGCAGTGCGTCCGCCGGGATGCCCGTGGATGGCGCCGCCGGCTCCGATCACAATATCCATTCCGTAATCTTTGACCATTTCCGCCACCATCCCCGGATGATTGCCGGCGGAGGGGGTTCCCCACATCGGCTTGATGTGATGGAAAGGCGCTTTCATCTCCTGAGCGACACGGATGGCCCGCTCTTTTATGAGCGGAATTTTCCCATACTGGGAAGGGTAATTCATGATGTCCACTCCGGCCAAACGCGGAAATTTAGCCAGCGTCAGAGAAGCCGAGAATCCCCAATGGGGCGAACAGTAATAGGCGCCGGCCATATTGGGGTGACCCAGCAAAGGCACATTAAAGGCATCCTCTTCGGCAAGCATCTGGACGTCTGAATATCCCGTCGTAAAAACGTTGACCATGAGCATGTTGTTTCCCATCTTCAAGACCCGTTCGGCTTTCTTCATCATCCGGTCGGCCCGATCAGTGACGTTAACGGCATACAGGACGCGCCGGCCGGTTTCCTTCTGGATCCGTTCGTTGGCCTTCAGGCATGCTTCCACGCGCGCTTCCACGCTGCAGAAATCCGGATCGGCAATCTTCTCATCATCCTTGATGATGTCAAGCCCGCCCATGCCCATTTCATAGAACATCTCTCCGAAAGTCTGGGCGGACGGACCGATACAGGGCTTGAACATGCCCAAAAGAATCGGCCGGTCATAAACTCCGCAAAGCTTGCGGAGGCCTTCGATACCGAACTTGGGACCCTTGAAGCGCTTCGTAAAACTTTTGGGGAAAAAGACATCGACGAGCTTCAGCTTGGACAACATCGAAATATTGCCGTAGAGCGTTGTCAGCAGCTCCGGAATCTGGCCATTCACGTTTCCCACCGGGTAGGCCAGCGCCACCATGAAGCGCCGTTCTACGTGGGCCGGGGCCTCAGCGATGGTGGTAACTTCGGGCAGCTCCCAAACACCGATGACCCGGGCGGCGCATCGCTCCTTGACGTCGTTGGTCTCTCCGATCACCTCAGTCCAGGTGCCAGTCGATTGCTCCTCGGCCAACGCATGGGCCCGGGCCAAAAGATCCCCGGACTCCTGCTCGGCGTAGTAAAACGCCAGGATAAACTGGTCCGGTTCAAGGCTTTCAAAAAGGGTGAAGATCTGGGGGTCGTAAAACATGGTCTGGTATTGCGGAAAAGTGTAGCAAAAAGTGATGCCGACAAAGAAAAAAATCGCTTTTTTGCCCAAAAAACAGGGCTAAATACCCATTGAAAAATGGACCGCGCCCCCGCACACTTATATACACGCGAGAAGACCCATTTAGGGAGGCACTTATGATCAATAGAATGAATAGCGCGCCCAAATCCAAGAATGCGCTCGAATTTGCCTACGAAACTTCCGCCGCCAGTGAAACCCCCCAGCCCAAAGCGTTGAGGCGGGTTCTGGTCATCGATGACGATGCCGTCATGCGCAAACTGATTCTTGAAATCCTGGGCAACCGCTATCAGGTCCTCACCTCTTCCCACGGCCTGGAACTTCCCCGCCTGATGACCGAATTTGTCCCGGACCTGGTCATCCTCGATGTGATGATGCCCTGGGTGGACGGGATACAACTTTGCCGGTCCCTTAAAATCAACCCAGCCTGGAAGAAGATTCCGGTGATTTTCGTGTCAGGAAAAAAGAAAATGGCGGACGTCGATTTCGCCCTCGAACAGGGAGCGGATGCCTATATCACCAAGCCTTTCAGTATGGTGGATCTGCTGCACAAGATAAAAGTACTGCTTGGAGAGCCGGCGGATGAGCTTTTCTGACCACTGGAAGAAAATCCAATCCTCCCAATCCGACAGCGCCGCAAAAATCAGCCATGACAATCTCATTCGATGGTGGGTGTCCATCCTCTCACTGCTGGCCGCTTTTATTCTCTGGGCCGGCAGCTACGTGCAAACGATTGGGCCCGTCATCGGGCTGTTCCTTTTCTATAATTTCGTTCAAGGCATCTCCTGGCTTTTAGTCAAATCTAACCACGCCTCCAGAGGCCTCGACCTAGCACTCCACATCATCGACAACCTGGCCATCACCTGCAGCATCCATTGGACGGGCGGCCTCCAAAGCACATTCTCATTTCTCTACGTCATTCCGATCATCGTCGAAGCCTACCACAAGAATCTCAAAGGCGTCGTCTTGAACGGACTCATCGGCATCAGCCTCTACGCAGGCCTTCTCTTCGGCCTGGGCAACATCACCCAGCAAAGCCACGAATGGACGGAGGTGATCACCCGCCTGGCATTCCTGGCAACTTTCTCGGCGGTAGCCGGCGTCTCAGTCACTCTCCTGCGCAAACAGGACCGTATTCTTCAAAAACATCTGATTGAGCAGGAAACCATCACGCGAATCCACGAACTCGTCAACAACTTGACGGCGCAGAGGAATTTCAAAAGCCTGGCTGAGAGCATCGCGTCGGAACTCACGCAAAATGTGGTCAAGCCCTTCTGGCATGTCCGCGTGTGGCTTTCCACAGAAGAGCCGCTGTCCCTGGAGCCGCACGGGGATTGTCCAGGCGCGCTCCAAGAACTCGAGCATCTCCCGGCGAATAGCTGCCCGGCATTCAAAAACCGCATTTCGTTTCACCGCGAGAACATTCAGGACCGGCCCTGCCCGACGGAGCAGTTCACCTATGGATCGCATCTCTGCTTGCCCATCGCTGTCAAAGAAGAAGCGTTCGGCGTACTCTTTGTCGGGTCACCCCAGGAAAACGCTTTTTCCGAAGATGACGTGAAGTTTCTCGACACCGTGACAAAAACCCTGGCACTGGGCATGGAACGGATCAGCGAACTGCAGAAACTCCAGTTCTCGTATGAAGTGGGCACGAGCGCCCTGGCGGCTTTTCTGAGCTCCACCAAAGGAATGGACGAAACGGTCAGTGCGATTCTCGAAGGAGTCGTGAGGATTCTCGGCGTCGACCGAGCCAATCTGATGCTGTGGGAACCGGAACTTAAAGTGCTGCAAAGCCGCTGGTTCCGGGGCACTCCGCCTCCTCCGCTCGGCCGTATCACCTTGCAGATGGGCGAAGGGATTGCGGGGCTTGCCCTCAAACACAATCAACCCTACTGGAGCTCCGACGTCGAGAAAGACCCGAACTTTGTCCCCAGTCAGGGACGGATACGTTCTCTCCTGGCCATGCCGATGCGAACCAGCGACAATAAGCCCCTCGGAGTCATCAATGCGCTGACTCTTGAGAACTCCAAACATTTCAGCCGGCGGGATGTGGATTTTCTGGGCCTGTTCGCCAAGCAGGCGGCCATGGCCATTGAAAACGCCATGCTTCACGAAGAAGGGTCCCGGAAGATTGGGCACCTTGAAGCCCTCGATCAGATAAAATCCGAATTTCTTTCGCGCATCAGCCATGAGTTGCGCGGACCGCTGACTGCCATCCAGGGTTTCAGCGAAGTCCTTGCGGCGCAAACCAACGGCGAGCTGAACACAAAACAACTGGAGCTCCTGGACCAAGTCATCCAGCAGGCCAAGGTTCAGCTGCGCATGGTTGAAGATCTTCTTGATGTCAGTTCCATCGAACGCGGATCCTGGAGCATCAACAAAGCCCCCTGCTCTCTGCGCCAGATTCTGAGCGAAGAGTATGAAAAGGCCAAGATGTTCGCGCAGGCCCGGAATATCAAAGTGATCATGGACCTGCCGTCCGCGCCCATTCCGGATCTCGTTGCCGACTCAGAAAGACTCCATCAGGCCATCTGGAATTTGCTTCACAACGCCATCAAGTATTCCCTGGAAGGCGGCACGATCGGCCTGATCCTCGATGTTCGAAAAAACAATTTCTTAGTCTCGGTCCGGGATACGGGAAGAGGCTTGCCCCTCGACTCTCTCGAAAAGATATTTGAAAAATTCACGCAGGCCCATGGAGAGGAATCCAAGCGGATCGGCGGGCTCGGATTGGGGCTGGCCCTCGTCAAGGAAATTGTCGAAGCTCACAACGGACGCGTTCAGGCGGAATCACCCGGACTTGATAAGGGAAGCACTTTCACGATCACATTGCCTCTCACGTCCTTACTACAAAAGGAAAAGCGAGCTTAGAGGAAACAAGAAATCTCACGGCCCGCGTGCGACAAAAAGAAAAAAACCCGATCGCTCGGGTTCTTTTCTTTCTCTATCCAACAAGACTTGGCTTAAGTGAGCGCCGGAGTCCCCAGCGGCGGCGTCCGATCGAGAAGGATCAAACGTCCTGAAGCCGTGGTCGCGTTCGCCGAGACATTGATGGGCACAAACCCCATAATTAATGTGTCGGTGGCCGGATCATGAATAGCCACAGAGGCCCCAATTGTAGTGGACTGGCCGACCGGTACGTTAACGATGAAGGTCACCGTTGCACTACCCCTGTTGTTTGCCGAAAAGGTACTTTGGAAGGCTTCGGCAAGTCCATCTCCCGGAGCCCGGAAGTCAACCGACATGACGCTCACTGAATCACGGTTAACATTAAGAAGGTTGATATTTCCCGAAATAACATTCACCGTGATGGTGACCTGGCGGGTCGGCATGGGCGCAGGCGCAAGCGGAGCCGCGGGAAGAACCGGCGCGGCCGGAACGGCAGGCAGCTCCGCCGGAGCCGGACTATCCGGAAGCGGGGTTAATGGAGCGCTGGGGAGACCCAGGGAAGGGGGGAATCGGCCCGGGTCGGGCGGTCTCGACATACTCGCACTCGCCCATGGTGACTGACATAAAATCATCAAGGCAACCATAAGTCCACGAAAAAGATTCACTCGAGATATGGAAACCATTGCGTCCTCCTCAGTTTGTATCGTCTGCACTGCCATCATGAGTGTGCGCTGAATACCCTTAAATTCACATTAAGACCTCCAGAAGATACGAAGAATATTTTTTGGCGGGGGGAACCTTGCAGGAATGACGCCTCACTGAGAGCGTCCGCACGCTCTTGCCAGTTTAAGGGCCTCTCTTATTAAACAGAAAGCGCTACCGGCTTTTTGGTAGTGTCCTAATTTGAAGTAATGGAAACGAGGTCTTCTAGCTTCCAAATACCCTTCGTCACTCCTGCCGCCATTGCCGGTGTCATTCCAATGCTCTTATGCACGCGCACAAAGTTATAGTGGGCGAAGTGCAAAGCGACAGCCGCCCGAAGGTTATCAACCTTCTTGCTGAAAGCATTGGTCAGGCGGGTAAAGCGGCGCATTGCCATCCGCATGGTCAAGTTCTGACGTTCCACAAAGCTTGTAGAGACGTGACGCGGGTCAGGCCGCCCCATGATCTTGGTGCGCTCCGTATCAACGACGCAGGGAGGGCTATACCGACCCGGCCCGATTTCCTCCGCTTCATAAATTTTAACTATTTGGGCGTAGTCAACGTTTGCACCGAAAGCTCTTTCGGTTGCTTCAACATAGGCGTTCATGGCATCCGAGGAAAGTTGAACGCGGTTGCTAAGACGCTTTGACAAGTCGCCCATAAAGGCCGTAGCGGTGGCAAGGTTACGCTTTCCCACAAGATAAGTAGGGACAAGCTTACTATCGGCATCAATAGCCACAAACGTCCACATATCGCCAACCTTGTTTTGATCGTCCTTCTTTGTAATCCAGCGTTGCTTCTTACCGACATACGTCCAAATTTCATCCACTTGGATACGGCGACAATCCAGGTTCTTCATGTTCTCTTGCATAAATTCATGACAAGCAGAACCTACGCCAACCATCAAACGCATGATTGTATCCCGATGTATTCCCGTCATGCGTTCTGTTGAGCGGATTGAATTCCCTTCCACGAGACAGTTTATTGCTTGAGTGCGGCGTTCGATTGATAGTTGGTTCATTTAAATCCTCCTGAATATATTGTGGCCCATTTGTGTACACAAGTCAATAAGTAAATATATTGACATGTGGGCCTAATGTGGCTACACTATTAACATGAAAGGAAATAAAGAAGATTTGCTTAAACTGCGTGTTCATGGGAAAGAGAAACAGGTTTTTCAACGAGCCGCAGACTTATCCGGAATCTCACTCTCAGCATGGGCAAGAGAAAGATTGAGGAAAATTGCAATAAACGAACTCAAAAATACCCCGTTGACAAAAAACATCTTCTAAGTTAAGGTATAAAGAACGACGGGCTTGGAGATGATCCGGCCCGAATATGATGCGGGGAGCTGAAAGGCTCTCCGCTTTTTTTATGGGGAGGAAATACATGGATGCGTGTGTATTTGTTGATGGAGAAAACTTTCGATTCAGCATTGTTGAGTTATTTAAAGGTGAATTTAGGCCTCAAGATTATTTACCATCAACAGCTAAATGGAGCGAATTTTTTGAGTATGTAAGAATCCAATCCAATGCCGACTTCTTGCTTAGAACGTATTGGTATGTTGTCGATAGAATTGATGCGTGGCCATACGGTCTCCTTAAATTGCCCGATGAAAAACTTTTTAAAATTCTTTCTAAAGATGGTGAAACCGCCGGTAAATTGAACGCCGAATCCAACATCGTTAAAAAGAGCGAACTCGCCAAAAAAATCGCTACACAGTTGGAACAAGAAAAAGACCGCATGCAATCTAGATTTGAGGGTTGGAGAACTGTTCAAGATTCTATCGCTTCCAACCAGGACTCTCTGGAATTCAGACGTGCAGGAGCCATAGCTTATAATTGCTTCACCGGAAAACTCTTAAAAGAAAAAGCAGTCGATGTAAAACTCTCTGTTGATCTTTTGGAGTTAAAGGACGCTTATAAAATGGCAATTATTGTCTCCGGCGATCAAGATTATGTTCCCGCCGTGCAAGCCTTGAAAGACTACGGGAAAATAGTTGTCAATGTGGCTTTTTCTCGAAAGGACGGTTCATTGCTCCCGGGCGGAGCGAGACGATTGAACATCATGACTGATAAGCGAATAACGATTCCATATGAAAAATGCAAAGAACTTCTTTTGGGAGGGCCTCCTGTCGCTTTGAAAAGTCTTTTGCCCACTAAAAAAAGCGGTGATGGCGCTCAGGCTCCAGCCTCTGTCTAATGGAAGCAAGTCCAGAAGTTCTGAAAGAAGCCGTTGAAAAAACTCACGGCGTAAGGGCCACCTTTCTGGAAACCGTTCCCGTCTCCGAATCCTTTCAGGGCAAGCCAGTTTGGGAAGGCACTGTTCATATCTTTTCACTTGAAGGCCACCCCAAAGCAAAAGCTTGCTATGCGTGGTCTTCTGAAATAGAAGGCACGAACAAACGTCGTTTCTACGCCGTATTGCATACGCCGCCTATTAATTCTGCTGTAGATGCTGTCAGAGCGTCAATCATAGAAGAATACAGACAAAAGAATACTTAATGTTTGGATTCTAAAGCACGCTTAGCTTCCTTATACCCCGTATTGCAATAAGGATGCGTCAATTGTCCATTGTCCTCATCTCCTCGACCACCTTCTGATTTAGGTTTAATATGGTCAATAGTAATTGACTTTTTATGAACGCGAGCATGACAAATGGCGCATTGTGGAGCATCTTTCAAAGCAGTGCGGAGATAAACCGCGGATTTACGCTCAGAAGAAAACTCAGGCCTATTTTTATTGTCATCAATTATATTTTTAAGAAACGCTAATTGTTCTTCATCGGCCAACCCGGGAAGGATTTTATCTTCTGAAATGTTTTTAATTACTCCGTCAAAAATATGGCGATATAATTTATAAATAGCATTTAGACTTCTATGCCCACCTCCAAACTTTCTGACAATATGATTAATAAGATGTTTATAGTTGATAAGTATCTCCTCAAAATTCTTTCTATTGTCAGTAAATAAAATTAATTTATCCGTTGATTCAATTTCCTGAGCAAACTTTACTGCAGCTAGAAACGCTGCTGGTTGATAAATTCCAGTTGCACTATAAAAATAAACCGCTGGATGTAAGCCTAGAGACTTTGGTTGAGTTCCAGCAATAAGTGAAGAAACTCGACGCACGTTTTTTAAAAAATCTATAGTAGCTGATCCATCCCGATCTTCTTCCATCGTAGGTATAAGAATGTCTGGTTTTGAAGAGCGTTTGGATGTCTTAAGTGGATCTTCTGTTTCTGGTTTATTAACGAACTCGACAAAATCCAAAATCATTTTAATCGCATCAGAAGAATAGCCTCGTCCTGCAACCGGAAGATCCAATGTTTTAATTGGTGTATCTAAAGGCGGCACAAAAATATCGTCATAAACCTCTTTTGAGAATGTCTTAATTTGTTCCTTGTTGGCATTTGGAAAAGTTGAAACATACGTATTACCAGTTCCAGCTCTTATTAATGATCGCGTAGCTAATGTATTCGGACAACGCCGATCTCTAATCATACGCATTTCAATTTCTCCAATAGGCGTTTGTTGCGTATTAATAGTATGGAAAGATTTTTCAGCACGCGATGCATCTCCAGGAACCCATTGAAGTTTGATTCCGAGCGTTCCAAGATTGCTAGCATAAAGTGCTTTTTCACCAATGATCCCAGAGGGATTTTTCATGGCGTATTTAATTTCTGAATAAGAGCCGGTTGTTTCTCTAACTAGTTTTCTAGTTTCTTCCGCAGCCTTCGTTTGCTCTACAGGAATAAAATTTTCAAAGAAGGGAATGGATATTTGTTTATCTCCATAATCATCATGAACCCATGCGAGAAGAGCACTTAAACGATGCGCTCCATCTATTACGAAGATATTTCCATTAACGGTTGATCGCCACATAATTATTGCGGGAATAAGATCGCCTGCTAAAAAACTCTTTATAAATCCAGTTACTTTTTCTGGTTCCCAATGAGCAGTCGTTCTCTGAAAATCAGGCTTTCTTAATAGTTTGAATAAAATAGAATCATTTTCTAATTCAACTATTTTTAAAGTCCCTGCAAGTTCAGCTTGCTCAAATTTGTTGGGGGATGCTTCAAAATCTTCCCTTGGTATAAGCGCATCAAGATTTACAAAATGCTTTGCCATATAATCTCCAGGCAATTGGAATGGGAGCTTAAACACGATCGCCCCTTGAATTGCATGGGAATTTTAGCTTTTTGTGGACATGACTAAAAAGCCAAAATAATAGTGCCATTGTCAAATTAGGACACTACCGGCTTTTTGGTTCGTTTGACTAGAGCCCTTCAGTCTTGTAGAATTCCGACGATAAATGCCTCCCGAATCGGCCAAGATCATCGCGGTCGCAAACCAGAAGGGCGGCGTCGGAAAAACCACCACAGCCGTGAATTTGGCGGCGTGTCTGGCTCACCTTCACCAGGAAACCCTTCTTATTGACATCGACCCGCAAGCCAACGCCACCTCAGGTCTCGGCGTTAGCCGGCTGGACGAGCGCAATATTTACAGGGTTCTTTGCGACGATCTCCCTCTCAAAGATGCCATCCAGCCCACCGGCATGGAATGGCTGGATATCGTGCCGTCCCACGTCGATCTGGTCGGTGCCGAGCTGGAGCTTGTGAGCGCATTTCAAAGAGAATTTCACCTCAAAACCGCCCTTGAAAACATTCGAAAATCCTACCGGACAATACTCATTGATTGCCCGCCTTCCCTGGGACTTCTGACCTTGAATGCCCTCTGTGCCGCTGACCTTGTTCTCGTTCCCGTCCAGCCGGAATACTATGCTCTTGAGGGCTTGGCTCAACTCATAAAAACTATCGAGCTGGTTAAACGGGGTGCCAATCCCCGGCTCGACATCGCCGGAGTCATCCTGACGATGTTCGATGCCCGTTCTAACCTGCCGCGCGAAGTGGTTCAGGAAATTGTCAAATTCTTCGGACCCAAAGTTTTCGAAACGCGGATCCCCCGCAACATCCGGCTCGCTGAAGCGCCCAGTCACGGCAAGGCCATCATCCAGCACGATCCCCATTCCGCAGGAGCCAAAGCCTATACCGCTCTCGCCGAAGAATTTTTAAGGAAAATGAATCCAGCGGCCTTTGCAGAAACATCGCCGACCCCCCAGGACCCGCCGTCTGCGGAAACTCAGCCGGCCGTCGTCCCCGAAGAGGTGAGCCATGTATAAAGCATTAGGCAAAGGGCTGGAAGCCCTTCTTTCCACTCCCCCGCAAGCGGCAAATCCGCAAGGATCGGGAGGAGAAATCCGGATCATCGAGATATCCAAGATTAAGCCTAATCGCTACCAACCCCGCACTCATTTCAACAATGACAAAATCAAAGAACTTTCAGATTCCATCAAAGCTCACGGGCTCGCGCAACCCTTACTCGTGACCTCAGGGTCAGCCCCGGACAGCTTCGAACTGGTGGCCGGGGAACGCCGTCTGCGGGCCGCCTCACTGGCTGGCCTGGCCGCCGTTCCCTGCATCGTCAGGGACTTAAGGGATCGCCAGCGCTTCGAGCTCTCCTTGATTGAAAACGTACAGCGGGAAGATTTGAACGCCATGGAAGAAGCGCGCGCTCTTTTTCGGCTTCAGTCGGAGTTCGGACTGACCCAGGAAGAGATCGCAGGCGCTCTTGGCAAAAGCCGTTCCGCCATCTCCAACACCTTAAGGCTCCTCTCGCTTCCTCTGGAGATTCAACAATCCATCGAAAGCGGTCTTATCTCCGAAGGTCACGCCAGAAGCCTGGTCTCCGTGGATGATCCGACGGCTCAAAAACAGCTCGCCGAGCGCATCCAGCAGGAAAAACTCAGCGTGCGTGAGGTGGAAAAAATTGTCAGTGACTGGGCCTCGGCATTCCGTTCGGGCCGAGTGCGCTCCCCCCGTCGAAAGAACCCCGACATCCGGCATATGGAAGAGCACCTCCAGCAGACCATGGGCCGGCAGATAGTCATTCAGGGACAAGGACGCAAGGGCTGGCTCAAAATCGAGTTCTACTCTCCGGAAGACTTCGAACAGCTCTGCAAGCAGCTGGGCACCCCGCTCCCCGAACCCGTCAACCCTTCCGACCCCAAGCTTCACTGACTTTCCCGTTGCTCTATGCAAACATCCCGCTGGAACATTCTTTTTCTATCAGGCATTGCGGCTGTCATGCTGTCCGGGGCCGCTCCTGTCTTGGCGGCCGACCTCATCTCCCTTCAGACGACAGAAACCGGCAGACCTGTTTTTCTGACCCTGCTGCCGGATCCCCAGGACTTCAAGCTCTTTGCCTCCGGCGGCAGCGACGGCAATTGGTACGTTGGCTATAACACATGCTGGGTCGCTAAGCTTCCTCCGGCTCCTCCAGGCTCCTACACCAAAGCCTTTCTCGGGGCCAGGCTCGGCCGCGCTAAAAGTGAACCTGTGGCGGGATCTCCCCCCTGGATCAAACAACCGATTGACGGAGAAATTGACATCGCCCTCTCAAACGAGGCGATCTGGCCTGAAAGCCGGCGTTTCAAACTCACCGAGACAACCAAGATTCCCACGGAAGGCGATTCGGAGAATTCTTCGGAAGCCCCCGGAGAAGCGCGGTGGTTCTGGACTGAGATCCCCGTCTCCATGGTCAACTTTGATACGGGTAATTTCGTCGCTCTTTTTTCCCCGAGCCCCGAACTGACGAACGCCGGCACCTCGCCGATTCTGGCGGCGGGCCGTGCGCCCAAAGGAGTCCAGGCGTGGCTTAACTCCTCAGTCCGCGGCCAGCCGCCGCTCACAGCGGAGGATGCGCTCAAAACCCAGATGCCGAATTTCGCTCCGGCGATTTGCCTGAAGCTTGTTCCCGCCAATGATCATGCGGTCGCCGTCCGTGCCTTCTGGGCCCACGAAGTGGAACCCACGCCGGGGTTTGTCACTGTGGAATCGAGCGCGCTGGGAACAGACGTGGAGCAGGCCTGGCTTGAAACCTCTCAAGACAATGGGATGACCTGGCAGAAGTCGGGCCGCCCGCTTTGGAACCCGCCCTATTTTTTCCGCTACAAACTTTCAGACAGCAAAGAGAATACGGCCTTGAGAGTGAATGCGGCTGATATCATGGGCAATCAAGGCGCGAGCCAGCCCCTCTGGATCAAAGACGGCCAGAAGCGCCTGGCGGGTAATTGACGATTCCAGGTCGCCGTCATTCCGCCGAACATGAGGGCGCGCTGCCTCAAAGTGAGACGTTGCTTTCCTTCCCGACCAGCACGGCCCGCCAACGTCTGCTCCGCTGGTATAAACACCACGGCCGTCACGATATGCCGTGGCGAAAGACCCGCGATCCCTACCGCGTCTGGGTATCGGAAATCATGCTGCAGCAGACCACAGTAGCCACCACTCTTCCCTTTTATCTGCGCTTCCTTAAGCGTTTCCCGACCCTCAAGCACCTGGCCCGCGCTAAATTAGAACAGGTCCTCTCAGTCTGGTCGGGTCTGGGCTATTACGCTCGTGCCAGAAATCTCCACCGCGCGGTGAAGATGGTCCTCAAAGAATGCGGCGGCAAAGTGCCCGATGGCTTGCTCGAGCTCAGGCGGCTGCCTGGCATCGGTCGCTACACCGCCGGAGCCATACGCTCGCTCGCCTTTGGACTGCCCGCCCCCATCCTTGACGGCAACGTCACGCGCGTCCTTTCCAGGGTTCTCGGCATCCGGGAAGACGTCCGCCTGTCCAAGAATCAGGAACAGCTTTGGAAACATGCCGAAGCGATGGCTGATTCTCTGCAGGCGCGGGACGTGAACCTGGCGCTTTTCGATCTGGGCGCCACGGTATGCCGGCCCAACGATCCTTTGTGCGGCGTGTGCCCCTTGAGGGGCCTCTGCCAGGCGCAAGCCTTGTGTATCCAGGAACAAATTCCTTTTAAAACGGCTCCGGTACGGCGCCAAGCGGTCACCTGGCTCGTCCCCTTATTCCACAAGGATGAAAAGCTCCTTCTGGCCCTGAGAAAGCAGACCGGATTATTCGCCGGACTCTGGGAATTCCCGTCGATAGAGACCGCCTCACGAATCAGCCAGATAGAAACCCTTCAGGACACTTTCAAGCGCTGGGGTCTTTTGGTCGCTGTCGACAAGGCGCTCCCTTCCGTTTTACATTCTCTGACCCACAGGGACTTCACCATGAAACCGTTTCTGTGCCGCTGGATTACGGGGCAGCCGGAAATCGAACAAACGGGTCTCTACAATCGGTTCAAATGGGTCGCACCCGAAGACATCGACAGCATGGCAGTCTCCAATCTCACAAGAAAAATATTGAAGGCCACCAATAATGCGGAGGCGCTCGCTTGAGAAAACTTTGTCTGGGAATACTGGTCATTGGAATGCTGGCAAAGAATGCGAGTGCCAGATGGGATCTGGGCGATGCCGCAGACATGCTGAAAAAGCTCCCCCAAAAGAATTCTCAGGACAGCCAATCCAATGACAATACGCCCACCAGCGTCGCCACCGTCCGGGGTCTGGATGAGCCGGAAGGCTCAGGGGATCCGAAAGCCAGAGATTACAAGGCCGTTCAGCGAATGGAAAAGGTGACCGTCTCAAAAAGCGAGCTGAATAAATTCATCCAAGACGGCGGCCTGAGAGGCGCCTCATGAATCACCTGAAGAAGGGAAGTGCCGCCCTTGTGCTGCTCTGTGCGCTTGTGCCGCTTTGTCAGGGATTCGATCTCAATGATCTCGACGTCTCCAAGGCTGTCTCCGGAGTTTCCAAGGCCGTCAGCGCAGCGCGGGGCGTTTCAGATAAGGAAGAGATTGCCGTCGGAAAAGAAGTGGCGGCAAATTTAGCAGCCCGCTACGGGACCCTCGAAGACCCTGCTCTCATCAAGTATCTGAACCTGATCGGCCAGGCTCTGGTCCCCTATTGCGGTCGGACCGGCCTCTCCTACCACTTCGCAGTCCTCAATACAAAACAGATCAACGCCTTTGCGGCACCTGGCGGCTACATTTTTATCACGCGCGGAATTCTGGAAACAGCCAAAGACGAAGGGCAGCTGGCCGGCGTGATCGCGCATGAAATTGCCCACGTAGCCCACCGCCATATTGCCAAGGAGATCCGCAAAGCCAATGTGATCGGCGCCGGAGTGGATTTGACGGAAGCCACCTCCAAAAGCGGTCACGAGGCCATGGATCAAGTCACGCAGTTCAGCACCGATCTCCTGTTCAAGGGGCTTTCCCGGGACGATGAGCGCGAAGCGGACTTAAGCGGCACTAAGAATCTGAGCGATGCCGGCTATCAGCCCGGGGCGCTCAAAAGCTTCCTGGCGATATTGACGCGGAAAAATCCCGATGATAAAAGCCTGACGGTTCTCAACAAGACCCATCCCCGGCCTGAAGACCGCATTCAGTCCATCGACGCCTACCTCAATGCTTCAGGTCTCTCGCGCACGGGTGTCCTGAACGCCGATCGCTTCGAAAGCCATACGAAAGCCTTCCATAAAGCCGTTCCTCAAAGCTAAAAAACACGCTGTCTTTTAAAGCATAATTGACGTAAGTCGGAGACGTTTCGCCATGTTATGCATCAAAATCCTCTAAAATGTTTACTAATTATTTACAAGACGTTAAGGAGACTTTAAGGTCATTCCGGCTACAATTTAACCATCATGAGATCCAGACAGTCGATAAGAATCCGGAGATGCGGAATGTTCCTGGGAGCGCTGGCCTGCCTCTCGATTGTTATTCAGGCCGATTCCGCCCTCAGCCTCAAGAACTTGGAAAGCTCCTCTGATGTCGCAAGCATCCTGAAGAAAGCCGCGGAGACCCGCACCATTACAGGGAAAATCATGGTCCTGGTGGATGGTCAGCCTGAAGAAGATGCCGACGTTGAAACCGCCCTTGCCCAGGTTTTCCAAGGTCAGCACGTCCTTGCCGCCAACGTTGGCGGGGGCACCTACCAATTGATTTTTTCCAATATACCGAAGGATGCGCGCCGCCTGCAGGTGACTGCCCGCGTCCCGAGCCCGTGCAACCGCAAAGAAATTTTATCGCAAAGCCTCATGGTCGACATCTCCAAAAGCAACGAGGTGGAGATCCCCATCAATATTTCGACTCGCTAAGCCTGGTCCCAGATCAGGGGTTGGGCAATGAACCCATTCCCCGAATCTCAAGACAGCAAACCCCGCCACTCGCGGGGTTTATTTTTTCCGGGAATACCAATCTCTCTGGCTTTTTTAAACTTTCCCTATGGATCCTCCAGACTAGCTTGGACTGGGAATAGCCCCGCCAGCCGCCTGAGCTCCCAGAATGTCTTTTTCCGCGTTCATCTCTGCGGCCTTCCTGGTTTTTCCAGGGCGCCTCTTTGATGGGTTTCTGGGGAGCCTTTCAGGCGCCGTTGAAGTCAATTCCTGAAAAATCGCCCTGATGTCCGGATACTTGGAAGGAGAAAATCGCAAGGTAAACCACCCTCCTTCCAGCCGGGCAAAAACCCCCGGCGGCAAACCCGGCCAAAACTTCCCCAGGTTGGCGCCAGCCGGCTGGAGGGACTTGTGCCGGCTGCCGATCAAAGGCGGATGCAGATCGGCACCGCCGGTATCATTCTGTCTTGCCGCCAGAACTTCCGGAGGCACAACTCCATAAGTCCGTTCGCTCCACAGCTCGGAAAGAGTCTCGGAAAAAGAAAGAGAACCGCCCTTCCTGCGCAAACAAAGATTCACCAGGTCTTCTGTCTGCTTGACTGACAAACCTCCCTCGGAAACCGTTCGGGCCACCTCTAACTGCATACCCTTGTCATTAACTTTCGATATGAGAAATGAATGACTTTTTGATATGACGCGACGTCGCGTCATATCCTGGACCGCATCTTCCAGGAGGAGCAAAGACAATGTCTTGCTCACCACGTCCTGACTTTTACCGACCTTGAGCGCCAGCTGTTCCTGCGACCATCGCCTGGATTTCATCAGGTAGTCATACTCCTGGGCTTCAGTCATGGGATCTAGATTCTCGCGCT
>Ga0206815_1091_pt1 | contig 23768 bp, 18 predicted proteins | sample Alteio_BWOrgCont_91_FD_152864 | JGI IMG/M metagenome (GOLD analysis project Ga0206815, IMG submission 152864) | Enriched cells from forest soil in Barre Woods Harvard Forest LTER site, Petersham, Massachusetts, United States -... | ecosystem: Environmental > Terrestrial > Soil > Temperate forest >...
GGTTTACCGGAAGACCTTGACGTTATCGCGCGAATTGGCCAGCGAGCTGAGCTACCTCGAACAGGAAGCTGCCTCGGTGCTGGTCGATGGATTCATCGAGGAACTGAAGGAAAAATACGCGGGTCCGCTGGTCTCTGAATTTCTGGAGGAGGTGCGGCATAACATCCTGGACAATCTGGACCCGTTTAAGGAGCGCGAAGGCGAGGAAGAAGCGGGCCCCGGTCCCGCGGTAGAGAGCGGTTCAAAAACCTCTACAAGCGAGCGTGACCCATTTCGTGTTTACGGCGTAAACGTCTTGCTCGCGCACAACAATGAAGACGGCTCTCCGGTGATCTTTGAAACGACTCCCACGTATACGAATCTTTTTGGAACCATTCAGCGCAGCTACGATTCGCGCGGAGGATGGAACTCGGATTTCATGGATCTTCGTGCGGGTTCAATTCTTCGCGCCGATGGTGGTTTTCTCGTAATGTATGCCTACGACGCAATCACCGAAGCCGGGGTATGGCGCACGCTAAAGCGCATGCTGAATCATGGACGTCTGGAAATTCAGCCGCTGGAGATGTTCTTTCCTTTTGGAACTTCGGCGCTGAAACCCGAACCGATCGACATCGACGTGAAGATCATTCTGATCGGCGACCGTCACATGTACGAATTGCTGTATGAGTATGAAGAGGATTTCCGCAAGATTTTCAAAGTTCGCGTCGAATTCGATGAAGAAATGGTGATGAGTGATGCTGTGGTGCGCCAGTACGGCGGGCGGCTACACCAGCTTACCGAGCAAGAGGGTATTGGGCCGTTCGACCGCACGGCCGTCGCGGCCATGATGGAGTTTGGAGTGCGCCAGGCTGGGCGCAGAAATAAAGTGACTGCGCGTTTTCCGGAATTGGCCGACCTGGCCAGGGAAGCGGCCTACATTGCGCGCCAGGAGGGGGCTAATCCGGTTAGCGCTTCTCACGTTCGACGCGCGCGCGAAGCCCGCGTTGAGCGGCATAATCTGACGGAGACCAAGATTCGCGAAATGATCGAGGAGGGCACGCTCTTCATTGATACCGATGGTTCGAGTGTCGGCCAGGTAAACGGCCTGAGTGTTCTGGAGATCGGCGGCTACGCATTCGGCAAGCCGGTTCGCATCACGGCGTCCGCAGCCATGGGCAAGACAGGGCTGATCAACATTGAACGCGAGGCCAACCTGAGCGGCCGTTTCCACGACAAGGGCATGCAGATCATCGCGGGATATCTGCGCACAAAGTTCGCACAGGACAAGCCGCTTTCGCTGGCCGCCAGCATCTGTTTCGAACAATCGTATAGCGGCATCGACGGCGACAGTGCCAGCTCCACCGAAGTATACGCACTTCTTTCAGCGCTTTCCGGATTGCCAATTCGGCAGGATATTGCCGTCACAGGGTCGGTCAGCCAGCACGGGGACATCCAACCGATTGGCGGAGTAAATCAGAAGATCGAGGGCTTCTACGACGTTTGTCGCGTCAAGGGAGGACTGACGGGCCGTCAGGGCGTGATGATTCCCGCCGAAAATATCGAGGACCTGATGTTGCGCGACGACTTGATTGACGCTGTGGCGTCGGGCAAATTCCACGTGCTTCCCGTATCCACGGTGGAAGAAGGAATTGAGATTCTGACCGGCGTAAAGGCCGGGCGTCGAGATCAGGGTGGAACCTTCGAGCCGGATACCGTTTTTTCCCGGGTGGATCGCCGCCTTCATGAAATGGCTACCGCTCTCAAGACCTTCGAGTAGATCCCTGCCTATTGGGTTCGGGCCGCAGTGGTATCTTTTGGCGTGGAAAGATATCCGTTCACCTTGTCCTTGGTTACGTCAAACACCACGATTTCATAAGGACGCGGCGCGCCTTTAATGTAAAACTGAACCGGTTCGTCCGCGGTCTTGTCCTTCTTTTCGATGGTCTTGTCGTCCGCAATTACGACCAGCGTGTACTTGAATTTCTTGGCATCCGTTTTTGTGAGCGTGACCTGGATGGGCCCGACGCGGGTTGGGGTCTTTGACTTGCTCAGGTGAAGTTCAAAAATATTTCGTTCACCCTGGCGCTTTAATTGGTCCAGTTCTTCCTGATTGCGCGCTATCAAGCCGCTCTGAACGCCCAGATCTCCCACGGTGCTGGTCAGTTTAGCTTTGGTCGCTTCCAGATCCTGCCTGGTGGCGCTGATATCGCCCTTCGCGCCGGTTATATCAGTGGAAACCTGACCGAGCTTCGTGTCAGTGTCAGCCTTTACCTGGCCGATTTGCGCGGTCAGTTTTTCATCACTATCTTTTTGCGATTCCCGGATGCCTTGTGCCAGCGCGCGCGCCTGTCCCAGTTCGGCTTGCGTGAAGCCCAGCTTTTGCGTGGTCACTTCCAGTTGACCCTTCAGGTCGGCCAGACGCGAGTTCGTCTGATCGATCTGCGCCGCGAGCACAGCCTGTTTGGAATTGGATTGCTCCAGATCCGTCGCAAGTTTGGTGCGCGCCTCATTTCCTGCGTAGACCAGATATCCGATTAAGGCGAAAGCAGCAATAAACACAACGTAAATCCAGCGCGGCGTGCTCGCAGTCTCATAGACGTAGGATTCCTTCGGTTCAGGAACGTTCGGCGACGTACTCATCATGCCTCCTCGGCGGCCAAATGCATTGTTTGGATTCTGCGACTTTGATTATCCCCGACCCCTTTCGGGTTGTCTACTTGTTGCGACCACCTTGCCGCTGGATTGGCCAGCGCGCTTCGATCGTCGTGTTCATGCCGCCTCTGGGCGTGAACTCGCCTCGCACGATACACCAGGCGGGGCGCGTAGCGGAAACAATATCGCGGAGCATACGGTTTACTGCATTTTCATAAAAAATGCCGAGGTCCCGGTAGGCCAGCATATACATTTTCAATGCTTTCAATTCCAGGCACAGTTTTCGCGGCTCGTACTCAATGGTAATCGTTCCATAGTCCGGCAATCCGGTCTTCGGGCATACGGACGTATACTCGGGATAGCGCGTGACAATTCGATAGCCGGGAAACTGGTTGGGCCAGGTATCGAGCCGCGGCAACCGCGCATTAACGCCGGCGCGCGCATGTTCGGTCGTGTAATCCGCCATACTTCACCTCTTTCGCAATTGTACACGTCCCATCAAATTCGAAAAGATGGACCTTGCCCGGACAATTCGCTTTCACGTATGCTTCTCGAAGTTTCTTCTGGAGTGATGTCTAATTGATCTGCCCGGCATGCCATAGCAACAGTCCCCGTCGATCGCGCAGAAAGAATATGGCGGATTATTTATTCGGAGTGATCAGGCTGCGACCGTGGCGCTGCGGGTATTGCGATCTCCGATTTTTTGCCTGGGCGGTTCCTGTTACATTCGTGGGACACGCGCATTGCGGGATGTGCGGCAATATGGATCTCCAGCATATTTCGAAAGCGCACGGAATGGCAACATTTGCGTGGTTGTACCGCCTGCTTGATATCCCCGCGTACCGGTGCGCTCCCTGCCGACACCGCTTTTTTTCCATTCGTGTTTTTCGGCGTGTTGTCGCTCTGGCGGATGATCAAAGAGGGGGACCGAAATCTCATCCCGCGACGAATTAGCGGCGGCGGTTTCCCGGCCAAGATTTGCGCGGTCACGTAGGCTTCTATTTGCGCGGAGGGCGTGAGAGCCCGCTATCTCCTTCAGCGCACAGCCGTACTGCACACGAACAAAGCGTAGGGATTTGCAGGTAAATTCCATGTGCGCCCGAAAGTACGTAAGTGCGCGTATGCTTCCGGCGGCCGCGTACACGTTAAATTGTCCCCATGAGGTTCGCCAGTTAGTCGCACGGTAGCGGCCGATACAACCAACATGGATGGTTCGACGGGTTTTCGCTCTAAGCCGGAAAGCATTTCATTTTGAAGACCGGCGGGAATGGCCGCAAGGTACTGGGGCCAAAAGGACTCCACTACGGTTTCGTAGTTCAGGCTGTGCCCAATCCTGTAGAACCTTGCGAAGTACAAACTGTCCACAGCGACTTCCCCAACCGGCTGTACGGTGGCGCCATAATTCCGGTAGGTCTCACGGAGCGGAGTAGCAAAGTACAAAAAGTTGCCCTTCTGATAATAAAAATGGATCGCGGAAAGAAGAAGCAGCGGCGCTACGCGCAGCCAGGTTGGAAATCTTGGCCACGAACACAACACGCCGAGGAAAATGCTCTTCGAGGGGAACAAGAAGTGATAATTGAGAAGCAGTTGCGACTTGTTTAGCGCAAACCAGACAGCCGTCCCCCCAAGAAAAGCCACGCTAACGTCTCTCAGCTTGCTCCGCGGGTGCCGCCACGTGAATAACACTGCAAGAAAGGCCGGGATTACCGCCAGAACCAAAAATGGAACGATGGAAAACACATAAGTGAATAACAGTCGCATATCTGGAAAAACGTTGAGCATGTGGCCCCGAATCGTCGCATTCGTCTTGAACTGAATGTAGGCCAGAGTCCAGGAATGTTGCAGAGAAAGCGCAGTCCCGGCCACGGACCAAAAAAAAAGTCCCGCCGACAAAAGCCAGACGAGCACCGAGCGTACTCGAACTCGGAAGGGAAATTGCGAGCGTACCAGGATCAGCACCGTCAGCGTCGCGATTATTCCGACTCCGTAGGCCGGAGAAACAAGCAGGGTAGCTCCCGCGAGAAGCCCCGAAAAGGCGAGACGTTTCCAGCCTTCTTCCTCTGGTAAGACAAGCCAGGCCAGTAGGCTGAGCAGACACGCGGTGAGGTCGGGACGTCCATGTGGCATTGCCGGAAACACAGAAAGAAGGACCAAGGTGGATATCAACTTCGAGCAGGCATATCGAAAGCGAAGAAGAGCCCACAGGCTGATAAGAATGCCCGCATGGACCGCGTGAGTGTAGGCGAGCAGTGAATCGGCGGAGAGGCCAAATAGTTTGATCCAGCCGGCGAGAATCAGGAAATGACCAGGTGGATAGAAATACATCGCCTTTTGATACGTCAAATCGATGTACTGAGAACCCGGGCCTGCTAGTTTCCCGATTGTGGCGAGTAGAAAGGCGGGCTCCGTATAAAAGTTCAGATCCCCATCAGGCAACGGCAGGAAGCGCCACCAAAGAATCAAGCTGATCGCGAGGGTGACGGCAATCACGATAGCGAGCTCGCGCCGCCGGGAGGCACTGTCTTGCTCACGAATAATAGAAGTTTCCGCGCCAGCGGACGCTACGCCACCTGGCGTCGAGACTTTCGATGCGGACATATCGGCATGATAATATACCACCCATCTTGATGAGGCCGGCTTTACGAATACGTCGGCCTCGCGTTGCGTTCCGGTCTGCCGATTCGCCGAGTCAGAATTAGAATGGCCATCCAAAAAGGAGACCGGCTATCCTCTTGACGATATTGATTCCGGTTTTCAACGACTGGGCAGTTGCCAAAGTGCTCGTCGGTCAACTCGACAAAGTTTTTGAGGAACGCGGATTGACGGGCAGAATCGTCTTTGTCGATGACGGGTCAAGTGAACCGCCCGGCGAGTTATTCACAACGGCTTCCTTTGTGAGCTTGGAGAGCATTCATATTCTGGAGCTCAGACGAAATTTAGGTCATCAGCGGGCGCTCTGCGTCGGTTTGGTATATCTGTTTCAGGATAATTCCAAGGGCCCCGTGCTGATCATGGATGCGGACGGCGAAGACAGCCCCTCGGATATTCCTCTGTTGTTGGAGGAATATATCCGTCAGGGCGAGCGAAAAATAGTTTTTGCTGCGCGCGGTCGTCGTGCGGAGAGTTTTGTCTTCAAGGCTTTCTATCAGCTCTATCGGGCCGCTCACCGCGTGCTCGTGGGCTTTGATATACGGATCGGTAACTTCAGCATCATACCGTCTCCGCTGCTGGAGCGTCTTGTCGTGACGTCGGATGTCTGGAACCATTACGCTGCGGCGGTCACAAAGATTAAAGTGCCCTCCACGAGGGTCTCGATAAATCGTGCCAAACGAATATCCGGCCAGTCCAAGATGGGCTTTGTCGGATTGATCGTACACGGCCTGAGCGCCATTTCTGTCTTCGGTGATGTCGTTGGCGTGCGCCTGCTTATCCTTTCCGCGGCAGTCGGAGTACTGAGCGTGGTCCTGGTCTTCGCGGCGCTGGTGATTAAGTTCTTCACGCCCCTGGCCGTCCCGGGATGGGCCACCTATACCGTGGGGTTGCTGTTGCTGCTGCTGGGACAATGCGTCTTGCTCTCCCTGATTTTTACCTTTAGTGTTTTATATAGCCGCGGACAATCCAGTTTCGTTCCGCTTCGAGATTGCCCCATTTACATTCACGCCGAAAGAAGGGTCTTCACAAGACATGAATGATTTCCGCTACGTGGGCACGGAACTGGATGTGTTTTCCCACGCGACGAACTGGAAGTCCTACGTCCATGCCAATCTGCGGAAATACCTGAGGGGCGACGTACTCGAAGTGGGTGCGGGTATCGGCGCCGCGACCCAACTGCTCAATGATGGTACTCAACACCGCTGGTTATGCCTCGAGCCAGACCGTCTGCTCGCCGATAGGATTAAAAGCAATCTGGCGCCCGACCTGCAGAATTGCGAGATTGTCGTTGGCAGTCTTTCGGATCTCGCCTTAAGCGAGATGTTCGATGCCATCGTCTACATGGATGTGCTGGAACACATCGAGGACGATAGGGCAGAGCTTGCTCGAGCTTGCAGCCATTTGAAGCCGGACGGGGCGCTCTTGATACTCGCGCCGGCTCTTCCATGGCTGTACACTCCGTTCGATGCCGCAATCGGACACTATCGTCGCTACACAAGACTCTCTCTTCGAGCCATTGTCCCCGGCGGTTTGAAGGAAGAAAGGATTCAATATCTGGATTCGATCGGCATGCTGGCCTCCGTTGGAAATCGGCTATTTCTCCGCTCAGCCACTCCCAGGATCAGCCAGATCGTTTTCTGGGATCGTGCGCTGATCCCTCTCTCGACTATCATAGATCCCGTCGTGGCCCACTCTTTTGGCAGATCGATCATGGCTATATGGCGTAAACTTCCTTGAACCGATGTGAGAAGCAGGCGAATCAGGGTACGCTTCGCGCCTTCGTTGTGTCCTCGACGAATCCTGATGGCGGGAATCCGCTAGGTCGGCGCGACTCGCTGATCATCGAATGGACCTCGGACGAGGCCCACGCTTGAGGTGTCATCGACGGCATGATGTTCGGATGCTTCCGTATACGCACACGTCCAAGTAGGGATGGAACTGTTGTCTGGTTCAAGATAAAGTAACAAGCGATGTGTGGAATATGCGGCGTCATAGGAATCGAACGTACCGAAGCAGCCGAAGCCATTACGCGGCGCATGACGGAAGCGCTTTGGCATCGCGGCCCGGACGACGATGGGATATTCATCGCTCCGTCCGTGGCTCTAGGCATGCGCAGGCTCAGTATCATTGACCTTCCTGGCGGGCACCAACCCGTCTTCAATGAAGAACGAAATGTAGCTGTCGTTTTCAACGGCGAAATCTACAACTTCCGGAAGTTGCGCGCCACCCTGGAGAGCCGCGGCCATCAGTTTCGCACCCATTCAGACACGGAAGTAATCGTTCACGCCTATGAGGAATGGGGCGAAAATTGTCTCCGCGAACTCCGTGGAATGTTTGCCTTCGCGGTGTGGGACGCTCGCGCTTCGGGTACCACGGGAGATGGCGCACGCCAAGCGCGGATTTTCATGGCCCGCGACCGATTCGGTATCAAACCGCTGTATTACTCATACTCGGGCGGGGCTTTCGTCTTCGCTTCGGAGGTTCGCGCTCTGCTTGCGAGCGGTTGTGTTTCACCGAACGTTGCCGCGGATTCGCTTGAGGCCTATCTCTTATTCGGTTCCGTTATTGAACCATCCACCATTGTTGAAGGCGTATATTCGCTCCCGCCGGGACATGCCGTTACGCTGACGGCGGCGGCTCCACCAGCGGACGCCCAACCAAAATGCTATTGGGATTTTTCCGACGTAGCTCTGCAACATGATGGGCCCGGCCCCAGGAATTTTTCGGATGCTGCCAGGCAGTTGCGTCCTTTGCTCGAAGAATCTGTTCGCGAGCATTTGATTGCCGATGTTCCACTCGGTCTATTTCTTTCGAGCGGGCTCGATTCCACGGCCCTCGTCGCGCTGGCCAGCCAATCTCAGAAAGACTTGCACACGTTTACGGTTGTATTTCCTCAGCAGGCTTTTAGCGAAGCGAAGATTTCCCGCGAAACCGCTAAACACTTCAAGACGCAACATCAGGAAACATTGCTCACGCCGGATCAAATTGTTGCGGATCTCGATGTGGCAGTGAATGCCCTGGATCAGCCAACCATGGACGGCATCAATACTTATTTTGTTTCCAGAGCTGCGCGGCAGGCGGGCCTAAAGGTCGCGCTTTCAGGGCTGGGCGGCGATGAAGTTTTTGGCGGCTATTCCACTTTTCAGACCACACCTCGAGTTGCTCTTGCCGCCGCGATCGGCCATTGGGTCCCCAGTCCGCTCCGACGGCTTACCTCCAATGCGGCCGTGAAGATGTTTCCGCGCGATGCGGTTCTCAAAGCAGCTTCGGCGTGGCGCGCGCCTGAAGAGTTTCCCCACGCGTATTATTTCACGCGCATGTTATTTACGCCCTCGCGAATCGACCATCTTCTCAAGCCCTACTTTGAAGCCAGCACGAAAGATTGGAAAGGGAATGTGCCGGTGCCCCGATGGCGCCAGCGCATGGAGGAAACTGCGCGGCAAGCTCGCCGGCTTGATTCGTTTACTGGAGTTTCCTGCATGGAGTTGCAATCCTATATGGTGAACACCCTTCTGCGAGATACTGACGCCGTCAGCATGGCCAACTCGCTGGAAGTACGCGTGCCGCTTTTGGATCATCGGATTGTGGAGTTTGTCGCGCGCCTGCCAAAGAGCGCAAAATACAAGTCGGGTGTGTCGAAGGCTTTGTTGGTCGAAGCGATGTCGGATCTGCTGCCGCCGAGCGTCATTGGCCAAACCAAGCGCACGTTCACGCTTCCGTGGAATCTGTGGCTGCGAGGACCTATCGGCGTGCGCATTTCACAGGACCTTGCAAATCTTGCGCCGCCGCTTGAGTCTCTTATGAACCCGCGCGCGGTTCAAGGCGCATGGCAGAATTTCATGATCGGCCAGAGCAACTGGTCGCGCCCGTGGAGTCTGTATGTACTGAACGACTGGGTGCGGCGTCATTTAGTCGGAACGACGACGAATAAGAGTTCTACCGCGACTGCCGTGCGTGCTACTGCTCTGGCGAAATAAATATCTTGTTGTCCCAGGGGAGAAAATCGTTTCGGATGCACATACTTGGGATTAACGCGTATCACGGTAACGCTTCCGCAGCGCTGGTTTCCGACGGGCGCCTGATTGCCGCGGTTGAGGAGGAACGCTTCAACCGTGTGAAGTATGCCGCGGGGTTTCCTATCGCGGCAATTCGCTATTGCCTGGATGCGGCTGGCATCACGCTGGCCGAAGTGGACCACATTGCAATCCCCCGAAATCCCTGGGCGCGTTTGGGTACAAAACTTCTGTATGCCTTGAAAATGCCGAGTTTTGCCCGGGAGCGCGCCAAGGTCCTGGCTCGATTCGTCGGCATCCCCGAAGCGCTGAGCGAAGGCTTTGACATCTCTCCTGACAAGATCCGCGCAAAATTTCATAGGGTTGAGCATCACCAGGCGCACCTCGCCAGCACGTTTTTTGTTTCTCCATTCGAACAGGCTGCCTTGTTGTCCGCCGACGGATTAGGCGATTTCGCCAGCACCATGTGGGGAACCGGGCAGGGCAACCACATGAAGATTGCCGGTTCCATCGCATTCCCCCATTCCCTGGGCCTGTATTACACCGCCGTGTCGCAGTATTTGGGTTTTCGAAAGTTTGGTGACGAATACAAAGTGATGGGCCTGGCCGCCTACGGGGAGCCGGCATATCTGGATGAATTTCGGCGCATTGTTCTGACCAACGGCGACGTGGGCTTCCGGCTTGGGCTTGAATATTTCAACCATCATCGCACCGGCCCGGACATGACCTGGAGCGATGCCGGTAAGACTCCGGAGATGGTGGCGATGTTCTCCGATTACATGGTGGAACGATTGGGGCCTGCGCGTGATCCAGCGGCTCCAGTCGAAAGAGTGCATCGTGACGGCGCGGCGTCGCTGCAAGCCCGCCTGGAAGAAGTATTGTTCGAAATGCTCCGCGCTCTGCACGCCCGCACACGCCACGAAGCTGTATGCCTGGCCGGGGGCGTGGCATTCAACTGCGTTGCCAATGGAAAGATCTTTGCCGAAACGCCGTTCAAACAGGTATTCGTGCAACCCGCTTCGGGCGACGCAGGGCTTGCGATCGGCGCCGCTTATTTCGTTCATCACCATATCCTTGGCCAGCCGCGTTCGTTCGTGATGGAGCATGCCTATTGGGGGCCCGGCTATTCACCAGAGCAGATTCGAGCGGCGGTTTCTTCCAGCCGCCTGCGTGGCGAGGGCATGGAAATCTCGGAGCTCGCCGACGTCGAGATTGCCAAAGAAGCCGCGAGGGAAATTGCCGCGGGGAAAATTCTGGGTTGGTTTCAGGGCCGAGCCGAATGGGGACCGCGCGCCTTGGGCAACCGCAGCATTGTTGCCGATCCGCGTCGGGCAGACATGAAGGATATTTTGAACGCGCGTATCAAGCACCGGGAGATGTTCAGACCCTTCGCCCCGTCCATCCTGGCCGAGGCTACCGGCGAATATTTCGAAAACTCCTATCCGTGTCCATTCATGACTCAGGCTTATTCCGTCCGGCCGGAAAAGCGCGATGTGATTCCCGCGCCAACACACGTGGATGGGACAGGCCGCCTGCAGACCGTCACGCAACAGGCCAACCCGCGCTACTGGCGCCTGATTCGTGAATTCGGCAATCTTACCGGGGTGCCGGTCGTGCTCAACACTTCGTTTAACGATAATGAGCCCATCGTTTGTCGTCCCGAAGAAGCGATCGAATGTTTTTTGCGCACCAAGATGGACGTCCTCGTCCTTGGGGACACACTCGTGCGCAAGCCAGTCGCTGTTGCATCCGAGGTGTCACGCTGATCGGTACGAGAGATTCCATCCAGGTTCCAATTGTTCCTGGATTTTTTTCTTCCCCTTCCAGGAAGTCCCAGTGCACATCCTTCTACTGAACGAATATTTTCCGCCGGACACCAGCGCCACTGCCAAATGCGCCGCGCAAGTAGCCGAAGCATTGGCGGCAAATCATCGTGTGACGGTGCTTGCGGGCCGCCCGAGCTATGACCCGATCGAACGTCATCCGCACTATTTGTTTCGGCGCGAAGTTCGCGGCAATCTGGTCGTAGAGCGCGTCGGTTCCACGGCTTATCCGCGATTCGAGATGCGCCGCCGCGTTTCGAACTACCTGAGCTATCTTGCGCTGGCAGTTCCCCGTGCGCTCACGATTCAATCGGATGTGGTGTTGGCGATGACTGATCCCCCCATCGAGGGCATCGCGGGAGCTCTCGTGGCGCGCCTCTCAGCCAGGCCTTTCGTTTACAACATCCGCGACATGTACCCGGATATGGCCGTGGGAGGCTCCATCGTTCGTGCAGGCAGTTTCACCGCGCGTTGGGAGGCGATGCACCGCTGGGCGTTGCGCCGCGCTGCCCGGGTGGTTGTGCTGGGCGAAGACATGCGTGACCGAATTGTCGCCAAAGGGGTGGACCCGGCACGTGTTGTGATTTCGCGCGACGGTATAACCGTGCCGGAGACGCTCCCCTCGCCGGACAATGCCGTAGCCCGGGAAATTCGCGGCGATTTGCGATTTGTTCTGGTCCACGCCGGGAACCTGGGTTTCTACGGAGCTTGGCAGACACTTATTACCGCTGTTAAGACTCTGGAAAGTGAAGGGGTAGGGCTGGTGTTCGTTGGTGAGGGCGCCATGAAGTCTCAAGTACAGTCCATGGCCGCCGACTGCCGGGCGATTCGCTTCCTGCCATTTCGACCGGCAAGCGAAATCCCGCTCGTACTTTCGTCGGGCGACATGCACGTGGTTACGGTCAAGCGTGGTCTGGAAGGTGTGGTTGTTCCCAGCAAACTATATCCGACACTGGCGGCCGGGCGTCCGGTGCTTGGGCTTGCTCCCGAGGAATGCGACGTAGTGCGAATTATTAGGCGCTCGGGTTGTGGAGTGGCAGCTAATCCCGACGATTCCAATACCGTGGTCGAAGCAATTCGAGGCATATTGCACGACTTGGAACAAATACGCCGCATGAGTGCCCGGGCCCGGGAGATCGCATTTTCTTATGATAAAGTAAATCATCTCAAAATTTTCACGCAAACGATCGAGGAGGTTGTGCAGTAATGACCAGGGCCGAAACGATGTGGACCGGCAGGAAAGTTTTGATTACTGGGGGATCTTCCTTCATCGGTTCGACCCTTGCGGATCAGCTCATCGAACGCGGTGCAAAAATTCGCGTCGCGGACGACCTGACCAGCGGGCATCTTGGCAACATCGCCGGTCACATCGCCTCGGGGAACATTGAATTCATCCGTGCCGATCTTCGCGATCCGGGAATTGCGCGCTCCGCGATGCAGGGAATTCACACTGTGTTCCACCTTGCGGCTGACCACGGTGGCCGCGGGTATGTCGACCTGCATCAGGCAGGCCCGGCATCAAATTTCTTCCTTGACGGTCTGATCTTCTGGGAAGCGCTGAGAGCCAAAGTCGACAAGGTCGTTTTTGCCTCATCCGGGTGCGTCTATCCCAACTTTCTCCAGTCGGACGTTAGCGAAGAAGTTTTCCTCACCGAGGACCTGACGAAAGGCCCCAACGACGCCGACAACACCTACGGCTGGGCCAAGCTGATGGCTGAGATAACGTTGCAGGCTTATTACAAAGAGCATGGGCTGAAAGCCGCCTCCTGCCGTTACTTCACGGTATATGGCCCTCGCGGGGTGGAAAACCATGCCGTAATCGCCATGATCGCCCGCGCATTCCTCAAGCAGAACCCATTCGAGGTCTGGGGTGACGGCACTCAAATCCGAAACTGGACCTACATCGATGACATTGTTTCCGGCACGATTCTTGCCGGAGAAAAAATTGATGACGGCACGGCAATCAACCTGGGTACCATGGAACGTGTGAAGGTGATCGACGCCGTCAACATGGTGATGGAATTTACAGGGCATAAAGCGGACGTGAAGCTATTGCCCGACATGCCTACGGGCCCGCTCAACCGCGTGGCCGATAACTCCCTCGCGAAGAAGCTGACTGGTTGGGAGCCCAAGGTTCCATTTCGCGAAGGATTAAAGCGTACCATCGACTGGTATTACAACGATCGAGACCGCGCCCATGTTGAATCCATCTTCAAGAGGATGCTGACCGAGCGCTGAAATCGGTTTTCTTATGAACGCGGGACTGATTGCCTTCGCGGTTGGATTGATCGCTTCGCTGGGACTCACTGTTCCGGTGAGGCAGCTCGCCATTCGCGTGGGGATGGTCGATCGCCCCGGGCCGCGCAAAGTTCATCTCCAGCCCATGCCGTTATTGGGCGGCCTGGCGATTTACCTCGGTGTACTGATCGCATTATTGGTGTCGCTCGACGGGCCGGCTCTCACCCAAACACTTGGAATTTTTGCGGGCGCCACACTAGTCGCGGCCGTTGGCATACTCGACGACCGAGGCCTCCTGCACCATCAAGTAAAACTTTTTGCCGCGATGCCTGCCGCGGCCATCATTCTCCTCGCTTCGGGTGTTCGCACGCAGGTTTTTTCCTCGATCTGGCCTGGTCGCGCAGGCGTTTGGGCCGATACCGTGTTGACGCTGATTTGGGTCGTCGGTGTCACGGCATCCTTCAGCATTTTCGATCACATGGACGGTCTTTGTGCAGGCGTGGCCGCGATGGCCTCTCTCTTCTTTGCCATATTCGCTCTGCAGAGCGGGCAACTCCTGGTCAGCACCATGGCGGCGGCTGTTATGGGCGCTGCGGCGGGATTCCTGCGCTGGAATTTCAAGCCCGCCAAGATTTTCATGGGTGATGGCGGCGCCATGTTTCTTGGCTTCCTCATGGCTACCCTTGCCGTGAAGCTCAGGCCGGTGACCTCCGGTGGACGCGGTGTCGCGTGGCTGGTTCCAGTTTTCATTCTCGGAGTGGCAATCTTCGATACGACGCTCATTACCATTTCCCGGTCGCGGCGCGGCTTTCTCCCGTTCACTACGCCGGGCAAGGACCACACGGCGCACCGCCTCTCGAATATTTTCGATAGCCAGCGCCGCGCTGTTCTCGCGTTGTACGCATTGGGCGCCATTTTCGGACTTCTGGCACTCGCCATCAGCCATCTGCCTGAAGTGCTCGCCTACAGCCTTGCCGCAGTGACGACGATTCTTGCGTTGGGCGCCATCGCACTTCTCGAACACGCTCCATACGAACGCCAGCCTGCAACGAAAAGAGCATAGTTGACGGCGCAGTACATCCGGCGGGGAACGATATTAATCTGCAACGTGTCGAATCCACTACCAAGCTCCTTCGCCTAATGGTTTGCGCTGTTCGGAACTTGTTTAATGCAAGGGTTTGGCTATACTGCTCTGTCAGATATTTGCTTCCTTTTAGGCGCGGGTGAGTCTTCATGCGGCGGCCCCGGCCCAACCCGGGCAGGAAATTGCGGTCGTTCGCATGCGCCGGTTCCGACGTTTGTTCGATGTTTGAGCCATCTGAAGCAATCCCACGATGAGGCGTCGGATGGGATGCGACGGAAGTTTGCGACGCGGGAAGGTCAAACTGCAACAAGAGCTAAGAAAGGGACACGGCAGCACCCCCGGTCGTCAGATCACCGTTGTCGGTGGTTCTGCTTCCGGCTTTTTCGCAGCGTCTCTGCTGGCCAGGGCCGGCTGTTCGGTGGAAGTTCTCGAACGGACTGAACAACTCGACCCTACACCTCGGACCCTCATTGTTACCAGCCATATGCGCGCGCTCTTAGGCAAAGTAGGGGAGAGCGCGGTCGTCAACGAGATTCGTAAGTTCGAACTTTTTACCGACGGCCGCACCGCGCAGGTCCCCCTTGATACTCCGGATTTAATCGTTGAACGCGCGCTCCTGATTCGTGGTCTGGCCCGGCAGGCCGAAAATCATGGAGCCAGGATTTCGTTCGGGAGCCGGTTTCTTTCGCTTGAAAGCAACGGGACTGGCTTGCAAGTTGGTGTTGAACGCACGAGCGAGGCCCGAACGGAAGAACTGCATGCGGACGTTGTGGTAGGAGCAGACGGCGCACTTTCTCGTGTGGCGCAAACGGCCGGGTGGCCAAGCCAGCCCACGGTCCCCTTAGTTCAGGCAATTGTTAATGTTCCAGCGGACATGCCGCCGGATACCGTGCGCGTTTGGTTTGTGCCTGATGACACGCCCTACTTCTACTGGTTGATCCCCGAATCACCTGAACGCGCGGCATTGGGCCTTATCGGCGAAGATGGTCAGGAGACACGCCGCTGCCTGGAACGCTTCATGGAAAAACGAGGCTTCACGCCGCTCGGGTTTCAAGGTGCGCGTATTCCTATCTACAACCAATGGACTCCGGTAGAGCGTCGCGTTGGTGCTGGACGCGTGTTCCTGGTCGGCGACGCAGCGGGCCAGGTGAAGGTTTCAACGGTCGGCGGAATCGTTACCGGATTCCGCGGAGCCTTGGGAGTAAGCGAGGCCATCCTGAACGGCGGTCAGAGCCGCGAACTTCGAGCGCTGCGTCGTGAACTCGATTTGCACCTGCTTATACGCAAAACGATCCACCAGTTCAAGCAGGCCGATTACAGCCGCCTGGTGGATCTGATGAATGCTTCCACGCGACGCTCGCTAAGCCAATACACGCGTGACGAAGCGGGACGCGTCCTCTGGCACATCACCCTAAGCCAACCTCGGCTCCTTCTTCTTGCCCTTCGCGGATTGCTCTCCGGCGGCTCCATACTTCCCAAAAAGCGCGGTTAGCTTGTGATGCCGCAGGATGTCTTTTGCTGACTCGCATTGACGGGTATGGACAGATGGGCATCACACAAGAACGGCGCTCACGTGCTTTTCGGTCGGAAAAGACTTAGCGTGTGTCATCCGATGCACCCGTGGTGTCCTTTTCGCTTTCCCAGACCGGGCGATTAGGCGAATATCTAGGAGGACGTTCTTCCGCGCAATGCATAGTCGATACCAAGGGGGAAATCCGTCGTGAGATTAGCGGTAATCGGGTGTGGGTACGTGGGATTGGTCTCCGGCAGTTGTCTTGCCGAGGCGGGACATGAGGTTGTCGCCACGGACAGCGATGGCTCCCGCATTGCGGCATTGCAGGCGGGCAAGATCCCCATTTACGAACCAAGCCTCGATAAAGTTCTGGAAGGTGCGGTGCGAGATGAGCGCCTGCGGTTTACCGCTGATTGCGGCGAAGCAGTTCGTAACGCTGACATCATCTTCATCTGCGTGGGCACACCCCCCACCGAGACGGGTGAAGCCGACCTCTCGGCAATCGACAATGTCGCTCGCATGATTGCGAAGGAGGCACGGTCATCCAAGCTTGTGATCGAGAAAAGCACGGTGCCTGCTCAGACAGGAGAACAGCTCAAGCGGGCTCTCCAGGTTTATTCGCGAGATGCCGGCGCCACATTCCGAGTGGCCTCGAATCCTGAGTTCCTGCGCGAAGGCACGGCTGTTCTGGATTTCTTTCACCCCGACCGCATCGTCATCGGAGTGGAAGACCACGAGACCGAGCAGCAATTACGGGAATTGTATCGCCCGATTCTCGAGGGTCGCTTTCGGTGTCCCGTGCATCAGTCAAACTGTCCAACCGCCGCCCCGGCTGAATTTGTGGTGACCACGATTGCGAGCGCGGAGCTGATCAAACACGCGTCGAACTCGTTTCTTGGTCTGAAAATTTCTTACGCCAATGTGCTCGCCGATCTGTGCGAACGGCTGGGCGGAAATGTGGACGAGGTGACGCGCGCGGTGGGCCTGGATCCTCGCATCGGCGGGAAGTTCCTGAACGCAGGACTGGGTTTCGGAGGATTCTGCCTGCCCAAGGATATCCAGGCGTTTATCAAGCTCGCCGACCGTGCAGGCGTTGATTTCGGACTGCTCAAGGAGGCCGAACGCGTCAACAAGCAGCGTGTGGATCTCCTGATCGAGCGGGTTAAGAAAGCCTTGTGGGTCATGAAGGAAAAGCAAATTGGAGTATTGGGCATCGCCTTCAAGCCAAACACGGATGACATTCGCCTGGCTCCAGCGATTGAGGTCATCCGGCGTCTGCTTGCCGAAGGAGCAGTCGTACGAGCCACCGATCCGGCAGCCATAAAGCGCGCTCGTTTGGTTTTCCCGGATCTGCATTATAGCGAGGATCCCTATGAAGTCGCCCGCGGAGCGGATGCGCTGCTGATCTTGACCGAGTGGGAACACTATAAGAACCTGGATTGGAAACGTATCCGCAGCGAAATGGCGCGGGCGCTGGTCTTTGACGCGCGAAATATGATGTCCCCGGCGGAGATGAAGGCCTTGGGATTCGAGTATATGAGCTTCGGGCGGCCCGATCCGGCAGGGTTCTATGCTGCAAGCCAACCTGTTGCGAGTAGCTCCAGGTAATCGTGCAAGCCGTCAGCTCGCGTGGGTCGCGGCAAATTGCTTCTTGAAGTATTCGAGCGTGTCCCGCAGGCCTTCTTCGAGATTGACCTTGGGTTCCCATTTCAATAAGCGGCGGGCTTTCGAAATGTCGGGGCAGCGCTGCTTGGGGTCGTCCTGCGGCAGCGGTTCAAACACTACCGGGGCTGTCGCGCCCAGCAGCATGCGGATGCGTTCGGCAAATTCCAAAATTGTAATTTCCTGAGGATTGCCGATATTGGTCGGTTCGTGTTCCTCCGATTGCATCAGCCGGTAAATTCCCTCAATCAGATCGGACACATAACAAAAGCTGCGAGTCTGTTTTCCTGTCCCGTATACGGTGACGGGCTGTCCGGCGAGCGCCTGATAAACGAAATTCGGGAGGGCGCGCCCGTCGTTCAACCTCATGCGCGGCCCGTAGGTATTGAAGATTCGTACGATGTGCGTGTCCACGCCGTGCGCGCGGTGGTACGCCATGGTTATGGCCTCGGAAAAGCGCTTGGCCTCATCGTAGACGCCGCGCGGGCCAATGGTGTTGACGTTGCCCCAGTACGTTTCCGGTTGCGGGGTTACGTGAGGATCGCCGTAGCACTCCGAGGTCGACGCGAGAAAGTATTTCGCTTTTTTCGCCAGTGCCAGTCCCAGCGTGTTATGCGTGCCGAGCGAACCCACTTTCAGGGTCTGAATCGGGAGCTTCAGATAATCCACGGGGCTTGCGGGCGACGCGAAGTGAAGCACGTAATCAACCGGTCCTGCCACATCAATATATTTCGTAACGTCCTGGCGGATGATCTTGAATTTGGGATTTGCCCCCAGGTGTCGTATGTTGATCTCCGCGCCTGTGACCAGATTATCGATCGCCAGGACCTCCCAGTCGCGCGCCAGCAAATAGTCGCAAAGGTGTGACCCTAGAAATCCGGCTCCGCCTGTGATTACTGCTCGCATCGTCCAGCCTCCGAAATCAATATGTCTGCCGACCGATTTTTATCGCGCATATCTTGCTCTCTCCCGTTGTATTTATCCATTTCATCCTCGATTTAGCATCGCACGACATTGTAGTCTTCGGTGTCTTCTCTATAAAGGCCGCTCTGGCCTCGATTGACCTGCAGAGACGGGCAGGTTAGGATTCTGCGTCCACTTCCTTTGCCACGACGTATGCGGATATTCTATTTGAGGGCATTTGGTGTGCATTGAGGGGCCACGTAGCCGAATCGTGAGTGAATCAACATTCAAACGGAGCCGGTGGCGCATTCTCGCTGCAGTCCTGATCGTACTGGCCGCAGGCGCAATTTTCGTATTTCTTGAAATTGGGCGATGGCTGGTCGTCGAAGATCCCCTGGCCCATGCGGATGCCATCGTGATCTTGAGCGGTCACCTCCCCGATCGCGCCCTGGAAGCCTCGCGAATTTACCATGCCGGTTATTCCGCGCAGGTGTGGATTTCACAACCTAGTTCTCCCGCGGAAGTGCTGAAAACCATGAACATTTATTTCCTGGGAGAAGATTTTTATAATGAAAAAGTCTTATTGGCTCGAGGTGTCCCTCTGGATGCAATCCACATCATGGAGAATCCCATTTCAAATACCGAGGAAGAGGTGCTCGAAATTCGTGACACCATGAAGCGCAACGGATACCACACCGTCATAGTGGTTACGTCGAAGCCTCACACGCGTCGTGCGCGCACGATCTGGCGCAAACTCGCTGATCCCGACTTGCATGCGATCGTGCGCTATGTCAGCGATGAACCTTTCGACTCCGCGCATTGGTGGCGTTACACACATAGTGCGACGGACGTCCTGCACGAAACCCTCGGCTTGCTCAATGCCTGGGCCGATTTTCCGTTGGAACCGAGCAAGTACTGAACATGCCTGCCCGCGTGCGCAAACGGAATGAAATGGCCCCGCAGATCATGCCGCTATTGCTTTTGGGTATCGCCCTGGTCAGCTCGAACCGATATTTCACTGTCATCAATGATGAAGCTTGGACGCTGGATGCCGCAACCAATCCAGTCCACACCACGCTGGCCTGGTTTCAGAACGGCGCGGGCCCCTTTGAGCATGCCCCAGTGTACGATCTTCTTCTTCATTTTTGGCTGCTTGCCACCGGGGGGGCCTTCGAATATCTGCGTGTGCCATCCATCCTATTCTTTCTGGCGGGACTCTTCTTGCTCGGTCGTGCGGCGCGGCGCATCGGCGGTGCGGCGTGCGGAGTAGCAGCGATCTGGGTCGGAGCCCTCTGGCCCCTGGGGTTTCACTACGGCCGTTTGGCGGCGTGGAATCCATTTTTATTTTTTCTGATCGCGGGACTTACCCACGCCTACTTTCGTTATCTCGAGGATCAGACCTTCGATCGATGGGCCGTATTGTCTCTGTTCGGTGTGGCGCTGCTGTGGACAAACTATTTAGGGTGGACCGTTCTTGTTTTCCTGTTGATTGACCAGATTCTTCGTCGGCGAGCAGGCGACCAGGCGCCGTCCGCCGTCTTGATTGCGCGAACTGGCGCCCTATTCTGTCTGGCGTTCATCCCAGTTTTTCGCGGGGTCCGCAGCGAGCTTGCGTCCGGAATCCATGTGAATCACAGTGCCCTGACCCTACTTTCGAATGCCGCGTTCAATCTTTACACGCTCCTTATCAGCGAATCCGTGGCGCCCTGGTATTGGCGACTGAGTGTCCCCGGGGGGCTTGCTGTTCTCGGCTGCCTGGTTCTGGCCTTTCTGAGCGCGCCAAGGCCAGCGCGCCGCTTTCTGCTCTACGGACTGCTGATTTTACTGTTCATGGCTGTAACGGGAACCCTTACCAGCAAACGGCTGTTCCTGATCGCACCCTGGATTTTGCTGCCGATTGGGGTGGCCGTAGGTTCTAGTGCGGCCCGCTCAATGCGCATTGGCATGGCATTGACATTGCTGATTATTGCTGGGATCGGATGGTACGGAATCTATGCGCGCAACCACTACTCGGATCCGCGCTTTGTTGAGCCCTGGTTACAGACAGCCGGTGACGCGGCGGATAAAATTCAGAGTGGCGCGACCGTCATTGCCAATAGCCCTTCTTTCTTTTTTTATTTAACCTATATCCTGCGCGTGCCGGACAGCGGAGCAAATTGGAAATTCGCGGGCGCACTCCCAGACTCGGTTCATCATCCAAGAGTCTACTCAGCGGAAACGTGGCTTGCTTCCGGTCATCCTATCTCGCCCGCAATGACTTGGATTCACGGCGTGGCGGGTTCTCAGACAGAAAAGCCGATGAACGATGCGGTTGGCGAACTCGATCGGAGCTGTGGCGGGCGAACCTCGCATCTTACGACGCGGGATCAAGGCTATGCCTGGAAGCTACGGTTCTTGCCGGGTTTCGACGAACCGCAATGGCGCATCGAAATCCGGGAATATGACTGTACGTCCGCCATTTCGCCGGAGATTTTGCGTTTACCCACGCCTTGACCTTCCTGGTTAGACTATTCGTTGCCATTGCCCAGACAAATTGTTTGAGCGGCACGAGCCCTAACTTTCGATAGTCATGCCAGTACGATTGGGCCATTGCCGAGGGGACTGGCATGCGCGATTCTCATTAGCGATAACACTGAGCCCGAGACGATTGCATATGCCCCCTTTGATCGTACTGGTGATGTCGGTTGTTGCGTTTAAGGAGTTCTCCCTCCACTATTGGCGTTCAATGAGGGGAGCATAATCGCTATTTTTCTGGTTCTTGCGCGACCTTCATATCCTTTTTGGCACCTTGTGGGGAGAGCAGGTTTAAGTGTATTAGAATCTGTAGATTACTTGATTTTTCGAGTGCTGTACTGGGTGGATTCCTGTGCTTCCTGGACCTGCCAAAAGCTAGCAGTACCGGAGTAAGTTTAGCTAGTACCGGCGTCCCATTGTGATGCACAGACGGATAGACGAAACTGTATTCGTGAGGATGATTCGAAGAAGAATATGATCGCAGCAATCCTACTAACGGTGTCGGTTGTGGTCTTCGGACAATTCGCGCTGCATTATTGGCGCGCAATGGTCTACGGAGTCGCCGCGCGACCCATCTCCGAGCGAATCCGGACGGCGGCTGGAATTTCCGGTTCAACAGTCGGAGCCCGCGATTTCCGGTCCATCCTTAGCCTGCACGACCTGGCCCCTGATTTGCGCGGACCCAGCGGAGGCTTTCGAGTCGTTAGAGCTTACTTCGCGGCTGTTGAAAAGATCGGCCGCCTGATTCCCCCGATGACCAACTGGGCCGATACCGAGATGATTACCTGTTCGCGATATGTCGCGGTGCTTGTGGATCAGCACCTGGAACGCAATATGGCCTGTGCCGCGCAAATGCGTGGAGTATAAGAAACACTCTCCCTCTGTTGGATAAGTCAGTAAGCCCAGCGAAGTAGAACGCCGCCCGTAGTAAAGCCAGCGCCGACCGCAACAAGAAGAACCAAGTCTCCCTTCTTAACCCTGCCTTGTGCAACAGCATCGCGCAATCCCAGCGGGATGGTTCCCCCCGTTGTATTCCCATAGCGCTCGATGTTGATCATCACCTTGGAATCGTCCACGCCTAGACGCTCCTGCATGGCGCGAATAATACGAAGGTTGGCCTGATGCGGCACGACAAGGGCGAGGTCCTTGCTGGTAAAGCCATTGCGCTCGATCAGCTTGCAGGCCAATTCGGCCATCCGGCGAACTGCATACTTGAAGACCTGCGCGCCCTCCTGATGGACATAGTGCATTCGCTTGTCAACCGTCTCGTGCGAAGCCGGATGGAGCGAACCCCCGCCCGGCATGTAGAGGAACTTTCCGCCGGCCCCATCCACGTCATGTTCAAAATCCAGAATGCCTTCATCGTCTCGATCTGTGGGCTCCAGCAGGATCGCCCCAGCGCCATCGCCAAACAGTACGCACGTCGAGCGGTCTTGATAGTTCATGATGGAAGACATCACATCGCTTCCGATAATCAATGCATTTTTCTGTGTCTTGGCACCAACAAACTGCGCGCCAACGGTCAACGCGTAAAGAAACCCGGAGCAGGCCGCCGAAAGATCGAAGCCCCAGGCATTTTTTGCACCGATATTATTTTGGACCAGGCAAGCGGTGGCGGGGAACATCATGTCCGGGGTTACGCTGGCGACAACAATCAGGTCGATTTCCGTGGCAGGAACGTTTCGGGATTCGAGCAGTTCTCTTGCCGCCGCAGTAGCCAAATCCGAAGTGGCCACACCGGGGTCTGCAATATGCCGCTCCCGGATTCCGGTCCGTTCCCGGATCCACGCATCATTGGTGTCAATGATCTTCTCCATGTCGGCATTGGACATGACTCTAGGTGGCAGATACCCGCTCACACCAGTAATTTTTGCGGCGATACGTCTGGACATTCAGTCTCCGTCAGGCTCGCTGAGTCTCCGGCAAGAAGAATCGCGATTTTACGCAATCATTGGCACTGAAACAAGGGCTGCCGTGTTGTCTATTATCATGTATAGGCCCGTTTTCCCAGTGACGCGCCTGCGCCGCCCGGGAAGGTCTTGGAACAAGCTTGTGGGAGGGTGGTGCACCAACAAATCCTGCAGTCGCTCTCAGCGTTGCTTACGTTGCGATTTCGGGGGTAGCTACCAACGAGGGTTCAATCAGAGGGCTTGGCAGTGAACGCATGCGTGACACAAAAGCGCTAACCAGTTCGGGATCGAACTGCGCACCGCTGCAGCGCTCCAATTCCAGGAATGCATCTTCGGCGGAGCGAGCTTTCTTGTAGGTGCGCTCGGATGTAATCGTGTCGTAGGCGTCGGCTATGGCGACAATGCGCGAACCGAGGGGAATCTGAGCGCCCGCCAGTCCGTGCGGATAGCCCGAACCATCGAAGAACTCGTGGTGATGAGCGACCAAGTCGCGAACTCGCTCCGTGCCGCGAAGCGGTTCAAGCAGTTTGGCCCCATATTCGACGTGCCGCTTCATGATTTCCCATTCTTCGGGATTGAGCGGCCCATTCTTGTTCAAGATGCTCCCGGTGATCCCAACCTTGCCGACATCGTGCAACATAGCACCCAGTCGAATTTCATCGATTTCAGAACCTCCGAGCCCGATGCTTTCGGCGATCAAAACAGCATAACCGGACACTTTTTGTGAATGCCCCTGCGTGAACTGGTCCTTTGCATCAATGGCCAGCGCCAGTGACGTCAGCGTCTCCATGACCACCGGAGGCAGCGGTTCGCACACCGCAGGAC
>Ga0206815_1104_pt1 | contig 23752 bp, 20 predicted proteins | sample Alteio_BWOrgCont_91_FD_152864 | JGI IMG/M metagenome (GOLD analysis project Ga0206815, IMG submission 152864) | Enriched cells from forest soil in Barre Woods Harvard Forest LTER site, Petersham, Massachusetts, United States -... | ecosystem: Environmental > Terrestrial > Soil > Temperate forest >...
CCGATGGGTCGACGCCGATGCTGTTTTAATCAGCCTGTGGAATGTTGTTGCTGCTTGGGATAAATGACCAGACCAAGGTTTAATCCTTGGCACTGCTGGTTTCTTCAATCCAGACGACAGTGCTCTACCTTGGGATCTGGTTTGCGCCCAAGTCGAAAGAGAGAGGCGGTGGGCGTCTTGGTAACCAACATCCAGCTAGGCTCCTGCAATAAACGCTCTGGCAGCTCCCAGAACCTGAGGTGCGATCTCGTCCAAATTCCCTTCCTTCAAGAGACGTAAGGGAACTCTATCTCCCAATTCCGGATTGACGCCGGTCAACCATGCCTGAACGACCTGAGGTGAATCGTGTTCGTTCAATGTCCGCGCAACTTGGTACGCGAAGCGAAGGCGAGCTTCGATCCGCAAGGGAGCTATAGTGTTCTCTACGCAGCCACACAGCGCGTCTCCTGTTTCGTTGAGACGCTTGCGCGATTTCGATCAGACCTTGCCCTGATCGCCGAGCTGCAGGCGATTGCAGGGGAAGACGATGATGTGCCGCTGGGTAGCGTGCCAAGCGATTGGTAGGAGTCGCGTGTGATGGGTGAGGCGACGGTCACGCGAGCATACGCTGACCTCTATGGCGCCAGCTGGGTGAGCCATCTACGTCAGGTCCTGGGTGCAGACTGCGTCGCACTGGGTCTCGAAGATCTCGATGATTCCGTGCTTCAGCAAGGAGAGCCCCGTCGCCTAACCAGCTCGCCTCGCTGAAAGTGAATGAGGCCGGGCTTGACGGCATTTATTACCGCTCTCGCTATGGGCATGATCTCGAAAACTGGGCCCTCTTTGAACCATTTGAGATCAGCTCCCCGAAAGCACCTCTTGAAATCCGGCTCGATGACGTTGACTTGCAAGAGGCGTGCAGACTGCTTGGACCGAAAACCGGCAGAAAATAAGTTTCTGTCGGCTGATTAGGAAAGGTTTCAGGTGACCTGACTTCGCCTTAACGTACGTATCGTTCCGTTCCGTGAGGTGTCCCCGTTATAGAGGCGGTCTAGGAAAGAGAGCGCGTGTCTGAAGGGACGGGTGCTTTGAGTTTAGCTTGACAAGTTATGTGCGTTCATCCGCACATTTGATGGAGATGTCGGATGCTGGTGCGATTGCGGCTTCCGCCTAAGTGGCCTTAACCTAGCGAAGGCGGGAAAAACGGCACATCAGCTGTTGGAATCGGCATTCCGGGGATCGCCATCAAACGCTGGCAGGCTTTGTGCTCACAGGCTGCCTTGAAAATGACGGCATCGGCTCTTTCTATCTGACGCTGCTGCTGCTTCAAGTCATCCTGGAGTTGCGCAAGCAACGTTCGCATGAGCAACGAAAGATTCGTATTCAGGTCTTGGAGTATGCGCTCAGAATGGGCCAAAATCTTCGAACGGAAGTACCTTATCGATCAACGCGCTCTCTGCCAAGCGCACCTAGAACACCTGTGCCTGCACGGTCCCTGAAAGACAGGCGATCCGAGGCTACGGAGAGACTCCATGGATTTCTAAAGGGCCGCGCATTACCACTTCGCAACCCGAGCGTGCCACAGAGTCTGATCGTTTAACACCAACCCGATGCGATTCCGCCAGGTGAGTCTTTGTGAAACTTCAACTGCCAGGCGTCGATCGATGCCAGCAGGCTCCGGAGTCTTGCTGCTTCCCCTTCGCGGAGAAAGTTTCGCACATCGTCTGCGAGCGAAGCCATCTCCGCCGGGGCCTGCCGGGTATGCCAACCAAAGTAGATTTCGCCATAAGGAGAGGCGAGAAGCCGGCTCCAGTACCTTGCGGAAAGCCGCAGGGGGACCCAACACATCATGGTTCGTAGCGCAAAGGGCGCAGGTCCAATCCCCTTGCGGTCTTGCGAGGTCCAGCCTTCCCGCACCGCTACGATGAAGCGGCTTACCATTTCGAGATTTTTAGCTAGACGAAGTGCATCGCAGTCGCTTTCATAAAGGGCCCCTGCAATCGCTGTGATGAAAACAGCATGGCGCTGCAGCCAGGCTTCCATGTCCCGCACCGCATCCACGGGGAAGCCAGCATCCCGGAAAAGCGAAACAATGTCCTGTGCTCGCTTCTCCACGACAGTGTGTTGCTGGGGGATATCGAGATATCGGATGATGGAAGATTCGCGATTCCCGGCGATCCCTGGAAACGCAAGAACAGTCCGAGACGCTCCGGCAAACGTCAGCAGATTGTCTGAACCATTGGCATGGTTCATTAGGAATACTACCCGTGGAATCGAAGTCGCCGCTGCGAGGTCTGGAAGGACAGCTTCGATCTGTTCACGACGCACAGTGACCAGGCAAATATCCGCAGCAAAATCTGGCGGCAATCTTTCCAGAACGGGAAGCACCATCGTGCATATCCGCATGGTCTTTAGATCCTGAATCGTTGCGCCGCTCTGACGAAGCTCTATGGCTCGCTCAGGTCGCGAGATCAGCGTCACTTGGTGACCGGCGATCGCGAGCCTGACGGCGAAGACCGTACCTTGAACACGGGCGCCGAGTATGACGATTCTCAATGTCGACCTCCACTACGATCGAAAGCGCAACCTGTCGAATGAGATCGAGACATATTCGGGAATACGAAAACGAAGATTTAGTTGAAGTATGTCCAGGTCTCGCCCGGGGAAGGGGGGTAACTTGATGACGGGAAACCTAAGCTTTCTGTAGTGCTGCGGTTTCCTCTCCTTTGGATTCAATCGCCGGCGTCGCCGACTTTCCCTTCTCCCGTGGAGCAGGGATACAAAGCACAGGGCAGTGGACTCCGGATATCACCTGGAGCACGGTGCTGGTGTGCATATCTTCCTCCGACAGCATCGTCGCAGGACTGCCCAGGACTACCAGGTCGATTTGATGCTTGAGGACAAAGTCCACGATCGCCTGTCCAGCTTCGCCAGTAGTCACTATGTGTTCAACGGGAACGGTGTGAGACTCGTTCATGGGCGCGAGAAAGCGCAACTGTTCCAGATGACTGCGATGCTCTGTGTCGCTTTCTGTCACGGAAGAGTGGAGAACCGTTAACAGCCGATGCGCGATGCGGTGTGCAGCGGTCAATGCGGCCAGGGAGCAAGTGGAAAAATCTGTCGCCAGCAGAACAGTTCTCCATTTTCCCGCCCAGGGAATCAGGGATTCGACATCGGGTGTAACGGTGAGGATGGGGAACTCGGTCTTTGCAAGAAGTTGACGCGCGATCGCTCCGAGCGCCGCCCGACCAAGAGCCGTCTTGCCGCGGGTTCCAAGAACCAGAAGATCCCCGCCGTGGTCACGCACCGTCTGCAGGATGAGCTCACAAATGTCGCCCGTCTCAAGAACTGAGTGAACCGAAATCCCCTGTGCGCGCAGCTGCTCTTCGACCCGATTCAGTTCTTCGCGAGCCGTTTGATCGACGGAGAGGGCGCTAGGCACGCCGGTGGGAAACGCGTAGCCAATAGGATCTATCACATGTACGAGCACTAGCATAGCGCCATGCTGGAGCGCTATGGCTTGGGCATAGCGAAGTGTGGACGAAGATTTTTGTGAAAAGTCTGACGCCACAACGATCGTTTCGAATGGAAATTGCTTGGAGATAGTCATGAGAACTCCTTGGTTGTCGGCCTCTGAGCTATAGAGTTAGGGCAACATGTGGACCAATCATCAGTCTTAGGGAAAGCGAAAGGAGATGCGGCGTCATATCCGCGGAGCTACCTTCGTTGACGGGAAAGGAGCCCAATCCTTTCAGAAGTTATCAGGACGATGGATGCGGAGGGATTTGTTTCCCCCTGCAGTTAATGCTACGCCGACCAGACCAGGGGTAACGCCAACATTGACGAGGTCGAACTTTCCTTCTGGAAGAATGCTCGCGAAGATCGCGAAGTCTTGAGGCTTGACATTCTTCGGCAACGCTCCCGGTGGGCACACCGTATCATCATCCGAAAATTCGAGCTCTAGGGCAATCATTAAAACGAGACTGCGTTCATACAACTACACCGGGAGTTGCCTGGCGGCGGACAGCTGCTAGCGGCGACTCATAGCTTCACGGCCCGCAACCTGAGCGCATTGGCAATCACGTAGACCGAGATAAACCTCACGGCTACGGCGGCGATCGTCGGTTTAGAAGCAGACCAAACGCAGGAAAGAGAACGCCTTCCGCCAACGGGACACCAAGAGCATTGTAGAAGATGGCGAAGAAGAGATTCTCGCGAATGTTATTCATCGTGAGGTGACTCAAGCGGCGAGCCTTCACCAATGTCTCGGCAAGAGCGGGACCTGCGAGACCTGTCACGGGCCAGGCAGGGCGCATGTGGAGTCGGGGGGCGACAAGACCTAGATCTTCGATCCCGCCACAGCCACTGTCAAATCGGTCGATGCCATGTGCCTGGGTTGTAACCAGGGCGAGCATGCTAACGCCGAGCCCTCAGCGCAGAGTTGTAGCCTGGGTGATTTACACTTGGCTCGCTGCCAATTCACGAACGAGTTCTGGGCTTGAAGTGGAATTAAAGTTAAGAACTACTCGCGATGCTACATCTCCGCGTTCGAGCCTGTTGAACACACCGTTGACGGACGATAGAGGTGCAAGTTCGATGTCGGCCTTTACCTTCCCGTCAGCTGCAAATGCAAGGGCCTCAGCCATATCGTAGCGGGTGCCCACAAACGAACCTCGGATGGTGATGCAGTTGGCCACTACGTCAAACAGAGGAACAGGGAATTCGCCTGGCGGCAAGCCAATGAGAACACAAGTCCCACGTCTGCGCGTCATGCCGATTCCTTGTTTGAATGCGATCAGAGACGGTGCAGTGATCAGCACACCGTGGGCTCCTCCGCTGGTTTCCTTCTTGAGTGCTGGGCCAGGATCGCCTACCCTGGCGTTGAAAACCAAATCGGCCCCCAATCGCTTCGCATGAGATAATTTGCCGTCGTCGATATCGATTGCGCAGACGAGCAATCCCATCGCCTTCGCGTATTGGACCGCCAGGTGTCCTAGACCGCCAACTCCAGAAATTGCAACCCATTCGCCTGGTCTTGCTTCCGTCTGTTTAATGCCTTTGTACGTCGTGACTCCGGCGCAGATCAGCGGCGCTGCTTCAATTGCAGTGAGTCCGGCTGGCACAAGTGCCACATAGTCTGGATCGGCAAGAATATACTCGGCGAATCCGCCATTGCTAGTGTATCCACCAAACTTTGCATCGGGGCAAACCGTCTCCCATGCCGACAGACAGTATTCGCAATGGCCGCAGGCCGAGTAAAGCCAGGGAACACCGACCCGGTCTCCTTCCTTCACAATAGAAACGCCGGAGCCTACCGCCGTCACCAACCCGATGGCCTCATGGCCTGGAATGAATGGAAGCGTAGGTTTCACGGGCCAGTCACCCTTGGCGGCATGCAGGTCGGTATGGCATACTCCGCAGGCCTCGGTCTTGATAACGATCTGGTTGGCTCCAGGACTGGGAATGTCCCACTGCTCCAGGACCAGCGGGGATCCAAACTGCCGAACAACTGCTGCATTCATTTTTGTTGACATGAGTACTTCCTCTGTTCATTCCAAGGTGGGCGGACGCTGACTGCAACACAGGAGAGGTCGCAATGTCTGATCCTGAGACGACTGTGATCAAGCCAAGTATCTGTGGATGCCATAACACCGTCTGAGCCATACAGAACATCGCTCTTCGACTCAAAAGTGGAACACTGATTGTTCATGACTGTGCCTGATCTCGCTAGCTCAAGCAGTTCATCTTTCATCCATCGGATGGTTCGCGTAGTGTAACAGCACCGCGACTGCACACGAAGTCAACCTCGTTGCCGCTGAGTCCGCTCGGCTGGTCAAAATCACAGGCACCTTCGTTCCCAGCACAATCCCGGCCAACTGGGCGCCTCCCAAATACTCCAGTTGCTTGGCCAGCATATTGCCGGATTCGAGATCGGGTACGACCAGAATGTCCGCCAGCCCGGTAACTCGCGAGACCAGTCCCTTGATCTGCGCAGCCTTCGCGCTCACCGCAGTATCGAAGGCCAGCGGTCCATCCAGCACGCCGCCGGTAATCTGCCCGCGGTCGGCCATCTTGCACAGCGCCGCTGCGTCCAGAGTCGACTTGATCTTGGGGTTTACCGTTTCAATGGCGGACAGTAGCGCGACTTTGGGCTCGGGGATTCCGAGCGCATGGGCCAAATCTATCGCATTTTGTACGATGTGAATCTTATCCTCAAGATCAGGCTCGATGTTGATCGCCGCATCGGTAATCAACACAGTGCGCGCATACGCCGGAGTGTCCATCACAAACACATGCGAAATCCTTCGCGAGGTACGCAAGCCGGTATCACGGGCGATGACGGCTCGCATCAATTCATCGGTGTGCAGACTGCCTTTCATCATCGCCTGCGCTCGGCCGTCGCAGCACATGGCTACGCTCATCTGCGCGGCTTCTTCTTCCGTCGCGGCATCCACAATCGGATAGCCCGAGATATCGACGCCGACCTTCTTCGCCAGTGCGCGCAGCCGGCCCTCCGGACCCACCAGCGTAGGCAGGATGATCCCGGCATCTGCCGCCTCTAACGCGCCGCGCAGCGCAACATCGGAACACGGCCAGCAAACAGAAGTGGTGATCGGCGGAAGTGCCTTGCAGCGCTCCAGAAACTGATGAAAGACGTGAAAGTCCGCGGGGTGGTCTACCAAAGGGTCCACCGCTACCGATTCCATCAACGTGGCAAGATCGTTCATCGAAACGTTTTCCTCGCGGGTCTCCCTACAGGATTAGCCGGCCTCAAGATCATTCTCGCCGATTTCTCCATGATCAAGTAGAAAGCTCGTCCCATCGAATACATCCAACTGAGTTCCCGATATCTACTGCATGCCAATTGCCGCCAGCTGTTTTGGATTGGGCTCATCCACCGCCAACAGGTTATGGCACATGGAGCAGTCATTGGTGATGCTCTTGCCATCCTTTGAGTTATGGCTGCCATCATGGCAGCGGAAACACCCCGGATAGTCGTTGTGGCCTATGTTATTGGGATGCGTACCCCACCCGACTTTCATAAAGGGAAAGATATTCTGGTCGTAGATCGCGGCCAAGGTCTTTGCCGCTTGATCGATCTGAGCGCGCTGACCGTTCCAGACAGCAGGATATTGCGATCGATAGAAGGTTTCGAGTCCCTGCGTGATCCGTGCTGCCGCTTCCTGTTGCGAAGCGTATTGGGTCTTGATGAGCTGTAGCCCCTGCTTGTGAACAAAGGGCAGAGACGCGCTTGGAGCGCCGGCCGCCATATCCCTATTCAGCGCTTCCTCCGGAGTGTCAAAGGAATGCGCTGCGCGGTTGTGGCAGTCGATGCAGTCCATCTCACGCTTCTGGCCAGTGCCCCGTCCTTTCGTGTCGCTCGAAATGAATTCTGTAATCGATCCGTCGTCGCTTTGCTTGCCCACCCAGTTGATCGTCTGCCGATTGGCATCCGTGGCGATGAATTCGATGTGGCCGAGGTGCGCGCCATGAATGCCGCTTAGCTTGCCGAACTGATCGCGCCCGCCGACGTGCATGAGGACGAGAGTACGAGTGACGGAGTTCTTCTCATCATCGCCGTAAGATGTCTTCACCAGCAGCTTGTTGCCGGCCAACCGATTCGGATTATGACAGTAGAGACAGGTGGCCTGCGCAGGCGGAAGCTTGTCGCCGGCCATGATTGGCCGTGGATAGTTACGTAACATCACCATCAGGAGCTGCTTGGTTCCATTCACTTTGGCATGGACAAAACCCGGCACTCCAGGGGCGATATGACACTCCGTGCAGGCTACTCCCGAGTGCGAAGCGACATGGTAGGCGTTCCACTCGGGCGCCATCACATGACATGACTGCCCGCAGAAGTTTGGTGTATCCATATACGCGACGCCGCGATAACTCGCCGTGCCGACGATAACGAAGTTGATGAAAGTGGCGATGATGACGAAATCGATGCCGTGCCGGAAGACACGATCTCGAAGATCGATCTCGGGAAAGATCGAAGGAACCTGGCCTGTGGTTTTGAGATGACTTCGCCGCCGCCAGATCCCCACGGGAATGAGAAACAGGCCAAAGAGAAACAGCGCCGGCAGGCAAAGATCGAAGAGGATCCCCAGGTAAGGGTTGTTCGAGCCGCCGTGTCCAAAAATATCGACCACCCAGAAGCCAACCAAGGTTAGGGCAGAAGCGCTCGTGAGTGCTCCGCCGATCAGGCTGAGGGGGTTGTTCCCATAGAAGAGACTTGGCCTGAGCCATTCCGTCTTGAATCTGTTAAATCGGCTCATGCCAGCCTCTTTCCAACGATTACTTCTGCAAGGTATGGATGTAGGCAATTACTGCCTTGATGTCTCCGTCGGAGAGCTTGCCCTTATAGGCTGGCATTTTTCCCTTGCCGTTGGTCGTAGCCGCAATGAGATCGACATCCGATTTACTGAGGATCTGCGGATCTTTGAAGGGGGGCGCCTTCATCGACTTACCGGCAGGCGTTGCGCCAAGGCCATCCGCGCCGTGGCACATCTGGCATTTGGCTTTGTAGGTGTCGGCTCCGGAGGCCTGGGCATGCAGAGCGACGCTCGTAAGCGAAAAGGTCAAGGTTAGAAGTCCCGTGCAAATTCGTCGATTCATCATAGAAAGTAGCTCCTGATAGGGATGTTTAGTAGCTCGTGGACATAGACTAGAACTCGTAATGCACTGCAAGGGTCACGTTATTCGCATGAAAGTTCCGGGGGGCGGTCAAACCGGCAGGCGATTCGGTTATACCGGTCGGATAGGTTAGAGAGGCGCAGGGAACAACCGCCGATGTCGTCGACGTTGATGTGCTGCAGTACTGTGAGCCGGAAGGACCACCCTCACCATAGCCGTAGAAGTTATATTCGGCCTTCCAAATCAATCCCGGACGAATCGTCCATGCAAGATTCACAAAGGGCGACTGGTACGTAGAATCGAGCGAGCCGTTGACCGCCCGAGCGTCGTTAAAGAACTGACTGCCATTCACAGAGCTGATGCGGTAACCAAGATTGGAGTGGATTTGTTTGACGGGAGACAGATTGACAGCCACCGATCCGTACTGCGTAGGAGCATCCATGAAGTCCCTGCCAAACCAGTCCGCAAGTTGGGTCGTCGATCCCCGGGTGAATATGCCAGGGCAGACGTTGGGCGCGCCGCTGCTGTTGGTCGAGGCAGTGCCGGGCAAAGTGCTTGTAGCGCCGTTGTCGTAGCAGATGTTGGTCGCCGTATACACATCGCTATAGGTGTAATTGAAGTCGAGCCCGTAGTGCTCATTCGGCGACAGCACCGCGCCCAGGCTTACAACCCGGCTGTGATCGACATGGTTGATCGGGCCTTCGTATGGGTCATCGCCTGCCGCGACGGCGCTCTGGTTGTTGTTGGTGTTGTTATGCCGCTCCATGTCGTTAAAGGCGCCCGAGATCGTCGCCCAGGGCCTTGGCCTGTAAATGGTATGCACTCTGTAGTGCTTCGTTTGCCGCGGACTGACCGGGGTGAATGCGTTGTCGGCATAGAGCACCTCGACCGTGCCGTTGACATTCCAATTGGCGGTGGGACGCAGGGCAACATTGAAGATTCCACCATCTTCATGAATTGTTACGGTTCCATTGGAGGTCGCGCCCACGGCCAATGGAATGTTATGAGGAAAGCCCTGAGCGATGGTGTGATTTTTATGGCGATAGGTGAGCGAAAGCGTAGCGCGAGATGAGGCGTCCCAGGTCGCTGTCAAGTTATTGGTCAGGAAAGTCTGGCCAAAGTAGCCTGGCAGGGGGACTCCAACGGCGCCGCTGCCTTCAATCGTGGCAGCGCCGGCAGCGGCGGTAGTAGTGGTCAACGCGCCTGCATAATTGATGGTTTCATTGCCCGCAGTCGCTGGCGTCGCAACAGTGGTGACACTCGTCATGGTGGCAGTTCCCGGTTGATAGGCGCTGGAGAAGTCCACCTGATCGGAAAGACTGAAGGTCTTCATAGCCTGCCAAACGATGCCATAGTCTGCGGCGACGACCTGTCGCTTTGCGTTCGCGTTGGCCGTATATGTAAGCGACCGAGTCGTCACATTCAGACCCTGGTAGCTGTCGTAGTAGTTGGGCAGGTTCATATTCGCGTTGGTGTAGCGGAAGTCGCCATTCATCGAGATGTTCTTGATGCTTGAGCTTTGCAGCCGGAGGATCTCCGTGGGATAGAGAATGCGAGTGGGCTGCGAGCGCAGATAGCTGGTAACGACAGCGCATGCCGGATTGATGACGGGCAGGCCGGCGGGAGTTTGCGGCGCCGAGAGGATTGGAGTGGCGCCGACGCTGTTGGCATTGCAGGCGCTCTTGGTGGGGTAGGGCGTCTGGCTGTCGTAATCGTTAAGGGCTGCCTTTGTTCCGTCCGGCTCCTGCACGATGAAGTCGCCGGGAGCCATGGTGAAGTAGGAGTCTGCCTTGTAGTGGTCGATCTCTTCCTCAAAGGTCAGCTTGGTGCCCTGCAAAGGCTTCCAGTCGATCCCCGCCGTGAAATCGTCAGTGCTGTTGCGCTGATGCTCCTCGAGTATGGCGTTGTACTTGGCGAACTGATAACCGCTTGGGCTCAGGCTGGGTCCCTGAAAGGTATTCTGCGAATACCCCGCACGAAACGTCACCTTCGAGAGCGGGAAGATGGTGAGGCTGGTGTCCGTCATGCGGCGCACGGTGTTGAACAGCACCGGGGATTGATTCACCTGCGGCCACGCCAACGAGCCGGTGGGCGCATTCGCCGGTCCAATAGGAATCGACTGCCCTCCGGGGATATTGGGATTGCCCAGCAGGTCGTAGTCGAAGTACTGGCGGTCGCGACGGAAGAGTCCCGAGAATTCGTAGATCTTACCCTTGGAAGCATCCAGCTTAGTGAAGTTATTGGGATCACCGCCGAAGCCGCTGCCGATGGCGCTGAGCAAATCGACAACGGTATTCGTTTTGCCGGGAAGCGCGCGCATCTCAAAGGTCTCGCCGAGCACCCGTGGCCCGGATTGCAGATTGACCAGCGTGTCGTACATGGCCCCGCTGCCCGTGGCGTTGGCACTCCGCCCGCCCAGATCGACAGTCTGATGGATCGTATATCCAGCCGGGGCAGAAACCTGTGCCTCCGGCGTCGGCAATGGGTCTGCGGGCGTCGGAGTTTGGGAAGCAGCGATGCTTGTCACCACCGCAAATACTGCGACTGCAATGCTTGCACGGGCGCGTAGGATCCTAGGCGAAGAGAGCCGTTGATTGAAGTACCCGGAAAACCAGCCCGTGCTCATAGGAAGCCTCACTTGAAAAATCCCCGCTCGCATCGAAATCTGGCGCCTGCGTGCGAGACCAGTACATGATCCGGGCCCGCCGTCCAATGGGTCCAAAGAACGCGGCCCGTGTCCATTACCTGAGGAACGCCGGATTGATGTTGGACCCGTGGATATAGGTGTGGCAGCTGATGCATGGTGTCAGCTCCGACGACCCTGCGCCCATCGAGTGAATCGTGCCGGCGGCGACCGGGCTGTGGCACTGGTTGCATAACGTGTTGACATTCGGCATGTTCAACAGTCTCGCGTTCTGAGAGCCATGCGGGGTGTGGCACCCAAGGCACCCCTCCGCCTTCACCGCGGCATGCTCGTAAACGAAAGGCCCACGCGTCTCCGTGTGGCACTTAGTGCAGATCGCATTTTGATCTGCCGTGGACTTCAGGTTGTTGTTTCCGAAGGTGCCGTGCGGATCGTGGCAGTCCGAGCACTTCACGAGGCCTTCATTCACCCTGTGGTGGAAGGGCATATCGAAGGCCGGCTTGATGTCTGTGTGGCATTGAAAGCAAAGGACCGGCTGTTTGACCTTGAGCAAAACAGTCTCGGGCGCAGCCTGATGCACGGTGTGGCATCCGAGACAGCTCACATCGGCCTTGGCGTGGGGAGATCGAAGGAAGTTCGGATGCGCTCCTGCGTGGCAGCCCAGGCATGTGGCATCGGCGGCTTTGGCGTTGGCTGTGGCAAGATCCAAGATTTTGGTCTTGTCGCCGCCCGACTCTACATGGGCCTTGCCGGGGCCATGACAGCTCTCGCAGGTGACGCCCTGTCCGCTATGCTCCAGAGCCAGTTTGGCATGAGGATTCGAGTCGAATTTCTTCGACTCTTCAGCGTGGCAGGTGGTACAGGTTTCGGGACCAACATAGTCGGACGGATTGACAGAAGCATTTGGACTGGGTGGTGCGTCTTTCAAATGCGACTGCTGCTTCGCCTGACCAGCGGCGCCAAGGACATGGAACTGCCCGACCAAGAGCAACACTACTGTCATCACTGATCCACGAAGTAAACGCCACATCCATAACCTCTTAATCCCTTAACCTCATGATTCGTTCAGCGGTGCTACCATCCAGCTCTTGTTCACCCGCGAGTCCAAGTCGTTCTGAAAAATCGAAGAGAAAAGAGGATCGCAAACACCCCGATGCTCCTCACGCTTCGCCGAGCCTCCACAGAAATCGAATGCTCTCGCAAACACTTAGCCTAATTGTCGGAAACCTAGAATTCACCGGCCCCCCCGAGCATATGGTTGCTCATCCTGAGAGGGCCGCCCACGACAGACTCTTGAACGGTCAGATCGTTGGGAATGCTTTTGTGGTCAGAGTCCAGGGCGCTTCTGTACCTTGCACGGAGTATGGACTCACTGTGCTGGCTAAATCTGAGCAATGTAGCTCGTTACAACGCCCCTGCCAGCCAGCGTTTCGGCCCTCCATCTAAAAGCCTCGCGCCAAAAGGGATCACATCTCGACTCTACCCGTTTCCTGAATTAACCCCTCAGAGTGGCCGGCGCTCCAGTTCAAGAGCCAACTCCCTCCCGATCCCTGAGAAGTCTCCCTGAATCTCCCGCGCGCGGGTCAGAGCTGCCTGAACATGAGGCAGCACATTTTGAACTCCCACATGTTTCAAAGAGTCAGAGCGCGCGACGAGCAGTGACGGTTGTTCTCGTGCGCTGCAAAGCAGAAGCGTCTTGCCTGCCTTATGCAGGCGATCGGAGAACTGCTCAAGGGCGTGAAAGCCAGTTGCATCGAGCGTTGTCATATTGCGAAGACGCAGGTGTAGCTTTCTAATTATGTGGCGCACTTCTGTGCTCACTATTTGGCATAACGACAGCAAATCTGGGGAAAGAATGTGTGGGCTCCGCATATTTCCGTCGTCAGAGGCCTTTTCCTGGTAGGCGGGGCACGTCAGGAACGATGGTGTGTCAGATAATCCGAACAACAATGTGTCAAATAAGTAGCAAAAGGACAGCTCGGATTGAAGATCGACAGAACATAATTGTCTGCCGGTCTCCTTTGTTGCCCAGCGTGAATACAACACTCAAAGGCTTAAAACTAGTGGTCCATGGGGACGAAGAGGGATATTAAAGTTCCGCGGTGATCCGGGCCCATGCTGCTACGCACTGAGACTTTCCCACGATGTTTATCCATGAGTTCGTAAACGATCCACATTCCCAAGCCAGTTCCGGTGCCATCTTTGGTTGTGAAAAAGGCTTCACGCATCCTGCGGGAGGTTTGAGAGGACATTCCGCTCCCTGCGTCGGCCACCGTAATCCGTACACCTTTCCTGGCACGGTTTTTCCAGTCCACCGAAGCTGAGGCCCGTATTCTTATCTTGCCTGAACCAGCCATGGCTTCGATTGAGTTATTGATGAGATTTGTTAGCACCTGCTGCATCTCACCAGACCAACAGAAGAACTGAGGGTCCTGTCGTATCTCGGTCTTCACCTCGACCTGAGCGAAGTTGAGCTTGGAATGGAGAAACCGAAGAGTATTTTCAATCAACTCAGAAGGCTTGCAATGCGAGCCGCGATTAGACGCTCGCGAAAATCTGAGCGTTTGATTTGCGATTTGTGCGACCCTCTCCAACTGTTGCATGGCTTGATCAAAATGATCTGTCTGGCTATCGCTGAGGGTTTCTAGGCGTACAAGGTATAGAAGATTCGTCGCGGCAGCCAGAGGATTGTTCACCTCATGTGCAATCGATGCGCTGAGGCGACCTACTATGGCAAGCTTTTCGTTTTGGATAATTGCGAGATCGGCCAGCTTCCTGCGCGTCACATCGCCGCAATAGCCGGTCATGCTGGCAGCTTTTCCGTCTGCTCCCACCAAGGCTTTTCCCTGACATCCAACCCAGCGCACTTCGCTTCCCGGCAATTCAACGCGGTATTCAGAATAGAAAGTTCCAATTTCAGAGATTGCTCTCTGTATCTCTTTCTCCACACCATCAATGTCGTCGACATGAACCCTGGGACGCCAGACTTCGTATGTACCGACGTCCTCATCTTCGATACCGTGCAGCCGGGCAAACCCTTTCGACCACTTCGTCTTGTTGCGGATAATATCCCATTCCCAAAGTCCCGCATTGGCCCCGTCAAGCGCCATATGCGCACGAACCTCATTCTCCAGACGCAATTCTGCCGCTTGCTCCCTTTCGTTCGCCGCAGCTCGTTCCGCTTCCGCTAGTGCAAGCTTCTGTTGAAGGCTTGCCGTAGCAATCCGCTCTTTCTGCTGCGCTGCGGATCGTGTAAGGGAACCGACCAGGATAGACCCGGCCAGGAACATAAACACGCGGGCCATCCAGCCGGTTGTACTTGGGGCAATATCGATCTGTCGAGCTTGAAAGAGAAAGAACTCAATGATCAAGCCTGAAACCGATGCACAGGCGACTGCGCCGGGTAGTCCCCATATCCAAGCACTCAAAATGACGGCCGGGTAAGCAAGGAGATATGGAGACCGATGCGATGGGTTCATCAGCAAACTCGCTGCATAGGGCACAACGCCAAGAAGCGCGCCGAAACATATCGAAGCAACGGCACTCCTTTTGCGTCCTAACGAGGATGGAACTGATGGGTTTTTAACCTGGCCATCCCCCGCATTTACGCAAGAACCATTCGCTCTTAGTTCCACAAAGCCAGCCTCTTTTCAACGCACAGATACCGGCCCAAGCATCTTTTACGGGGAAAAACCTAAAACTTTTGATGCAAACTTGAAGATGGGGTTGGCACCAAACTCAAAACTTTTTGAGCCTATCGCACTCATTTCCCGCTATTTATGACGGCCGGAAACGGGGGTATTGCCAAATTCCATCCGGATTGTCGTCAAGAGTTTGACGTTTTCTTGCCTAGAGGATGGTAATCGCCTCTGAAGAGAGTCGGCAGCTCAACCGGTAGTTGTTGGGGATGTCCGGCGATTTTTTCGTCACCCGAAATCAACCTGCGGATGGCGGAAGTAGTACGTCGAAGATTCGGGACGCGACATGCCTGAGAGTGTGATCCTCCAGGATCTCAGGCGAAAACTGCGCCTCAACCGCTAGAGCGGAGAGAATTGGAGAGAGTGACGCGACCGCGGCAGAGCGGCTCAAAACATTCTCACCTTGACCACTGGATCCGAAGACATTCGTAAACTCCTCCTCTTTGTGAGTTCGGGAAAGCAATTCTTTATGGACTGCGATGCTGATGGTTGCCTTTGCGGACAGTGATGGCAAAAGTGCCGGACAGCAAGCCGATGGAGCCACCGAGAATGTGAAGAATCAGGAGGGGGAGTCGCATCCTCGCCATCTTTTCGGCACCTGCGATCGCGATTCGGCTGTGGAGAGAGGATACGAGGTTTGCGACCGGAAAGTTCCAGGGCTTGTGAGACGGTTCAGAGCGAAAGCGCCAAGCCTGTCGTGCATTTGTCCTTGAGAAAACGTAATTCTCGCCGCGAAATTCCCGGATGGTCGCCGATCCGGACAGAACTCACCTTTTGAGTTCTGACTTGTTTGGCAAGCGGTGATCCTCTCGGGATGCCGAATCCTAACGGTTTGAGGCAATCGAGGCAAACTCTGGTCCTAGTCCCGCGATCACCTTTCGCAATTCGATCTCGTTGTTCCCAAAGCCGTAATATGTAGCTTTCCTAATTATGTGGCGCACTTCTGTGCTCACTATTTGGCATAACGACAGCAAATCTGGGGAAAGAATGTGTGGGCCCCGCATATTTCCGTCGTCAGAGGCCTTTTCCTGGTAGGCGGGGCACGTCAGGAACGATGGTGTGCCAGATAATCCGAACAACAATGTGCCAAATAATTAGCAAAACGACAGACATGTGCAAAGCTTTGCCGGAAGAATGGCGGGGACCTGGAACAGATCAAGTTTCTTTTGGGGCATTCGTCGATCCAGACCACGGAACGCTATCTGGGTTCGGAACAGGACATCGAAATCGCTGTGAACGATAATCTGGGGTTGTGATGTTCGGGGAAACCGAATATACAGAGTTTTGCTATTTTATGTTTCTGGCATAAAACCCCTAAATAGGTTATAGATCGATGTATCCGGTTGAAAACCCATACTCCCCGGGAGCTGGCTCGCCACCTCCGGAACTAGCTGGCCGGGACCGAATTCGGGAGCAGGTGCGGGTAGCCATCGCACGCATCCGGGTCGGCAATGCGGCCAAAAGCGTCCTCATGGTAGGTCTGCGCGGAGTAGGGAAGACAGTGTTGCTCGATCAAATGCGCTCCGATGCAGAGCGAACCGGTATTCATACAATCAGGATCGAAGCCCCGGAAAACAGATCACTCCCCGCGATCCTGGCTCCCAACTTCGCCTCGCCCTACTTAGGTTGAGTCACGTAGAGGCCGCGAAGAATCTCGCTACACGGGGACTTCGAAGCTGAAGCAGGCCTTGCCGACAACGGCGATCTCGAAGGAGATCTGATTGCCTTACTCGAACAGGTTGGCGCAGCCGCGAAGTGCTGGAACGGCAGTGGTCTTATTCATCGATGAACTGCAATACCTCCAGGAAGATCAATTTGCCGCTCTGATCTCAGCCCTGCATCGTTGCGCGCAAGTGCGGTTGCCGGTGGGCTGTGTTGTCAACCGGCAATCAGTACCAAGCGCTTCCGAGCCCGACTAGCGCGTAAGTCAACCTGGAGATGAGGTCTACGGTATGGAAAGCGCTGACGTCATTTCCGCTCTTCCACCATACGACGACTGACCAGTTTACTCACCAAGGTCTGCATAGGAACAGCAAAGACGAAAGAACAGTCATAACGCCGTGCCTACAACCTGTCCTCACGAATGGTCTTTGACGACCGCTCCGTTTATAAGGAAGGGCACGCGCGCAACTCATCATGGCCAGGAGACTTGCTCTCCACCGAAAGCCCAATACATTTGCGCAGACATGTCTCTCGTTTTAACGCTTTTTCCCTTGCAGTCGCGCAGCGGACCATACATTCGTGAGGTGTCCCCAGGTAGCACAACGTGGAAGATGCCGCCTCCGAAGGCCAAAATAGGCATGTCAAAGTACCCCTTTTTCGACCTAGGGGCACAATTCAGCGTTCCCGATCTCGCCAGCCGATCGGTTGATCGGTTAGCGGCTCGCTCCCAACTCGTTTCCACCAGCGCAGCCGTTCCCGATCCGAAACGGGTGGATTCTCGATCATGATTCGTGCCTGTTTCTGCCGATCTGCGTTTGCGATCTTGAAGAGTAGGGTCCACTTTCGAGATCAAACCCAGCCGCCAGACCCCATACCGGGGGCCAACTTCATGCAGGGGCAGACTCGGCCAAAGAACCGACAGCGTGTGCAGGCCAAAAGATGCTGGAGGATAGGGAGGAAATTCTCCTGAACCCTCAGGTGACGTTTTAGGCTTCTGTGACATCCAACGCTTTGTAACCGCATATTTCGCCAGTGCTGCGAGGGCGTATCAGCGGTACAACTTGCAGTGGGGCCGGATTGGGATGTACGTGAAAGGATTTCTTGCCATGGAGCAGGAGACCCCTCAACCGGAATGCGAAGAGGCATTCGTTGATGTGTGTGGCGCTCGTGTGTACTATCGGCATGCGGGGAGCGGCAGGCCAATGCTGCTCATACATGGACTCGTTGGCTCAAGTGCAAACTGGCGACATAACATTGACGCCCTCGCCCAGCACGCCAGCGTCTATGCAATCGATCTTGTGAACATGGGTAGATCACAACGGGTAGAGGGGTTGGACGCAAGCCTCAAAGCCACCGCCAATCGCATCGTGGCAATCATGGATGCGCTCAAACTCACTGAAGTTGACATCGTCGCCCACTCACACGGGGGAGCGGTCGCGCTCATGCTTGCTGCGCTGCATCCCAGGCGTGTGAGCAGGCTCATCCTGTTCGCACCTGCCAACCCCTACTGCCGGTCGTGCGATCCTATTGTGCGAATCTACACCACTCCCTGGGGCGGTTCTCTCTTTTGGATGCTGCCCTATCTTCCGGTACCTATCCAACGTGCCGCTCTTGGCAAGTTGTACGGAGGTGCGGACCGCGTTCCAGACGGCTCCATGAAGGAAGTCGTCAATGGCCTGCGAAGTCCCCACACACTGCGCCACGTCCTGTGCATCATTCGCTGCTGGTTCACAGAGAGGGCCAAGTTAAGGACTGCGCTCCGCCGTGTGAAACGGATTCCAACTCTGCTGGTGTGGGGTGATCGCGACTGTACAGTCAGTCTCAAATCCGCCGTTAAGCTGCACCATAAACTGCGTGGCTCCGAACTCATTGTGTTGTCAGGTGGCGGCCATTCCGTCTTTGAGGAGACTCCCGACGAATCGAACCGAATTATGCGTGAATGGCTTGACCGCCATGACCTGACTACTCCACGTTTGTCCGTCACGCAACGAACTACGCTAGTCGCCAAAAGAACGAAGGGTACTGTCGCCATGCGGCATTTATCTCCTGAGACGTAGCGCGGCATCTGTGTCGCAGAGCCGAGGCGTTAACCTTCCGTTCCTGACTGAATCCGATCTTGATCCAAGTGATTCACTATTCCTTTCTCGGACGACCTTACCGTGATTCCGGCCCGGATCACCGGGCAGGTCTTCGTCGCTATTCATCCGCCTGATTCGAGTGCAGAGCGGTACGATGGCGAATCACCCCTACTGCTGGCTGCGCCGCGTAGTAGGGGTGGGATGCGCCTTGACAGCGTTCTCGTCCACGGGAGTATTGCCATCGATTTTGAGTGTTGCGCCCGTGGGAATCAGCGTGGTAGAGACTGTCTTTCCATCTTGAGAACCGGTGTAGACTGCGATTCGAGATGCATCGACACCTTTCTCGTTGACCAGGTAGGCCTTCGTGTTGACCGCCCGCTCAGATGCAAGCTTACGGCCCTCTTTTTCACTGCTGGAAGCATTCCCTACAAGAGCAAGCTTCGCATCGGAGCGGCTTTGCAATGTGAGTGCGATATCGTCGAGGCACGCCTTCCCTTCGTTATCCACGCGAGAGGGGCGACGGCCGTCCCGTCCGAAGTGAACTACGCAGAGCTCGCTGGTCCCAGGCGTGGGTGCGGTGGTTGGTGCTTCCACCATTACCTGGGTTGTCGCAGAAGCACTCTGACCCTTGTCGTCTGTGACATTGCAGCTTACGGTAACAGTTCCAGGTGCTGCGCCTGTAGTAGAGAGAGTGGCCGTCAAGCCGGTTCCGCTTACAGAACCGGAAGTTGAGCTATAGCTGTAAGTCAAAGGACGATTCTGTGGGCTGATGCCGTTTGCAGTGATCGTGGAGGAATCGCCGATAGCTACGGAAGAAGGATGGGCGGAGCAGCTGACCGTCGGCGGTTCAAACGCCCTCACCGTAAACGGCGCGGTACAATCCGCGGACTCGCCCGGCCTGTCGCCCTCGGAGACATGGCCTTTGAGCGTGTAGATGCCGGCTGCGACACCAGTGGTAGCGATACTCGCAGTGCCTGGAACTCCAGCAGTGACAGTGCCGCCATCGACAGCCCAGGTATAGGCCGCCGTCCTCGTTAGATTAAGATTCTGAGCCATTCCTGATACGGCAATCGTATCGCCGGGGAATACACCGGATGGGTTGACCGAGCAGGAATAAGCCACCGGCAGCTTTGGAACTGACGGGCCTCCGCCGAATCGAAATACGATTCCCGAAGAGAGCCGTATGTCATTCTGCCTCGCGCTGTCTCCCGTGGTGCGGTTTTCAAACCGGGTCATCAGATATTCGGCTTGAATGACCCGAATGGCAAAATGCCGGCGCACTCTGACGTCGACCCCGCCTCCAGCCGTCAACGCAAACGTATCTTCACTGGGCAGCAGTGTGCAGGCGCTTGTGCAATCGGAGAGCTTCACCTCGCTTGCATGGATGCCTCCAAACAGAGCCTGGGCAAAGGGTGTAATTCTGCCGTTGTTCCGGAAAGACAGGCGCGGACCGAAGAGATAGGTGTAAGCCGTCCCGCTGGAGTCTGGAGCACTCGAAGGATTCGTACCGAAGAGCCTGATTTCAGTGTCGTTGAAGCCGCCAAAATCCCCGACAATCCCGAGATACCGGTTGAAGTTGAAAGCAATCGACGCGCTTCCGCCATTGAGCCATGCCAGCCGGTTATCCGCACTGATCGATGGCACCGCTCTGAGATACGAGTACCCCAGGAACAACTCAATTTTGGGAGGACCGTAACGCAGGCCTCCCGAAACCGGCACGGGGGCTTCAAACAATGCTTCCGTCACGGGAGCAGCCGTCACAGGCTCAAACGGATCGACGCTGGAAGCAGCCGCCCCATCCGTCTTAGCGGCCGCCGAAGGCTGCGCCGCGGCGCCCGGTAAAAACGCGGACATAAAAAGAACGGTAAATGTCGCCGTGGCCATCATTCTTATATTCGATCTCATTGTTGCCTCCCGAATTGCTCGCCGCGATTCCGATTCCATTTCATCGCCGGATAAACCAAACCCAAATAGCACTTATCGAACACCGAGTTGCGAGTAACTTGCCGGAGCCTCATCGAAGCGGTTCCGGAAAGCTCTTACGGCACGTTGATGACGGTGTTCACGATTGTGATCGAAGCACTCAAGGCCAGCAATCTGCCGTTGACAGTCGTTATCGCCGCAACCCCGGCAGTCGAAACCGCGATTCCGGCCTGAGAGATAATGGTTCCCTGCATAGTTCCGCCTCCCAGAACCCCGTTGATCGTCGCGGCGCTCCCAACCTGCCAGAAGACATTCCCAGCCTTGGCCCCGTTGACCAGCAGGATGCTGCGATGTGCCGACGGCGTGCCCACGGTGAGCGAAGTTCCCATCTGGAAAACCCAGGTAGCATTCGGATCGCCCTTCGCGTCGAGCGTAAGATCGCCCAGCGTGATGCCATAGCTCTCGGCGGCGGATTTGTAAACACCGGGAGCCAGCGTTCGATTGCCCAATTCTCCCGCCGTCCCGCCTCCGCATCCAGGGCACACCGACACATCTAGGCCGTTGGGGATCGCGGCAAGGGTGTTGTAAGCGGTTTGAGCTTCTAAGACGGCTTGACTCGCGATGGCAAATGTAACCGCGGTTCCTTCGTTGGGACACCCGACCGTGGGTGGTGGCGGAGCGGTGTCGATCGTTCCATTCACCAATCCAATGTTCAGCGGCGTTTCCGTATACGTGCATTCCGCTACGTCGCCAACCATAACGCTGGTATCGTGGAATCCGGTTACCGTCGTAGAGACGCCAGTAGTGCCGATATCTCCATTGACCACCGTGGAGATTCCCTGATTGGTCATCCCCGCGCCGCCGCCAAAGTCGCCGAAAAGCGACACGGTTGGCCCCAGAATGATCGGCGGCGTGATCGCGACCGTGCCCGTACTGAAGGTCCACGGATTGGGCGCTGCTCCAGTTCCCAGCGGATTGCCCGTCAGATCCGTAACTCCATTCATCACCGTTGCGGTATATGTAGTGCTCGCGATCAGCGGAAGAATGGGCGTGAGAGTAGCGATGAAGTCGATCGCGTCGTAGGAAATCGTGGCAGGCACGAGAACTCCGCCGGGTCCCGCGAGTGTGAAGGTCCCCGTAGTGATGGTCAGCGGATTCATCGCCTCGTTGAACGTGGCGCTCACGGCCTGATTCAGAGGCACGTCCGTCGCCGCGTTGGCGGGGACAGTAGAAACGATCTCCGGCGCAATCGCGGCTACCGTAGCTCCGGTTGTGAAGGTCCAGACGTAGTTGCTCGCAAGCGCATTGCCGGCAACGTCCGTAGCTCCGGTTGTGATCGTCGCTGTAAACAGCGTGTTTGGCGCCAGGTTCGCCGCCGGTGTAAACGTCAGCGTATTTCCGATTGCTGCGTAAGCGACCAGGCCGGCTACCGGAGTGGATCCCGAACCGGTCAGCGTAAAGGTTGTCGAGTTGATCGTAGCCGGGTTCATCGCCTCGCTGAATGTGGAACTGATAGTCTGATTGAGCGGCACAGCCGTGGCCAGATTCGCCGGAACCGTCGAAGTGACCGTCGGCCGTATCAGAATCGCAGCGGCGGCGGTGGTAAAGCTCCAGACATAGTTGCTCGCCAGCGCGGTACCTTCCAGGTCCGTTGCACCCGTGGTTATCGTGGCCGTATAGACCGTGCTCGGTAACAGGCCGGCAGTCGGCGTGAACGTCGCCACCGAGCCTGCGGGGACATAGCTAACCGCGCCCACAACGGCTATTCCTCCCGGTCCGCTCAGCGTAAAGGTTGCCGAGTCGATCGTCGCTGGGCTCATTGCCGCACTGAAGGTCGCACTGACCGCCTGATTGGTTGGTACCCCAGTCGCCAGATTCATAGGTATCGTGGAAATAACAGTTGGAGGGCCCGCAACGGGCGCCGTTCTGAAGCTCCACGCATAATTGGCGGCAAGCGAAGTGCCCGCCGGATCCTGCACCCCGCTGGTGATCGTAGCGGTATAGACAGTGTTGACCGTAAGGCTGGCTGTTGGCGTGAATGTCGCCACGGCGCCAGTGCAGCCCACCGTCCCTGCCACGGCTGTTGCCCCCGGTCCGGTAAGCGTAAAGGCTGCCGCAGGAGTTGCCAGCGTCGCGCAATTCATCGCTTCGTTAAAGGTCACGCTGAGCATCTGGGTGATCGGCACGCCCGTCGCCCTATTCACAGGAATGGTGGATGTCACAGCCGGCGGCGGAGTAATCGTAGTAAAGCTCCACACATAGTTGGCCGCCAGCGGAGTGCCAGCCAGATCCGCGACCCCCGTCGTCATGGTAGCCGTGTAAAGCGTGTTGTAGGCCAAAGCAGCCGCCGATGTAAACGTCGCAGTCACGCCGGAGTACGTAACCACTCCGCTAACCGCGCCTCCGCCCGGTCCTGTCACCGTAAAGGTAGAAGCACTGATCGTCCCTGGACTCATCGCCTCGTTGAAGGCCGCGCTGAGCACCTGGCCGACAGACACATTCACTGCGCCATTCATAGGAACTGTCGATGTCACCGCGGGCGGCGGAGTAATCGTGGTAAAGGTCCACACGTAGTTGGCGAGCATAGGAGTGCCGCCCAGATCCATAGCCCCGGTCGTGATGGTACCCGTATAGAGCGTCCCATAGGCCAGAGCAGCCGCCGGTGTAAACGTCGCTGTGACGCCGCTGTACACCACAGTCCCGGCGACCGCCCCACTCGGCCCCGTCACAGTAAAAGTCGTAGCGCTGATCGAGCCGGCATTCATCGCCATGCTGAAGGTTGCGCTGATTGGCGTGTTGACAGCGATACCCGTAGCGCCATTGGCAGGGACCGTGGACATCACGGATGGAACAGTGACTGTCTCCTGGCCGCATCCGGTTACGAAAACAACCAAGACTGCCGCCAGCCAATACGTGATTCCAAACCTGTATTTGCGCATATGATCCCTCTTGTCCAACGGTGGTGGCATAGCGCCGAACGATAATCATTCCACCGCGTGAGCGTGGCGCATCGATGCCGAGTAACCTCCCGACCGTAACAAGGCTGCTTGTTTCAAATCTGAGCTACGTAGCTCGTTTTTCCCAAAATGGGAAGGCATCGAATGAAGAGTGTGAAGGAAGTGAGGCCT
>Ga0206815_1100_pt1 | contig 23686 bp, 22 predicted proteins | sample Alteio_BWOrgCont_91_FD_152864 | JGI IMG/M metagenome (GOLD analysis project Ga0206815, IMG submission 152864) | Enriched cells from forest soil in Barre Woods Harvard Forest LTER site, Petersham, Massachusetts, United States -... | ecosystem: Environmental > Terrestrial > Soil > Temperate forest >...
GCCACCGGATCGGTCACCGCCGCACCCGCCGCCTGCTTCGCCAGGGTGGAATTGGCCACATAGCCGGTGGAAGGCGCCAGCGCGTCATTCACCAGATTGTTGTTCCCCATATAGATGAGGCTGTCGCTGTTGAGGGCGCTCAACTGAAAGGTGGCGCCATTGGGCAAAAAGTTGATGTCATAACCAACGGGAGAACCCACTGACTCGGCGTCCGCCAGGTTTTCGCTTTGAAACGTAAAATAACATCCATCCGAAAAAGAGGCTGATTTCACGTTATAGCAATTGCGGATCAAGGAACCCATTTCCGCGGTCAGGTTCACGCCGCTGGGGCCAATATCACTTTGGACCGCCCCGATCGCCAGAGGTTGATGATTGGACGCGTCATTAATTTGAAAAGCCATCAACCGGGCCGAACCCTGAGGCACCAGCAGGGATAAAGTCACCAGGCCCGAATTGCCGGAAGTCGTAAAAGGCCCCGCCACCCCGGTCACCGGCGCCATCGCCGGACCCGTGACGCTGTAATAAACCTCGTTCGTCGCGGCGCCTAAAAGCTTAGCTTTGGCCGCGCTCGAGGACTGCAGGTTCACCGAAAGATTCATACCCTGGCTGGGCTCCACCGGCGAATCGCCCGGCTTGCCGCAGCTGATCCATCCCCCGACGATAAGCGGCAACAGGACGAAAAGAACTGGAAGCGCGACCTTCACCGACCTGGAGAGATTCTTTTTGGGTTCACCCATCCACTTCATCATTGCCATCCTTTACGCTCTTTTATTCGGGGTGAATATAACCTTCCATGACCCCTTTTAAAACCATAAAAAAGAAAGGGGGTCAGATATTTAGCGGTAAATCTCAGGGCGGAAAACGAACCGGCGTTGAAGGACCTGCTTAATCTTGGGGATGTGCTTTTTGGTTTCTTTTTCACCGACCGCGATCATTTCTTTGCCCGCGCTAAAGTCAAAAAGGTCAAAAAGCCTCATGTCGGGTTCAATGATAATATCAGCCATTTCCCTCCAGGCGGACTCTTCCTGGACAAAGAAATACCAAACCCTCATGAGAATTTGAAAAACGTTGGAAGCCGGCGGAAACACCTGGTGATGGCCGAACAAATTAACCGCGATGATGACATCCGCGCCAAGGTTCTTTAAAGCTTTCACCGGGACATTCTCAGCCATACCGCCATCGGCTAATTGATGGCCTTCCAACTCGACCGGCGTATAAACACCAGGGATGGAACAGGATGCCCGCACCGCTTTATCCAACGGGCCGTGGGTAAAAACTACCTCTTCCCCGGAACAAAGGTCCGTCGTGACCACCGCCAGAGGTTTTTTAAGTTCCTCAAAAGTGTTGACCTTTAAATTTTTACGAATGTACTCTTCAATCGGTCCGGAAGAAACCAAACCTTTGCGGGAAGGCCGAAAAGCGAACAACTGTCCCCAACCGGTTTGAATGCCGATTTGTTCAATTTGAGGTAAGGGAATGCCCGAAGCGTAAGCCGCGGCAATAATCGCGCCCGCGCTAGTGCCCGCGATGCAGTCAATATGAATGCCCGCTTCTTCCAAAGCCTTTAGCACGCCAATTTGCGCCACACCGTAAGCCACCCCGCCGCAAAGAGCCACGCCCACCTTATATTTGTTTTCTGAAGCGGCGTCTTTAAAACTGCTCAAGGTGTAAAAGTTAGATTGTTTCTTGGCGGCTTTTTTCGGCATGGTTTAAAGCCTCTCTAAAAGATTAACAAAAATCATTTTTGCCACAGATGAACACAGATGGACACTGATAATTTCTTAATTTTTATAAACCTTTAATCATCCGTGTTTATCTGTGTGCATCTGTGGCTAAACAGCCTCTCTTATTGATCCGTAAATTGCGGCTGACGTTTTTCCACGAAGGCTTTCACGCCTTCTTTCATGTCCGGCGATTTACAACAGACGCCGAAACCTTCCAGCTCAGTTTTTAAACCTTCCTCAATAGTTTGATCAATACCCACATAAACCGCCTTGAGGCTTTGCGCGATTCCGACCGCCGGCTTCATGGCAATCTTCTTGGCCAAACCCTGCGCCTGACGAAGCACTTCCGCCTCAGGCACCACATGGTTCACTAAACCCAACGCCTTCGCGTCCATCGGAGGAATATTGTCACCAGTTAAAATCCACTCAATCGCTTTGCCGGTGCCTACCAAACGGGTCAGGCGCTGCGTACCGCCAAAGCCCGGGATAATGCCAAGATTAATTTCCGGCTGGCCCAAACGGGCCCGGTCAGAGCACATACGGATATGGCAGGCCATAGCCAATTCCATCCCGCCGCCGAGGCAAACACCGTTAATAGCGGCGATGACAGGCTTCGACATATGTTCAATCTTGGTAAAGATGCGCTGGCCAAAGCCCGCGGCCTTTTTGCCGTCTTCTTCGCCTTGAATTTGCGAGAACTGCTTGATGTCGGCGCCCGCGATAAACACCGGGCCTGTACCAGTCAAGATAACAACCTTCACGTCTTTGTTGGCTTGGAGTTCATCCATAGTCGCTTCAAGTTCTTTCAAAACATCCTGCGACAAAGCGTTCACCGGCGGGTTGTTGATGGTGACTGTGGCGACTTTGCTATCGATTACTGTATTTAAAAACTGTCCCATATATTTCCCTTTCAGTCTTGAAGTCTTTAACCACAAAGGTCACAAAGTTTCACAAAGAAAAGCCACAATACTTCTTAGTGAAAAGCTTCGTGACCTTTGTGCCCTTCGTGGTTCGGATTAATAATTAAAAAAGCCTCTCTTCGTTTTTTGCCCCAAATAATTAGCCGCCACCATGCGCTTCAAAATAGGCGCGGGCCAGAAACGGGGGCCTAAAGTTTTTGAAAGTTCTTTTAATTTTTCAACCACCACATCCACCCCGATCGCGTCAGCGTAATGCAAAGGTCCGCCCTTATCCTGCGGAAAGCCGGTGCCAGCCAGCATGGCCAGGTCGATATCCGAGGGCGAGGCCACATTTTCTTCTAAACAAAAAGCCGCTTCGTTAATCATTTGAAACACCAAACGCTCCGGTGAGAAGGGCGTACCCTTCACGCCTGTCTTAGCTTGAATAGCGTCCACCACCGGCTTCAAATCGGCCTTTTTAGATTCATCGTATACATAGAAGCCAATGCCGTTCTTGACGCCCAAACGGTTGTTCTTTTGCATCTCACTCAAAATCTCAGCAGCCTTCATGCGGGGGCCGAAGGAATCATAAAGAATCATGGAAACATCTGCGCAGACATCCAACCCCAGCATATCGAGCAGGGCAAAAGGCCCCATGGGCATGCCAAAACCGCGCATAGCGTTGTCCATATCTTCCATCGAAGCCGAGCTTTCCTGAAAGGCATAGGCCGCTTCATTGAGGTAAGGCAGTAAAAGGCGGTTGACCAAAAAACCCGCGCATTCCTTCACCCGCACCGGCATCTTGCGGAGTGATTCGGCGAAAGCCACCGCGTCATCCACCGTTTCGGGCGAGGTTTGTAAACCCGGAATGACTTCAATGAGCTTCATGACCGGAGCGGGATTGAAAAAGTGAATGCCGATGACCTTATCGGAATGCTTCACCGAGGAGGCGATTTGGCTGATGGAAAGAGCGGAGGTGTTGCTGGCCATGATGGCGGTTTCGGGCAATACCTTTTCAAGTTCTTGAAACACCTGGTGTTTCACCTTCATGTTTTCAAACACCGCCTCAATCACGAGGTCGCAATCTTTAAAATCGTCATAAGAGGTGGTGCCGATGACCAGCTTCATCTTTTGGTCCATCTCGGAGGCGGTCATCTTGCCCTTATCCACGCGGCTTTGGTAAACCTTGCGGACCATCGCCAAACCCTTATCGACGCGTTCTTGGTCAGTGTCTTTCAATACCACCGGAAGACCGGAAAAAGAAATGACTTGGGCAATACCCGCGCCCATGGCGCCCGCTCCAATAACACCCGCTTTATAGATGAACATCACACACCTCTTTAGTTAGGAATTAGGAGTTCAAAGTTAGAAGTAAACTGCGAACTTCTAACTACTAACTCCTCACTGATTCTTATTTTCTTTCGAGAACCATAGCCCCGCCCAAGCCGCCGCCGATACACATAGAGATCACTCCCAAGTCCACGTTACGACGCGCCATTTCCCGAAGACCGGTCAAAATCAAACGGGCACCGGTCATTCCGACCGGGTGACCCAGGGCAATCGCGCCGCCATTCACATTGAGAATTTCACGGTTCATCTTTAAAACACGGTCGTCCGCCAAAATTTGTGCGGCAAAGGCTTCGTTGATTTCAATGAGCTTCATGTCTTTGAGTTCCAGTCCGCCTTTTTTGAGCGCTTTCGGAATAGCGTGAGCGGGACCAATACCCATACGCTCGGGCTCCACGCCGGAGAAAGCGTAAGAGCGGATATAACCCAGGGGCTTATAACCCAGGGCATCCGCTTTTTCTTTGCTCATCACCATTAAAACCGCCGCGCCATCGTTAATGCCGCAGGCGTTGCCCGGGGTAACGGTGCCGTTTTCTTTAAAGATGGTCGGATAAGAAGCCAGTGTCTGCTCATTCAAGGCGGCGTTAATGCCCTCGTCCTGGTTGACCGGCTCGGTAGCGACCACTTTGCCCATCACCTTCTTCTGCACCATCACCGGCACGATCTCATCCTTAAATTTGTTTTCCCGCTGGGCTTTAAAAGCTTTCTTATGGCTTTGAACCGCGTATTCATCCTGCTCTTTACGGGTAATTTGAAACTCCGCCGCCAAAACCTCAGCGGTCTGGCCCATGACCAAATGACAGACAGGATCAGTGAGACCTTCCATCAGGCTATCAATCATTTTGGAGTCCCGCATACGCTTGCCGAAACGCATGTCCCGGCTGACATAGGGGGCCTGGCTCATGGATTCGGTGCCGCCCGCCAATTGCAGATCGGCGTCGCCGCATTGAATGTTTTGATAAGCGTTCACCACCGCCTGCATGCCGGAAGAACAGTTACGCTGAACCGTATAGGCCGTGGCCTCTTTAGGGATACCCGCTATCAGAGCCGCTACCCGGGCCACATTGGGGGCATCGGAGAATTGGCCCACACAACCCAAAATGACCTCGTCCACTTCGGAAACTTTCAGGTTGTTGCGTTTGACCAACTCACGAATGACCGTAGCCGCCATTTCCTGCGCGGTCACGTCTTTTAAAGCGCCGCCTAAGTTACCAATCGGTGTTCTTCCACCGTCAACGATGACTACTTCTTTCATAACATCCTCCATTTTTTAACCACGGAGTTCACAGAGTACACGGAGTAAAACATCAATGTTTGTTGAACACTAAAGCCTTACTCTGTGAACTCCGTGTACTCCGTGGTAAATATTACTTTTTAAGCTTCGCCTTTTCTTCCTCAACCAATAAGCGTCTGAGCATTTTTCCTACCATGTTTTTCGGCAGCGACTGGCGGAATTCCACTTCCTTGGGAACTTTAAACTTCGCTAAACGAGTCTTACAAAAATCGATAATCTCCTGGGCCGTAGCCGTTTGGCCCGGCTTTAAAACAATGTAAGCCTTAATCTTGTCGACCAACACCTCATCCGGCACGCCCGCCGCCACACAATCCAAAACCTTTTCGTTTTGGAACAAGACTTCTTCCACGTCGCGGGGGTAAACATTCTCGCCGCCGACTTTCACCATGTCTTTTTTGCGGTCCACAATGGCGAAGAAACCCTCTTCATCCATATAACCAATGTCGCCGGTGTAAAGCCAGCCGTCCTTTAAAACCATCGCGGTCTCTTCTGGGTGGTTCCAGTAACCCTGCATCACCTGGGGGCCCTTAATGACCAGCTCGCCGATCCCCTTCACCGGCATTTCCTGGGTGCCCGTCTCTACATCCATAATCTTGGAATCCGTTCCCACAAAGGGAAGGCCAATCATGCCCATCTTGCGCCGTCCATAAACCGGATTGCAATGAGTGACCGGCGAAGCTTCCGTCAGGCCATAACCTTCGACTAATTTTCCACCGGTCAGTTCCTCAAACTTCTTTTGAACTTCCTGGTGCAAAGGCCCCGCGCCCGAGATACAGGCCTTGATGCTGCGAATGTTATATTTTTTAACGTCCGGATAATTGTTAATGGCCACGTAAATGGCCTGGACACCCGGAAAAATAGAGACTTTATATTTATCGACCGATTTCAAAACTTGAACCACTTCAAATTTGGGAATTAAAACCATCGAAGCTACCGTCACTAAAGCGAAGTTCATCCCGGCGGTCATGCCATAGCTGTGAAAAATGGGAATGGCCAGCATGAAAACTTCATTTCCGTTTTCCAACCGGGGAAGCCAATAGCGGCATTGATAAGCGTTGGCCGTCATATTGCGGTGGGTCATGATGACACCCTTCGCCACGCCAGTGGTACCACCGGTGTATTGAAGCAAAGCGGTTTTATCCATATCGAGCGGAACATTCACCGGCTCGACCGAAGCTCCATCGAGTTCTTTCACAAAGCTGTGGTAAAGCGGCTCCTTCGGCCAAGCCACCCAGGTCTTTTCTTTTTTAGCCTTCAAGGGATAAAGAGTATGAAGCAGCCAGGGGAAATAATCATTCACCCGAGTCACCCAAACTTTTTTGAGCCCGCACTGCGCCGCGACCTGCCTGAGGATGGGGACAAACCGGTCGAGAGAGACCACATATTGGGCACCCGAGTCTTTTAATTGATGAGAGGTTTCGCTGGCCGAATAGAGCGGATTGAGCTGGGTTAAAATAGCGCCGGTTCGCAAAACAGCGTAAAAGGAAATGACCGCCGCGGGGCAATTGGGCAGGTAAAGCGCCACCCGGTCGCCCGGCTTGATGCCTTCGGCGATGAGAAGATTGGCGAATTGGTTGACCTTATCGTTGAGTTCGCCGTAAGTAATGCGGGTGCCAAAATAATAAATGGCGGGATGATCCGGAAACTTTTGGGCCGTATCGGCTAATACTTCGGGAAGAGTTTGCTGAGGATACTCGAGAGTTTTGGGCACTCCCTGGTCGTAAAACGCTAGCCATGGCTTGTCTTTCATAAGCTCTCCCTAAATTTTAATGAGAGTAAAGCGAGCGTCAAATTAAGTTTAAGCTTCCCTTTCTCCAGTGTCAAACCTCAATAGCCCAAATTGTTTCGAAAGGTTGGGATAGAAACCCGGAGGAGGTTCGACTTAAACTGAGAAACGTCTTAAACCACGAAGGGCACTAAGAGCACGAAGTGAATCACGAAGAAAGATCTTAGGGTAAAGACTTAAATTGTCTTACTTTGTTAACAGAAGGGTTCACTTTGTGGTTTTACTTGGTGCCCTTAGTGCCCTTGGTGGTTCAGATGGCATTTGCTATAGATTATCGGAATAAATTTTATCGAGAGTGTCCTTGACCCCAACCTTGATTCGTATTCTCACCCTGGAGTTCAGCAAGACCCTGATCCAAAGCCGTCTCTCCCATATTTCCCAATCGTCCAATGAAACGGTTGAGCTCAGTTTCTTCCATCCCGACCGCCCACACCGGCACCTGGTGGTATCCCTTTTACCCTCAAACCCGGTTATTTTCGCCAGCACGGAAAAGACCCAGGCCCTGCCGAAGCCACCTAATTTCTGCCGGTCCTTGCGGAAACATCTGGAGTACGCCCAGGTTATGTCGGTCACCTCCGAACCGGGCAGCCGAATTATCCACTTTGGTTTCAAAACCTCCGAGGGTCTTTTCACCTTGGTCTTCGAGGGCATCCCCAAATACCCGAACTTTATCTTGCTGGACCCCCGTAAGGAAATTATCAGCGCCCTTCGATATAAGAACGACGTCGACCGGCCTGTGATGCCCCAAAGCCTTTACGCGGCCCCCCCCCAACCTGCCAAGCCGAACTTGTGGGCCATGGACGAAAAGGAGTTCAGCCGTCAATGGGAAGCCGCAGGACACCCCGCCCTGAGCCTTTGGCTCAAAAACGATATTGCGGGCACGGACACCGAACTCAACGCTTACTTGGAAAGCTTTGGTAAAGACGCCCCTTTGGAATGGAGCAAGACCAAACGGGATATAGAAGAAAACCATTTCAAACATTTCACTTTGCTGCCGGGCCCGCCGCCCACACTTAAAATATTCCCCAGCCACAGCGTCAAAGACGAACACGCCAAAGTTTTCACTACCGCCAGCGAGGCGCTGGAAAACTGGTTCAAATTGGAAATACGCAATCACCACCGTCAAACCGAAAGGGTCTTGATCGAACAAAACATCAACAAAGCCATCAAACACGAAAAACGGATTTTGGAAAAATTGAAAAAAGACCGCGCCGAGGCTCTTCGATCCGACCAGTATCAGCATTGGGGCGAACTGGTGATGGCCCAATTGCACAAAATTAAGTTTCATATGTCGCAAGTGGATTTGGAAGATGTGGTCCGGGGCGGCCCTAACGCCATTACTATTCCGCTGGACCCCAGCGTCACCCCGCTTCAAAACGCCCAACGGTTCTTTAAAAAAGCCCAAAAAGGCTCCCGTGGACTTGAAATGGTGGACAAAAGGGAAAGAGACGTTCAGCAGCGGTTGGAGGAGCTCAAATCCGCCCAGCGAAGCCTTCCTTCCCTTCTCACACGAGAGGAAATAAAAAAAGCCTTTCAGCAGTTGTTTCCTGTCAAAAAAGAACTAGCTGAAAAACCTAAAAAGGCCAAAGAAGAAAAGGTTCCCACTCCGAATATTATTCGAAACAAGCTCAGCAAAGAATTTGAACTTTGCGTGGGCACTTCTGCCGCTGCCAACGAATACGTGACTTTTCAATTGGCCCAACCCGATGATTTATGGTTTCACGTGAGAGATTTACCCGGCGCCCATGTGGTGCTTCGGCGCCTGCAAAGAGATAACATCGTGACTGACGATCTGATTTTACTGGCCGCCAAAGAGGCCGCTTTACACAGCAAAGCGAAGCCCGGTGCCAAAGTAACGGTGAGCTATACCTTTAAAAAGTTCGTGAAGAAAATACCCGGCGCGCCAATGGGCATGGTAAGTATGACGAAAGAAAAAAGCCTCGTCATCGTGATTTAGGCGTTATTAGAAACAGGCAAACTAAAATTATCGCGAAAGATAAATCACGGTTCGTTTCGATGGAACCCAACCCGCGCTTTTAAAAAGCTTTTCATGTTTTCCGCGAAACGCCAAAACCATTACATTTTTGATTTTTTTATGCTTTTGATACTGCTGGACTGATTTTAAAAGCCCCGATTCAATCCCCTGATTTTGGAAATAAGGATGGACCGCCGTTTCCAAAAGTTCCCCGTAAGTTTCTTGAGCGCCCTGCCTTATTTGAAGAAAAGCGAATCCCACCGGATAACCAAAAACAGTGGCAACCCAGCCCCTCACTTGAGAATCTGAAAGAATTTGAGAGACCCGCTTTTGCGCCGTCAACACGGTCCACTTTTCCGAAAAGGGTTCGTGGGAAAAACAGGATTGAAAAACCAGCGCTAAAGGCGATCTATCGCTTTTCTGAACCGGCCGGATTTTAAAAGGTGCTTTTTGTTTCAAACAGACTTCCGATGATCATCGACCCAGTAGCCCCAGGCCACGAACAGGAGTTCGACTTGGCCCACCACCGCGACCCAAACCGGGCTTTTGGGAGCGGTCATCAAAAAGATATCAGCGAAAACAGCTATTATCGCCGCGCAAAAACCCCAAAAAATCCATTGGCCAACCAGGTCTTTGGCTTTAGTGGATTTTAAATAAACCCAAAGTCCCGCGGCAAAAAGAAGGCATTCCACAATAATGGTGCCCGGTATGGAGTTCCACAAACCTAATCCCCATTTGATATCCATGGGATTTCCAGAGGGCAAAAGATGCATATCCGGGCGGTGAAAAATCACATTCAAAAACCAATGACTGACAACCAACCCCGCCAGTATCAAAGATGTCTTTTCATTTTTAGAGAAAATAAAAGAAATAAGACCTAAAAGAATCGCCCAGGCCAAAGCCATGACCAAACTATGACTCAAGGAATAATCGGTGAAATCAATAGACACGACCTTGGTAACCCCCGGAGAAATAACCACCGTCTCCCAACCCAAAAGTAAAAAAAACGACCAGAGCAGATCCAGCCAAACTGACGCGAGAAAAAGCGTTCCGAGGGATACCTTCGGCGCCCATTTTTTTGCCGCCAAGCCCAACGCAAAATGTCCAAGAAACATACCGCCTCCTTAGTGCCGAGTTAAAGAAACTGTCAAAGCCGCCAACCCCAGAATGAGAGCCCCGCCGGAAAGCCACTTTGAATTTAAAAAATCATCGACCGCGTTGTGGGGCCCCTGATCCGTCTTGTCCAATTTTGCCACTTGTTCTTTTAAAACACTGATATCTTCCGTGTCGTCGCGCAGATCTTTATGCATTACGGTTATTTCCTGCTGCATCTCGGTGTCGGTGACCATCTTCTGATCCACTTTCTTTTCCACTTCCATCATGTGATCTTCCGACTTTTTAATATCCTCTTGTACCCGGTCCAAAAGCTTTTTAACCAGCTTTAATTGTTCCTGGTTACCCGCCTCAGATACCTTCAAATCCTCATTGTCTTTCTGAATGGCTTGAAGGGTTTCGCCTTTTTTATCAAACGTACTCTGCAAAGTAGAAAGTTTATCGTCCAGCGTTTTAAAAGATTCTTTCAAATTATTAAAATCCTGTAGGCTCGGCCCCGGTATGGGTGTGGCCGTAGGCACAGCTGAAACAACGGCATTAACCGCTATCGGCGCGGCTCCCGCAGTGTTATCGGGTGTAGGCGTCGCCAACAGCACGGCGATCATTCTTTGTAGACGGTTTTCCAGCTTCCAGGCCGAAACTTTTCTCGCCTTAATATCATCTTCTTTATCCTTAACGAGATCTAAAAAAACCTGCAGATCAGAAACCTGAAAAACTTTAGCCGACTGAAGGGTCTTCATATCCGCCGCCGTCACATTGTCTTTAGCTTTTAAAATCGCGTCGGTGATGTCATCTTCCGTAAGCGCTTTATGGGAAAGGTAATAATCCTTTTTATCCGCCAAATAACCCGCCTTGGCCAACTGTTGAACCGTCTGAATCTCATCATCTGAGGCGGCTTGAGGCTGAGGCGTGGCTTGGGGAGTATCCTGCGCGAAAACAACCGTCATCATTCCAGGTGTCATTACCATGGTTAAAGCTAAAAAAGCCGCCAGGGTTTTTAAATACAAAGATTTAATTTTCATGAACCGTCCTCAACATTATTAACAAACGACTAACGAAGTTTTACGGTTTCTTTAGTGGAAGCGGCTATTTTGATTTCGTAAAAGTAATCTAAAACCGACACAAAGGTAAACCCGCCGCCCATAATGACAAATAAAAATTCCAGGGCGCCTGAAGTCACATCATCCCAAACAGCGCCGCAGGTAAAAAAACTAATAACGGCCACAACCATCAACACACCCCAAAAAAACAAATTGGCGTAAAAATATTCTTGAAACAAAACCGGGTTGTTTTCAGTTTTTTTAACTATCTTGGAATCGGCCATATTCACCTCAGAATTTCGCCCGGGAGCCAGGCTTAATGACTGGCAAGCCTTGTTTACAAAGAGGGCATTCTTGTTCTTCCCAGCTTTCAACTTTTAAAGAGGCCAAAGACTTCAACGGTACACTAAAAAGCTTTTGCGCTTCTCCACCGGTCCGGTCAATCAGACAACCCACTCCGACCAGTTGTGCCCCCAAAGACTCTAGCACTTTAATAGATTCTTTAACCGACTTCCCCGTAGTAATAATGTCTTCGATGGCAAAGAATTTTTCGCCTTTTTCCACGGTAAAACCACGGCGAAGTTCCATGGCATCCGTTTCCTTATTACGTTCGGTAAAAATCGACCTCACCTTCAGGGCCCGAGCCAGTTCATGGCCCACGAAAAGGCCGCCCATAGCGGGAGAAAGAACCAGTTGAGCGCCAAGGGGTCTCACCTGCTCCGCCAGAGCCGCGCAAAACTTTTCGGCGATCCATGGATACTGAAGCACTAAAGCTGATTGTAAATAGCGGTCACTATGACGGCCAGAGGATAGACGAAAATGCCCTTTGAGCAGGGCGTGGGTATCTTCATAGGTTTTAATGACTTCGGCGCTATCCACGGGACTCCTTATTTAAAGTAAGGTTTCATTTCATCGACTAGCTTTTGGGCCTCACGGCGGGCCGCTGAGGCAAAATCCGAACCCGATGAAGCATATAACACTTGGCGGGAAACATTCACTAGGATTCCATAACCATTCTTCGCGCGTCCCTCTTTTAACACTCCCTGCAAATCCCCACCCTGAGTTCCCACGCCCGGCACGAGAAAAACCGTATCCGGCACTAACTGACGCAGATCTTTGATGTATTGAGTCTGGGTCGCGCCTACGACCAACCCCACCTCGCCTTTTTGGCCATTGGCCCAACCGGCGGCTGTTCGTGCCACCCATTGGTAAAGCTTCTGACCGTTTTGAAGTGTTTGTAATTGGAAATCAGCTGACGAGGGATTAGACGTTAAACAGAGCACGAAAGAGCAGGTTCCCGGGTAATTTAAAAAAGGTTCGATGGAATCCTTCCCCATATAAGGGGACAGGGTGACCGAATCGGACTTCATATTTTCGTAAAAGGCTTTGGCATAGGCTTGGGAGGTATTGCCGATATCTCCCCGCTTGGCGTCCATCACCAAAAGCGCGTCAGACGGAATGGCGGCGCGGAGACTTTCGAGAACTTCCATCCCGGTCGTTCCCAAAGACTCAAAAAAAGCCATGTTGGGTTTATAAGCCGCGGCTAAATCTTTTGTTGTTTCGATAATGGCCCGGCAGAAGGTTAAAGCGCCTTGGGGATCTTTTGATATCCCTGCGGGTAACTTTGCTAAATCCACATCCAACCCCACGCACAGACAGCCTCCCGTGCGTTGAATCGCCGACTTCAACTTTTCAGAAAAAGACGTCATGGACCCCCGCTTCAGCGTTTCGTTTTGATCAAAATCCTCAATGTTTAACGGCAAACTCATTGTAACGAAAGGTTTTTATTAAAGTCACAGTTATTTAATAAACCCCGCTTAGATTACCCTCAAATAAATGAGCGAGGTCGCCATGAACCTTAATTCTCTAAAGAATTCTTCCGTCATCCATGTTTGCGATTTTTGTAAAGCGCAGGGCTTATTGGATCAAAGTATTTTTAACCATGAAGGTTGGTATTACTGTCAAAATTGTTTAGTTGAATTATCGAAAGTATCAAAAAGACTGCAACAAAAAGTTCAGCAGCCCAGTCTATTTTGAATCCTCAGGCCACTTTACAATTTCCAACTGCACATGGGCCGTTCCCGTGCCGCTGATGCCAATCGCTTCAGCCGCTGTTTTAGACAAATCAATAATCCGTCCCAAGACGTAAGGCCCCCGGTCGTTGATGCGAACTTGAACGCTTTTACCGTTATCCAAATTATTCACCTTCACCACTGTACCCAGCGGTAAGGTTTTATGAGCCGCTGTCATGGCATACATGTCGTAAATTTCGCCGTTGGAAGTCAGCCGCCCCTCAAAATCGGCCCCGTACCAGGAAGCGATTCCGTTCATTTCGTCTTTCCAAGCGTCCGGACCTAAATTTTTAAAATCATTGGGGTTTTCAAACTGGGTTTTTGTTTTAGCGTGATCTTGTGAAGCCTCTCGAGCTGATGGCAGCATTTGACGAATAGGAACACAACCGTTTAATACGGTTAACCAAAAACTAAAAATCAATAAATAGAAAAATTGTATTCTCATTTTTTCACTTTCAGTAAAGACCTACAAAGGCGGGCTGGCAAAAACGGCCCTTCGTAGATATAGCCAGTATAAACCTGAACCAGACTGGCACCCGCTTCGAATTTTTCCAGAACATCTTCCGAGGTGAAAACGCCGCCCACCGCTACCAAGGGTACCTTACCCTTCGTGAAGCGGGAAAGTGATTTTAGAATTTCCGTCGCCTTTTTCCTGAGAGGTTGGCCCGATAAACCGCCTTCCGGATATTTACCCGAGGGCAAACCTTTACGGGAAAGGGTTGTATTAGTAGCGATCAGCCCCGCGCAGCCAGCGCTAAGAGCGGTTGAGGCCGCCTCTTTCAGAGGCTTATCCTCAAGGTCAGGCGCTAGTTTAAGCAGAACCGGTTTGCCCTTGGCTTCCTTGACCAAAGCGATCAAAAGCTTTTTGAGGGGTTTGGCTTCTTGAAGCTTTCGAAGCCCCGGCGTATTAGGAGAACTGACATTGACCGCAAAATAATCCGCGTAAGGTTTTAAATAGCTCATCGATTCCAAATAATCCTCTACTGCTTCTTCCAGCGACGTCACTTTGCTTTTCCCAATATTGATACCGATAGGAATGGAAGGCCAATACCCTGATTCTTTTAGTTGTTTTAAATTTTTAGCCGCTTCGGCGGAACCGGGATTCGGAAACCCCATTTTATTAATCAGGGCTTTTTGATCAGGATAGCGAAAAACACGGGGAGCCGGATTACCGTCTTGCGCCCTAGCCGTAAAGGTGCCCAACTCCGCGAAACCGAATCCCACTCTTTCCCAAGCCAGGGGCAGTTGGCCTTTTTTATCGAGGCCGGCGGCCAAGCCAATCGGATTGGGAAACTTTAAGCCAAAAACGGTTCTTTCCAAACGGGGGTCTGAGACTCTCAAAACAAGGGAAACTAACGGAAGCAAAGGTTCGAAAACCCGAAGCGAACCCAGCGCCAAATGATGGGCTGTTTCGGGTTCTAATTGAAAAAGCATTTTTTTGATCAATGAGTACAAAGCGGTTCCGTGACTCGAAGTGCTTTCAGAATAGAGGCATAAAACGCCGGTTTCAACCGCTTATTGGATCCTTCACACCAGCTTCTTGAAAGCCTTTGGCCCGTAACAGGCAGGAATCGCAGCAGCCGCAGGCAGCGCCGTTGGCCTTAGGGTCATAACAGGAGTGAGTGAGGCCGTAATTAATTTTAAGTTTCAACCCGGTCTTAATAATTTGAGCCTTACTCATATGAATGAGCGGCGTGTGAATTTTTAATTTCCAGGTTCCCTGTACGCCTTTCTTGGTGGCTAATTTCGCCAAGCGCTCAAAGGCCTGGATAAATTCTGGACGGCAGTCCGGATAGCCGCTGTAATCCAACGCGTTGACGCCGATAAAAATGTGCTCCGCCTGTAAAACCTCAGCCCAGGCCAAAGCCAATGACAAAAATACCGTATTGCGGGCTGGCACATAGGTGGATGGAATGCCTTTACCTATAGCCTTCACCGTAGCTTGCTTGGGTACTTTCATTTTTTTATCGGTTAAGGCGGACCCGCCGAAAGCGGTCAGCGGAACTTTCAGTTCTAATTGCTTTTTCACACCGCAGGCTTTGGAAACCTTGCGCGCGGCCTTAAGTTCAACCTCATGACGTTGGCCGTAAAAGAGAGTTAAAGCGTAAAGTTCAAACCCCTGCTTTTTGGCTAATACCAAACAGGTGGTGGAGTCGAGCCCGCCCGAAACTAAAACAACCGCTTTCTTTTTGCTCATGTTTATCTTCCCTTAGTTTCGTCAGGCCAGACATATTTATGCATTTGAAGCTGAAACCGAACCGGCAGCCGGTCGGCAGTAATCCACTCGGCTAAATCCGAAGGTTTTAAATGTTCGAAAGCAGAGGAAAACAATAACGTAAACTTCCCCACCAGATTGTGTTTTTGAATGACCGATTTGGCGTAATCGTAATCTTCCCGATCTTTAATGACGAATTTGAGTTCATCTTGATGAGAAACCATCTTTTCAAAGTTACTCCAAAGATTGCGGGCTTCCTCGCCCGAACCGGGGCATTTAACATCCACGATCTTCACCACAGCCTTGGGCACCCGGGCTACATCGACGGCGCCGCTAGTTTCTAAAAGAACTTGATATCCCTTGGTCAGAAGGGCATCCATCAGTGGATAGACTCCCTCTTGCTCCAATGGCTCCCCGCCGGTTATTTCCGCCAAGCGAATCCCACAGGCATCCACCTTGGCAAGTACCTCTTCCAATCCGTTATCCACACCCTCATAAAAGGCATAAGCCGTATCACACCAGGTACAGCGCAAGGAACAGCCAGTCAGGCGGATAAAAACACAGGGCAAACCCGCCCAGGTCGATTCGCCCTGAACGCTGAGGTATATCTCATTTATTTTGAGGGTGTTTTTTATCGCGATGCTCATAGGCCCCGCAGTTTAAACGAATCAGCCAGCGTTGAAAATGGGCCTATTTATATAAAACCCCGCCTTGAACCATCCAAAAACCTTCTTAGTATTTGTACAGCAATCCTGCAGATTCCCTCCTAATTGAAGGTTTTATTACCTTTTCGGATGTTTTCTTGTATGATTTCATCTCCTTCGGAACCGCGAGGTTCACTTAGGAGAATCAAATTTTTAAGTTAGTAGAAAGGTTGTTGCAGCATGGCACAAGGTACTGTTAAGTGGTTTAAGAATGAAAAGGGTTTCGGTTTTATCTCCCAAGACGGTGGCGAAGATGTATTCGTTCACTTTTCGTCTATTCAATCAGATGGATTCAAGTCCCTGAATGAAGGTGACCGCGTGGAATTCGAAGTTTCACAAGGTGATAAGGGTCTGAAGGCTGAGAACGTCCGTAAAATATAATTATTTTACGTGCTTCACAAAAGCCTCTGAGGGAAATCTCAGGGGCTTTTTTTATGGCCAAATTTTCTACCAGTTGTTACACAAGGCCTGTGTTCTTCGATAATTAGCCGGAGTATCAAGTTTTCCGTTTTCCCGGGCAATTTCATTTTTATAAGCCTGCAGTATCGGATCGACAATTTGATTCAGTTTCGCCGCAATAATGGCTTTCCCATTATTCATGGAAACCACGCTTAAGGGATGAGCTTTTGTGGGAATAGATCGACTTTTCTTAAGCGCCCACTCAATGCGGGTTCGATATTTCGCTAAAACTCTTTGATCAATAGACACATGCTGGTTTTCATGATTCAAAATCACTTGATAGGGGCAAGACCCTTCGGGATATTGGCTCGAAACATAAACATTCATTTGGGAATAAGAAAAACTCACATCCACCGAATCTACCCAAACACAAAATCCATCTCCATTGGGATGTTCTAATCCGCCGATCTGGTAGTCCATCTTGAACTCATGCTCCGCTAACGTCACGCCGGGGCTATGAACCAGATTGTTATGAAATTTGACGTTTCTCATTTGTTCAATTTGATGAGTCGTGTAGTTATGAAAATGAAGAACCTGAACGGGATGAGTCACGACATGAAAAACAGACTTGGGGTTAAAGTGGCGGTCCCCATCACAATCCATGGCATGAAGCGGCGCGCCACAAACTATAAACACTAAAAAACATCCCATAACTAAATGATAAAACTTCATTGAATATCACCTAACAAACCCATTAAAGAGGTTTTTTCATTAAAGGCTTTGGCGGCAACTTCAAAAGGGTCGATTGTTTTGCCGTTTTTATGAACCACAGAAGGTAAAAAGGAAAACTGTTTCAAAGAAGGATCCGACTTAAAAAACCACTCCCAGCCTTTAGCCCGGCAGAGTGTCTCGCCAATATAAACACCCACTATTCCCAAACGAATTCTGCCGCTTTCTTCACCTTCCACTTCCATCAGCAATTCCGACAAATAACGTCCCAAACGGTTCAATGAAGTCAATGAAAAATCCGGATTGATTTCCCTCAAATCCTCATCCACATTGCGAACTAAACGGGCGACATAACGCCCCGCGTTGACCACATCATTATGGTCTGAAGTTTCCGGCACTTTGCGGTTTTGCCCCGCCTGAAGAATCCAGGCTTTAGCCTCTGATCTAACCTGCAAGATGGCCCACCAGTAACCGAGGGCCTTAAACGCGGCATAAACGCCTGCTATAGTCGTTATGATTTCAACCCATCCTGCGGGAACTAGCGGAAAAAACGAATTGGGATATTTATTATTTAATACAGGTATGAGTGAGAACAAAGCGGCCAAAACAAAGTAAGGTTTGGGGGAGTAAAGAATTTTGGATTTCAAAACTCAATCCCCTCTTTCGAAAGCACTTTTTGATCGAAGTAATGTTTTTCTTTTCGCATTTCCGTAACCAAATCGGCCTTTTCAATCAGTTCGGGCCAAACTTGGTGGCCGGTCATGACCAATTCACAACGGCGGTTTTGGTTGTAGAGCTCAACCAACTTCATCACATCTTCTCGAGTAATTAACTTACACATGACGGCGGCCAAAATCTCATCCAAAATCAGAAGATCAACCTTACTTTCGGTTAGTAATTCTTTAGCTTTCACCAATCCTTTTTGAGCCTCTTTAAAATCACCTGGTTCATTTTTAAAACGAAATGCATTGGGCCCTAAAACCCGTTCTTTCCCAAAGGGCAGAAGTTGAAGTTGGGGAAAGCCGCGTAAAAGCTTTCGCTCGGAGTAATGTTCATTGACCCCGTCGTAGCCCTTGTCGAATTGGATGAGCGCTACTTTTTTACCGGCGCCTAAGGCACGGATAGCTAAACCAATGACAGATGTGGTTTTGCCTTTACCATAGCCGTAATAAATGTGAAATCGGTTTTCCATAGATGAATCTTAAGGGAAAACTGAATATGAAGATAGGAGGGGATCCTATGGGAGAACTTAAATCAGTGAAAACTCTAAATAATTAAACGTTCAGAACCGTCCGCAGGGCTAATTGTCTGACATTTTTCTTAAAATCTTGATCCAACATTAAAAAATTTAAACCGCATTGGTAACGATCGATCCAGGTCACCTGGCTGAACGCTTCAAGGACATTATTTTTAGCTAATTCAACTTGTACTTTAAAAAAACTATTCGCGTTGAGTTTCTTCATGTTATCAATCCGCAAGCCGCCTTCGCTAATGTCATGCGAGAAAATTTCAAAGGATTGGGGATGCACTTCAAAGATGTTGCCGGATTTGGAGGGAATGATCGCTGAAACTCGGAGCAGTTTCCGAAATTTAAACCGTTTGAACTCTCTTTTTTCAATGACTTTGTTCATGCGCCCCCCGTAATGCTTTCAAGTCGGCTTTGAGGAAAAGAAAGATGTGGAAACTTAAAGCCGGGGTTAGTTTAAGTCCCGTAGGGTCATGCGCAAATGGAAAACAGACCGAAAGAGGGTAAACCGTTTCCCTCATCCGCACATAAAAAAACCCGGCATCATCTTTAGGATGAAGACCGGGCTGGTCAAAACCGCCGTGTTTTAGCGGTTACATGTAACAGTGGTGATACCGGTTCCAGGCGAGGCGGTGATAGCGGTAGTCCACTACCCAACCACGGCCGCGCACCCAGTGACGATAAGCGACGCGGTGATAAGGCGGCGCGCAAGGAGCGGTGTAACCAGCGGTGATATTGAGGTCGGCTTGAGCCAATGAAGCGGAAGCCATTGTTAGAACCAGAGCGAGAAGTGCGATGATCTTTTTCATGTGAGTCCTCCGTGTGTATTTGTTATCTTCTTGCTTATAAGACGAACAGGGAGGAACCGCGGTTGCAAAACAAAAGGGGCCTAATGGCTCCCTTTCTCGATTTCCGGAAAACCCTATTCAGCAGGATCAAAAAAAAGAACCGCGGACCTAAGTCCACGGTTCTTTACAAATTCAGATCCCTTCAGCTTCTACGGTTTCAGGTCGTGGGCACTTCCCAATCATCCTCCCCCGTAACGCTCCCCTTCGCGCCGGCCTTGAGCACCTTGCCCGTATTGGGATCGATCGTCTCCGTCTTACCCGTTTTCGGGTTCGTCGTTGTGATCAGGCCCGTCTTCTTGTTGAAGGTTCCCAGCGTTCCCGTCCCGGGGCAAATTGTCTCCATCTTGCCCGTTTCCGGATTCGTGGTTGTCACAAGGCCCGTGTAGGGATCGACCGGTAGGTCTTTACCTGTCTTCGGATCAACCAGCACCGACTCGCCCGTCTTCGGATTGGTCGTTTTGACTAAGCCCGTTGTCTTGTTGTACGTTGCCGGCTCGCCGGTCTTAGCGTCAAAGCTCTCAGACACGGCATTTTTTTTAACCTCGAGACCATCCTTGGTCTTTTCGGTCACCGTCACCAAGCCTGTCTTCGCGTCGTAAGTTGCCGGCGTACCTGTTTCCGGATAGATCGTTTCCATCTGGCCTGTCTTCAGGTCAAACGTTGTCACCAGACCAGTCTTCGAGTCGGCTTGTAACACATCGCCGGTCTTCGGATCGATCAGCTCGCTCTTACCCGTCTTCGGATTGGTCGTTTTGATCAGACCCGTGTTCTTGTTATACGTTGCCGGCTCGCCGGTCTTCGGGTCAAAGGTCTCTTCCTTTTCACCCTGGGCCTTCGTTCCCAATTTGGTCTTCGAAGTTGCCACCTCCACGACTATCAGACCCGTCTTCGGATCGATAGAGGCCACTGTCCCCGTCCCCGGGAAGACCGTCTCCGCCTTGCCCGTCGTGGGGTCCTTCGTGGTCACGAGACCCGTCTTCGGGTCAGGCTTCAGCATCTCGCCGTTTTTCGGATCGATCAACTCCACCTTGCCCGTCTTCGGATTGGTGACTTGTCCAAGACCCGTTTGCGAATTGACCGTTACCAATTCTCCTGACTTAGTGAAAATCTCAGACTTTTTGGTTTCACCTTTCATTTCAGCTTTTATGCCTTCTTCAGGGGTCGTTGTTATCAAACCCGTCTTCGGGTCGTACTTGGCCAGCTCACCGTCCTCCGGCTCGACCGTTTCCATCTCATGCGTCTTTGGGTTCTCCACTGTGACGAGACCCGTTGCAGGGTCGGCCTTCAACGGTTCGCCGGTTTTCGGATCGATCAACTCGGTTTTGCCCGTCTTCGGGTTGGTCGTCTTCACCAGGCCCGTGTTTTTGTTGTAGGTTGCCGGCTCACCAGTCTTCGGGTCGAACGACTCCGACTTACCGGTCTTCGGGTTCGTCGTAGTCACTAGACCCGTTTTTTCGTCGAACTTCGCTGGCTCGCCCGTCGCCGGATCAATCGTCTCCGTCTTGCCGGTAGTCGGGTTCTTCGTTGTCACTAAGCCCGTCTTAGAGTCAGCCAGCAGCGGCGCGCCGGTCTTCGGGTCAACCACTTCCTTCTTGCCCGTATCAGGGTCGGTTATCGTGATCAGGCCCGTTTTCGCATTGGCTTTGACGACCTTACCCGTCACCGGATCCACTGTCTCAGGTTGGCCGGTCCTAGGATTATCGATCGTCCCCAACCCGGTCTTCGGGTTGATCGTCTCCGGTTTGCCTGTCTTCTGATCGGTCGTTACGATCAGACCCTTGGCATTGACCGTCGCGGGCTCACCAGTCTCCGGATCGACCGTTACCAGTTTATGGGTTTTCGGGTCCTCTGCTGTCACCAGGCCCGTCTTCAAATCAGGATGCAGCACCTTGCCCGTCACCGGGTCAATGATCTCAGGCTTATGGGTCTTCGGGTTCAACGTTCGAGCTAACCCCGTCTTTTCGTTGACTAGCATCGGCTTGCCGGTTTTGGGATCGACCAAACCGGATTTCGCGGTAGTTTTCGAATTGTTCTTTGAATTGCCATTCGGCTTGACCGAATTTGGATTAATTCCGTTAGCAAGGATCGGTTTCTTTTGTTGAGCGAAAGAAAGTGTTGTATAGGAACCAAGCAAAGACATCGACATCAAGACCATCAGTGTTTTTCTCAAGACTATTCTCCTCTTGGTTAATTTCAACTGCCAAATATCATAAACAAATTTTTCATCATCAAAAATCAGTGTTGAACCGATCCTCTGGAACGCCAAAAGATCAGTGGGAATGATACTCCTGTAAGCTCTTCACCTTCAAGTCTCGCTTCGTCATCGCTTCAATACCATTGGCCGCCGCGGCGCAAGCCGAAAGCGTGGTGATACAAGGCACACCATAAACCACCGCGGTGCGGCGAATCTGAAAGTCATCCGAACGAGGCCCCTTACCGGCGGGCGTATTCATAATGAGCTGCACTTCCCCGTTTTTGATCAGGTCCACCACATTGGGGCGGCCCTCATGCACTTTGCGAACGACCGTCACTTCCATTCCATTGCTAGTCAAGGCTTGCGCTGTGCCCTGCGTGGCGACAATCTTGAAACCCATGTCGATCAAACGCTTGGCGATGAAAATAGCCGTGCGCTTGTCCTTGTTTTTGACCGTCACGAACACCGTACCCTTCAGAGGCAGGGCGGAATTGGCGGCCATCTGGCTCTTGGCGAAGGCCATCCCAAAGTCTTGGTCAATACCCATGACTTCACCTGTCGATTTCATTTCAGGCCCCAAAACCGTATCTACCCCTGGGAATCGATTGAACGGAAAGACCGCTTCTTTGACAGCGATATGCTTCAAGAAAGAAACTTCCTTCACCTTGAGTTGGGCAACGGTCTTACCTGACATAATCCGGGCAGCTACCTTGGCCCAAGAAGTGCCGGTCACCTTTGAAACAAAGGGCACCGTGCGCGAGGCGCGGGGGTTCACTTCCAAAACATAGACCATGTCGTTCTTAATGGCGTACTGCACGTTCATCAGGCCCTTCACCTTGAGGCTCAAAGCCATTTGGCGGGTGTACTTGCGGATATTTTCCAGTTGGTCTTCCCTTAGCGTAAAGGGCGGAATGACGCAGGCCGAGTCGCCCGAATGGATACCCGCTTCTTCAATGTGTTCCATAATTCCGGCAATCACCACTTCTTTACCGTCGGATACGCAATCCACATCCACTTCGATAGCGTCTTCTAAGAAATGGTCAATCAAAATGGGCTTGTCTGGCGCGGCTTCGGCCGCCTTTTGCACAAACTCGTCCAACGAGGATTCGTCATAAACTATTTCCATCGCCCGGCCGCCCAGTACATAAGAGGGGCGAACCACCACCGGGTAACCCACTTTGCGGGCCACCGGCTTGGCCTGTTTGACGTTCATGGCAATACCATTGTCCGGCTGGCGGATTTTGAGGCGCTTGAGCATCGCTCCAAACTGTTTACGGTCTTCAGCCACATCGATAGATTCGGGCGAGGTTCCAATAATAGGCACTTTGGCCTTCTTCAGACTCAGGGCCAGTTTCAACGGGGTTTGCCCGCCAAACTGCACAATAACCCCCTTGGGCTTTTCACGGTCCACAATGTTCATCACGTCTTCAAAGGTCAGCGGTTCAAAATAAAGGCGGTTCGAGGTGTCATAGTCGGTTGAAACCGTTTCGGGGTTGTTATTGACCATAATCACTTCATAGCCGTCTTCCCGCAGGGCAAAAGCCCCGTGCACACAACAATAGTCAAACTCAATCCCCTGTCCAATACGGTTCGGCCCACCGCCCAAAATCATGATCTTATTTTGCTTGGTCGGGGCCGACTCTGTGTCTTTACCCGAGAAGGACGACTTACCCAGTTCATAGGTTGAGTAGAGATAAGGCGTAAAGGCCTCAAACTCCGCCGCGCAGGTATCGACCATTTTAAAAACCGGGGTGACCTTGTTCATTTTGCGATAATTACGAATCATGTGTTCCGGCACACCGCACAAGAAAGACAGCTGAGCGTCTGAAAAGCCCAGCGATTTTGCCCGGCGCAGTAAATCCGCCGGTAGTTTCGCTTTTAACTTACCGCGTTTGGCCGTGGTCTTTTCGAGTTCCCGTTCCAGGTCCACAATTTCTTTGAGCTCATTTAAGAACCAAGGATCGATGGCGGTTAATTTGTAAATCTTTTCTACGTCATAACCTTGCCAAAAAGCCTGGCGCAAAAAGAAATGCCGTATCGAAGTCGGCTTGCCCAATTGAGCGTTCAGCACATCACCCGGAATCCGTCCCGGCTTACGGGC
>Ga0206815_1107_pt1 | contig 23385 bp, 21 predicted proteins | sample Alteio_BWOrgCont_91_FD_152864 | JGI IMG/M metagenome (GOLD analysis project Ga0206815, IMG submission 152864) | Enriched cells from forest soil in Barre Woods Harvard Forest LTER site, Petersham, Massachusetts, United States -... | ecosystem: Environmental > Terrestrial > Soil > Temperate forest >...
AGTATAATAAGCATGTTATTACTGAAAAGCCAATGGCAACACGATGGCAAGATGGCTTAATGATGGTAAAAGCGTGTGATGAGGCCGATGTTTATCTTTTTGTAGTCAAACAAAATCGACACAATACGACAATCAAAGCCTTAAAAAAGGCAATAGACTCTGGTTGGTTTGGACGTATTTATTTGGTTTGTTCGAATATTTTTTGGACGCGCCCACAGTCGTATTATGAACAAGATTGTTGGCGTGGTACTTGGCAGTTTGATGGCGGCGCGTTTATGAATCAAGCGAGTCATTATGTTGATCTACTCGATTGGTTAATTGGTCCTGTTGAATCAGTGCAATCCATGATGGGAACACTGGCACGAAATATTGAAGTTGAAGATACTGGGGTGCTGAATATTAAGTGGCGTTCGGGCGCATTAGGGTCAATGAGTGTCACCATGTTAACTTACAAACAAAATATGGAAGGATCGATCACTATTCTTGGCGAACGTGGAACGGTGAAATTAGGTGGACCAGCGCTCAATGAAATTCAACATTGGGAGTTCGAAGATAATATAGTGTCATCGGATGAAATAAAACAATTAAGTTACCAAGCTGCTTCTGTATATGGTAGTGGGCATCTGCATTATTATGAAAATGTGATTCAAGTATTTCGCGGCCAAGAAAAACCTCAAACGGATGGTCGTGAAGGTCTGCGGTCACTCGAATTACTCGTGTCCGCGTATTTAGCTAAAAAAGAGGGCAAAACTATTCATCTACCTTTGGAATTGTAAAATGGAGAAAAATTATTTTGTTCATGAATCATCTTATGTGGGTATCAATGTTTGCATAGGTAGTGGAACTAAGATTTGGCACTTTTGCCATGTGCTTGAAGAAGTAAAAATCGGAGACAATTGCTCATTTGGGCAAAATTGTGTTGTTGGACCACGAGTAATCATTGGAAATGGTGTGAAGGTTCAAAATAATGTTTCTATTTATGAAGGTGTCATATGCGAAGATGATGTTTTTTTGGGGCCATCAATGGTGTTTACAAATGTCATTAACCCACGAAGTTTTATTGCGCGAAAAAATGAATTCAAAAAAACACTGTTAAAAAAAGGCTCTTCGATTGGCGCCAATGCGACACTGGTTTGCGGTGTGACGATTGGTGAGTATGCTTTAATTGGTGCAGGCTCTACCGTGACGAAAGATGTGAAGCCATTTGCTTTGGTGTATGGCGTACCCGCAAAACAGCATGGCTGGATAAGTAAAGCAGGTAATAAGTTACTATTTGATAACAATAATAGAGCAATCGATTCTTATGACCAAAGTAAATATATTTTACTCAATAATGAAGTAAATTTATTATCCCAAGATGAGTGTGAAAATGCGTTTTCATGAGCTGCGAGCACAATATTTGGATTACAAAGAAGAAATCAATTTTGCAGTTCAACATGTATTTGATTCTTGCGAATTCATTATGGGTAAAGAGGTCTTTGATTTTGAAAATGAGCTTGCTCAATACCTAAATTGCAAAAATGTGATTAGTTGCGGTAGTGGTACAGATGCTTTGCTGTTGGCTTTGATGGCTATCGATATTAAGCCAGGTGATGAAATCATTACGACACCTTTTACTTTTATTGCAACAGCAGAGGTTATTTGTTTGTTGGGTGCCACGCCTGTGTTTGTTGATATTCAGCAAGATAGTTACAATATAGACGTTAGTAAAATCGAAGAAAAAATTACGTTGAAAACTCGCGCTATTATACCCGTATCCTTGTTTGGGCAACCTGCAGATATGGACGAGATTAATGCGTTGGCAGTTGAATATGGTGCTCGATTAGGCAATAAAATTTATGTGATAGAGGATGCCGCACAAAGTCTTGGTGCTTTATATAAAGGCAAGAAATCTGCCAATCTAAGTGATATGGGCTGTATGAGTTTTTTTCCTTCTAAGCCGTTGGGTTGTTATGGTGATGGCGGCGCGATTGCAGTCAAAGATGATAATCTTGCCGAAAAAATAAAAAGTTTACGTGTTCATGGACAAACAAAGCGTTATTACCATCAATATATTGGATTTAATTGTAGATTGGATACCATTCAAGCCGCCATACTGCGAGTTAAACTAAAGTATTTTGATGAAGAGCTTAAACGTAGATCCAGAATCGCAACGTATTATCATGATTCACTTTTTAACTGTAACGTCATTTTGCCAACTATAAAATCAGATAGAACTTCTGTTTATGCACAATATTCTATTAGATCCCGAGACAGGGATCAGGTAATTGATTTTCTAAGAAAGACAAGTATTCCTGTTGCGGTGCATTATTCTAAACCTTTGCATTTGCAGGCATGTTTTAGATATTTAAATTACCGTGAAGGCGATATGCCGGTTGCTGAAAAAATATCAAATGAAATATTCAGTATACCCATGAGTGCATTTATTACGGAATCTCAGCAAAATGATGTCGTTAATTCAATACGAAAAATCTCAGCAACTGTCTGTCAGGATGAAAGAATAAATTAATGTGTGGAATCGCCGGTTTTATTGGACAAAAAAATAATAGTGACATTGGACATTTACAGTCAATGTTGCGTAGCCAAGTGCATCGTGGTCCTGATGCGGAAGGAACTATTTTTGAAACAGTGGGTGATTACCAGATTGCGTTAGGACATAGAAGATTATCTATCATCGATACATCAGAATTAGCCAATCAACCGATGATATACGATAATTTAACTATCGTTTATAACGGCGAAGTTTATAACTTTGCAGAAATAAAAATTGAATTGCAAGCAGCGGGATACACCTTTATTTCAGAAGGCGACACTGAGGTCGTACTAAAAGCGTTTCATCAATGGGGTGTAGAATCTGTCAATAAATTCCGCGGTATGTTTTCTTTTTGTATTTATGATAAAAATACTAAAAAAGCCTATTTGTTTCGTGACCGTGTCGGTGTAAAGCCTTTTTATTATAGCCATGTTGATCATAACCTTATTTTTTCAAGCGAAACAAAGTCATTTCATCATCATCCAAAATTTAAAAATACCATTTGTCAGCATGGTCTGAATTTGTATTTTCAATACGGATATATTCCTGCGCCATGGACCATCTTCTCAGGGATAAAAAAAATTCGGCCGGGTTATTTTGTAGAATATGATCTTGTAAAAAATACGTTGGCCGAAAATAAATATTGGGATATGTCATCCTATTATCTGCTGCCACGAGCAAAGTTGGATATGCATGAAGCGACGGAAGAATTACATGACATTTTATCGGAATCATTTTCACTACGAATGGTTTCCGATGTTCCCGTGGGTGTTTTACTCAGTGGTGGTATTGACAGCTCGCTGGTTGCTTCAATTTTACAGTCAAATGCATCGAAACCGATAGATACATTTACAATGGGGTTTGATAACAAAAGTCTCGATGAATCAGAGCATGCAAGAAAAATTGCTAAACATCTAGGGACGCATCATCATGAACAGATGTGTACATGGAAAGATGCAGATGAAATGATTTCGCACTTGCCCACGATGTATGATGAGCCATTTGCTGATAGCTCGGCAATACCTACCGCACTGATATCGAAATTCGCAAAGCAAAAAGTGTCAGTTGTTTTATCGGGTGATGGTGGTGATGAAATGTTTTGTGGATACAGTGCTTATGCATTATCCGATAAGCGATTTCATAAGATTAATAAAATCCCATTTAAGAAAGGCGTAAGTAAAATACTGGACTTTGTTCCAGATCCTATGATGAGTTTATATCGGGCTAACTATGACCTTTATACGAGATATCTTAAATTTAAATCGCTATTTTCTCATGAAAATATAGAAGATAAATATAGATCAATTACGCGAACATTCACGTCATACGATATAACAAAACTTATTTTAAATAATCAATCGGTGTCTATTCATTCTGCCATTTTGCCAGAGGTGAATACCTTAGAAAGAATGATGTTGGTCGATTTTAACCACTATTTACCGGATGATATTATGGTGAAGGTGGATCGGGCTACTATGTATTATTCTTTAGAAGGAAGGGAGCCGCTGCTGGATCACAAAATATTAGAGTTTGCAGCCCAATTACCTATTGAAATTAAATTAAATAAATTAATCTTAAAAAATATTTTGGCAAAATATTTACCCGTATCCTATTTTGATAGAAAAAAACATGGATTTGGTGTGCCAGTGAATGCATGGCTTAAAAAAGAGTTGCGTTATCTGCTAGACAAATATTTAAATAAAGTAAAAATCCAACAACAAGGAATATTTAATCACCACTATATTTCAAAATTATGCCAGTCATTTTTGCATAGCAATACAAACGACAATAGAATTTGGACGTTGTTAACATTCCAAATGTGGCATGAAAAATATTTCGGTGAATCTTTTTAATTTAAGGGCAGAGATATTCATTATGAATTTAAAATTGTTAAATATACTTCGATGTCCAGCGTGCAAGAGTAATTTGATATGCCATAGTGAAAAGGCCGATGAGAAAGGTTCGATTATTGAAGGTAGCTTAGAATGCAGTCAGTGCCATAAGAATTATCCTATTATACGATCGATCCCACGATTTGTTTCGATGGATAATTACGCCACTTCTTTTGGCTATCAATGGAATTTATATAAATATACGCAAGTTGATAAGTTTTCAAAAACATCACATTCAGAAAAAAGATTTTTTGCCGAAACCAAGTGGTCTAAGGAAAGCGTTAACAATAATTGGATTCTAGAAGTAGGGTGTGGTAACGGCCGATTTATTGATGTCTGTTCAAGTATGGATTGCCAAGTCGTCGGTGTGGATATCAGTAGTGCAATTGATGCTGCGGGAGAGTTATTTCAAGATCGAGAGAATGTACATTTAATTCAAGCGAGTATTTACGAGTTACCTTTTGCAGACGGTGTTTTTGATAAATGCTATTCCATTGGTGTTATTCAGCATACACCTGACCCCAAGCAGTCCATTAACGCTTTGCCAAAACTGATAAAAAAAGATGGACAGATTGCCTTGACGATTTACGAACGAAGACCATGGACGCCATTTTATGGAAAGTATGTAGTGAGACGACTAACCAAACGGTTAAATAAAAAAGTGCTCTTGTCAGCCATAAAATTAGCTAGCCCCATATTATTTCCAGTGACGGAAATTCTTTTTAAAATTCCAGTCTTAAAGAATGTATTCAAATTTATTATTCCCTACGCTAATTATACTGATATGACCAAGCTTTCAATTAAACAACGATATGAATGGGCAATCTTAGATACTTTTGACATGTTGAGCCCCGCTTATGATAGTCCAATGACAGAAGCTTCTGTTCGAAAATGTCTTGAAAATAGTCGCATGAAAAATATAAGACGACTGGCGAATCCGGGTGTCAACATGATTGCAGTGAAATAAATTATTCTGAATGTATGAGTATAGAATTTAACAAAGAAAAAATTTGGATATAAATATAATGTTAGATACGTTTAAAATGCTCTTTAGAATTCTTGATAAAGAAAGTAAAAAGAAGTTTTTATTATTGGTCATTTTATTATTTATTAGTGGTGTGTTGTCACTAATAGGGATAGGGGCTGTTATACCGTTTATAACGGTTTTACTATCACCAGAAAAAAATTTGTTGAGAAGCGTGTTAACAGTACAACAACAAGCAAATATTTTACCCGTTAGTATTTTTGTCATGATCGCCGCATTTTGGCTAAAAAATATAGCGAGTTACTATTGTATACGAACTCAAACTAAGATTTTATATGGGATAGCTTTTAAGTTTTCGCGTGAATTATTTCAAGTCTATATGCGGGCACCTTATGCCTGGCACTTATCACAGAGCACGCCAGAGCTCATCCGTAATGTTATTAATGAATGTTATGTTGTCGCTAGTGGGGTACTTGCACAATTAGGAACTTTCTCGACAGAAGCGGTGACGTCACTATTTGTATTTCTCTTTTTGCTCTATATTAATGTTAAATTTACTCTTATAGTCAGTCTTGCATTATTGGGTTGTATGCTTTTATATACGTATTTAACCAGGAATAAAGTTCGTTTTTATGCCACAAAACGCGCTGAGGCGTGGGCTGCAATGACAAAAGATGTCATGCAAGGCATCGGTGGCATCAAGGAAACAAAGATTTATGAATTAGAACAACATTTTATTCTGGACTTTAATAAGCATACGTATGTTGCAGCGGAATCAACTACATTTTCAGGTGTCTATTCACAGGCATCTCGATTTGCGCTAGAAGCGGTTGCGATTACAGTCGTGATGTTCGCTATCTATTTTATTTGGTCAAATAATCATAGCAATAATGAAGTTCTCATGCTTTTATCCATCTTTGGCGTGGCTGCGATGCAGTTATTACCCAGTTTAAATCGTCTGATGACTTCTTTCGCATCCATTAAATATTCATTGCCTGCATTGCACATAGTAGAAGAAGCGCTTAATAACAAAGTGGCTAGGCCAAAAACAGATGAGGTCTTTTTAGAAAAACAGGATCACTGTCCAGTTTTTCAGAAAGAATTACGGCTAGAAAATATTTCTTTTTCTTATCCGGATGGTACCCAGGCATTGAATAATGTTTCATTGACTATTAAGAAGGGACAATCCGTTGCTTTAATTGGCTACTCCGGCGCAGGCAAAACTTCGCTGGCCGATATTATGTTGGGATTATATAAATTTACATCGGGAAGCATACTCGTAGATGGAGTTGCGCTAAATGAGAACAACCTAACATTATGGCGCCTACAGTTGGGTTATATTCCACAATTTATTTATTTGTACGATTGTACAATAAAAGAGAATGTGGCATTTGGTGTTTCTCCGGAAGAAATGAATGAAGACCCAATTTGGGAAGCGCTCGATATAGCGAGCATGAAGGAGTTTGTTCAAGGTCTTCCACAAGGATTAAACACGAATATAGGTGAAAATGGCGTGCGCTTATCTGGGGGGCAAAGACAGCGGATTGGTATAGCCCGTGCATTATTTCGAAACCCAAGTGTTTTAATTATGGATGAAGCAACAGCTTCTTTAGACAACCAAACTGAAAGGGAAGTAACGCAAGCTATACAAAAAGCCGCAAAAAATAGAACAGTGATAACAATTGCACATCGACTTTCGACAGTGAAACACAGTGATGTTATTTTTGTTATAGAAAATGGCAGCATTATTGCGAATGGCTCATATAATGACCTTATTGGGAGTTGTGATTTATTTAAAAGCTTGGTGCAAGTTGAGAATGTTAATATACTCGAAGCGAATGATGTTTATTAAAATATTTTAAATCTAGGATGAATATGTTTAACAACAAAGTTATTTTAATTACCGGTGGAACCGGCAGTTTTGGTAAAAAATTTACTGAAATTTTATTGCGTAAACATAAGCCAAAAAAAATTATTATTTATTCTCGTGATGAATTAAAGCAGTTTGAGATGTCACAAGAATTTTATCAACAATGTATGCGGTATTTCATTGGGGATGTGCGTGACTTAGAGCGGCTCCGCATGGCGATGGAAGGCGTTGATTACGTGATTCATGCTGCTGCACTGAAGCAGGTGCCTGCTGCAGAATATAATCCAATGGAGTGTATTAAGACAAATATTCATGGCGCAGAAAATGTCATTCAAGCCGCTTTGCATAATAATGTAAAAAAAATTATTGCATTATCAACGGATAAAGCCGCTAAGCCCATCAACTTATATGGGGCCACAAAATTAGCCTCTGATAAACTGTTTGTTGCTGCGAATAATTTAGTCGGTAGCCGAGAGACGCGATTTTCAGTGGTGCGTTATGGAAACGTAGTAGGTTCAAGAGGTTCAGTTGTCCCTTTCTTCAAGAAATTAATTGATATGAATGCTGAGCATTTACCTATTACTAGCGATAAAATGACCCGATTTTGGATTACACTGGAGCAAGGTGTCGAGTTTGTTTTAAAAAACTTTGAAAGAATGCAAGGTGGCGAGATTTTTGTTCCTAAGATTCCCTCGATGGGCATGGTTGATTTAGCCAAAGCTATCGCGCCTCATATGGTGACAAAAATTATTGGGATTCGTCCTGGCGAAAAACTGCATGAAGTGATGTGTCCATCGGATGATAGCCATTTGACCTTAGAGTTTCATGACCATTATGTTATTCAGCCGACAATTCAGTTTTCTCATCAATATGATTTTACGCGCAATAATTTAGGTGAGACGGGGGAGCCTGTAGAGTCAGGATTCGAATATAACTCAGGCAGTAATAATAACTGGCTTAATGAGAATCAACTGCTAGAAATGATAGGGGAGTCGTAATGGATCATATTCCATATGGGCGACAATCCATTATTGAGGAAGATATTCAGTCGGTTATTGAAGTATTGCAATCGGACTGGTTGACCCAAGGACCCAGGATTTCTCAGTTTGAAAAAGAGATTGCACGATACTGCCATGCAACTGAAGCGATAGCTGTGACGAATGCGACTGCGGCGTTACATCTTGCTTGTTTGGCTTTAAATGTTGGATCGAAAGACATTGTCTGGACTACGCCAAATACATTTTTAGCTTCTGCTAATTGCGCACGTTTTTGTGGTGCGGATGTGGACTTTGTTGATATCTGTCCTAACACCTACAATATGTCAGCTGATGCATTAAAAGAAAAATTAAAAATTGCTAAAAAAAATAATACACTGCCGAAAGTCGTGATTCCCGTTCATTTTGCAGGCCAATCCTGTGATATGCGAGCTATAAAGGAATTATCAACAGAATATAATTTTAAAATTATTGAAGATGCTAGCCATGCAATCGGTGGTCGATACATAGATATGCCAGTTGGTTCCTGCCAGTATAGTGATATTACTGTTTTTAGTTTTCATCCAGTCAAAATTATGACAACAGGCGAGGGCGGTGCTGCGTTAACAAATGATGCAGCTTTAGCAAATAAAATAAGACTATTGCGCTCGCATGGCATGACGAGAGATGAGTCATGTATGCTTAATCCGAGTGATGGTGCTTGGTATTATGAACAAATTACTTTAGGGTATAATTACCGCATTACTGATCTGCAATGTGCTCTTGGCTTAAATCAATTAAATCGCATTGATGAATTTGTAAAAAAACGCCATGAATTGGTTGCGGTTTATCAAAAAGAATTAGCTCAGTTGCCATTAATTTTACCGTATCAACATCCAGAGACCTATTCCGCATTTCATTTGTATGTTATTCAAGTTGATAACAAGAAAACAACAAAAACACGCAAGGCTCTTTTTGATTATTTAAGAAATGCAAATATTGGTGTGAATGTTCATTATATTCCTGTGCATCTACAACCGTATTATCAGAGATTAGGGTTCAAAGAAGGTGATTTTTCTGTGGCTGAGTCCTACTATCAGCAAGCCATTACGCTGCCTTTATATTATAACTTATCCGCTGAACAACAGGATCATGTTATTGCCTCGGTAAAAAAGGGGCTCGCATGAAACTGGCGTTAGGAACAGTCCAGTTTGGTATGGATTATGGCGTTTCTAATGTGAAAGGGCAGGTGTTGTTGGATGAAGCAAAATCGATTGTTGAATGCGCACAAAAAGCCAAGATCAATACACTGGATACTGCTTATTTATATGGCTCCAGTGAAGCTGTTTTAGGCGAAATATTAACTGGATTTACAGCAAACGTATTTAAAATTATTACTAAATTACCCGCTGTAAAAGACGAGAAAATCACGCGAGCAACCATCGCGGAGTTAGGCCAAAATTTCAATCAATCCTTGGTGCGGCTAAAAAAAGACAATGTCTATGGGTTACTACTGCATTCCAGTAAAGACTTTTTTTTAAATGGAGGTCGCGCTTTAAAAGATTTTCTGTTTGCACTTAAAGAGCAGGGAAAAGTAGAGAAAATTGGTATTTCTGTTTATTCACCGGATGAGTTAGAGCAAGCTTTAGAATTTCTTGATTCTACTATTGATATTGTTCAATTGCCATTGAACATATTCGATCAACGCTTTTTACATACTGGGTGGCTGACGAAATTGCGTGATCAAAATATCGAGGTTCATACTAGAAGTTTATTTTTACAGGGTCTTTTGCTCTTGCCTATTGAAAAATGTAAAGCAACATTCCATGCGGTTACTACGCATCTTCAACTATATGATCGTTTTTTAAAACATTTTAATCTAAGCGCCTTAGAATGTAATTTAGGTTTTATCAAGAGTATAAGCTCTATAACGAAAGTGCTAATTGGCGTAACGTCTGTAAAAGAATTGGATGAGATTATAAAAATATATCATGAGCATCAAGCGACAGTCAGCTACAGTGAGCTTTCATCCACAGACTTAACGTTGATTGATCCGAGAATGTGGAAATGAAAGCGCTGAAATTGGGAATTATTGGCTTATCTGAAGGAAATGGACATCCCTATTCGTGGTCTGCCATTTTTAATGATTATGATAAAGAAAGAATGTCTCGCTGCCCATTTCCTGTTATTCCTGGTTATTTAGCAGACCAGCATTATCCTGAAGCCGCAATAAAAAATGCAAAAGTCACGCATATTTGGACGCAAAGCAAAAATATATCCGAGGATGTTGCCAAAGCTGCTTACATTCCTGTTATATGTGAAAAGATGGAAGAGATGATTCCTTGCGTCGATGCGATTTTGTTGGCACGCGATGATGCTGAGAATCACTTGTCTATGGTTGAGCCATTTCTGAAGGCAGGGTTGCCTGTATATATTGATAAGCCTATTGCCTATAGTGTTGTTGAGGCGGAAAAAATATATGCGCTTGAGCAATATCAAGGGCAAATTTTTACTTGCTCCGCTTTATTGTATAGTAAAGAGCTGCAATTAAATCAAGCGCAAAGAGACAGCCTGGGAGAGATTTTGTTCATAGAGTCGCAAGTGATGAAATCATGGAAAAAATACGCCATTCATATTATTGATCCGGTCCTTAATCTTATCAATAGTAAACTTCACACATCAAAAGTATTCAAAGATGAAACGACGACAAAAGTAGAAGCTTCTTGCGAAAATGGCATAGAATTGTCTTTTACGGCACATGAGGTGAGTCAGGTACCGATTGAAATAAGAATATTTGGTACAAAAGGAAATGTGATACTGAGATTTTCTGATACTTTTAGTGCTTTCAAAGCAGCATTACAATCGTTTGTTAATATTGTTCAAGGTGTCGAAGTCGCTCAAGATCGGAATACGGTATTAGAAAGAATAGCCATTATTGAGAAAGGATATTAGAGAATGAGTTTGCCAGTTATTTTGATCTCCGGAGGGACGGGAAAAATCGGGTCAAGCTTGGTTCACTTTTTTGCAAAGCAACCCGTTAAAGTTGTTTTTACAGGGCGAAATCCAGAGAAAGTAAAACGACTGACTTCCGAATGCAATGTCAGCAATGTCCAGGGATTTACTATTGATCACCAAGATCCGGATAGTACCCATATCCTAATGAAAGAACTGATTAAGCATAGTATGTTGCCTACTCATATTATCAATAATGTCCGGGATGTTTCGAATTTAAAATTAAGTGCTCATGGACGTCCTACGCATGAAGCTTGGTCACAAGAATTTTATTTGGGAGTGATATTGCCCTATGAGTTGGCAATGATAGCTATTGAGCATCGTGCTCCTCTTAAAAAAATAGTTAATATTTCTTCTATGTACGGTCTGGTTGCTGCTAATCCCACTTTATATGAAAATCCTACGACAGATTCACCGATTCACTATGGCATTGTTAAAGCGGCACAAAATCATTTGACAAAGGAGATGGCTGTCAGACTTGCTAACTTAGGTGTGAGTGTCAATGCGGTTGCTTATGGGGGCGTAGAAGGACGTGTCAGTGAGAGTTTCAAGCAACGGTATGCTCAGCTTTGCCCTCTAGGGCGTATGCTAGATCAAAATGAAGTTCCTGGTATTCTTAAATATTTATTATTAGATGCTGATGCCGCTTTGACGGGTCAAGTGATTGCTGTGGATGGAGGATGGTCAATATGGTAGGAAGAAATGCGATTGCTGTTATTTGTGCTCGCGGTGGTTCAAAGAGAATTCCGCGTAAGAATATCATTCCATTTAAAGGTAAGCCATTAATAGCGTGGACTATTGAAGCGGCACTTCAATCCAACTCTTTTGAAAGGGTTGTTGTGAGTACCGATGATAAGGAAATTGCGGATATTGCCCGTCATTTTGGCGCGGAAGTCCCATTTTTACGTGATCAATATGCGGATGATCATTCGACCGTTAGTCAAGTAGTGCATCATGCTGTAGAAAAAATTGGGGGTAATTATGATGTGGTTGCACAATTGCTTCCGGCATGTCCTTTACGAACGGCGGATGATATTAAAAATGCTTTAAATGAATTTGATGGCCAAGGATTTATGCTCAGCGTGACGAAATACGGATGGTTAAATCCCTGGTGGGCTCATCGGGATGAAAGTGGCCAAGGTGTCCCGATGTTTCCGCATGAAATCAAGCAACGATCACAAGATTTGCCGGAAGTGTATTGTCCTTCAGGCGCAATATGGTTAGCCAATGTTCAAACCTTTCTGCAAGAAAAAACCTTTTATGGTCCTGGATACCGATTGTTTCCATTGCCTTGGATCAGCGCAGTTGATATCGATAATTATGATGATCTTGAAATGGCAGAGCTCGCATTTAATTTACGGCAAAAACATGAAATTCTTTATTAAAACCGATGCTTCTATATTAATTGGCTCTGGCCATGTTATGCGGTGCTTAGTGTTGGCGGAAGCTTTAAAGTCAAAAGGACATGAAATCAATTTTATTTGTCGACATTATCCTGGCAATCTGATTGATCTAATAAAAGAAAAGGGATTTTTTGTTTATGTGCTGCCTTTTCACGAACAAGAGGCCTATCAAAATCAAGAAAGTACCGATGATTACAGTAAATGGCTTTGGGTTAACATTGCAGAAGATGCAGATCAAACAATTAAAATTCTCGAAAATGAAACAGTAGAATGGTTGGTTACAGATTGTTATGCGTTAAATAGGGATTGGGAAAAACAACTTCGCCCCTTTGTCGACAAGATCATGGTAATAGATGATTTAGCTGACCGACAACATGATTGTGATATTTTGCTTGACCAGAATTTTTATCTTGATTTAAAGGATCGCTATGACAGCTGGGTATCCTCAACTTGTTTGAAGTTGCTGGGCCCACAATATGCCTTGATTCGACCGGAGTTTACTGAAGTACGCCAGAAGCGAGAAACATTAGGAAAATGTACGCCTCATCCTGCCAAGAATATACTTGTTTATATGGGTGGGGCAGATATGCGCAACTACACAGCGCAGATTATTCAAACACTGTTGCAGATGCCAACTATTGAAAATTATCATGTTGATATTCTGGTCGGTGCGATTAATCCGCATAAAAAAAATATCCTAGCGCTCTGTGATACCCATGCGTTCTTTCATTATCATGAACAGCCAGCATACTATTTTGACTTACTCTGTCAGACGGATCTTGCAATCGCAGCAGGAGGGGCGAGTACGTATGAGCGATGTTATTTAAGAATACCCAGTCTTGTTTTGATTGTTGCGGATAACCAGTCTACATTAGTAAAAGATACGCATGAGTACGGAGCGCATTATTATTTAAAAAATACAAGTTACAAAACACTTTCTCATGCTATTCATGCAGTCACACAGAATTTTTCAGAATATTTTTTTAAAATGACATCGTTAGTGGATGGCTTGGGTATTTCGCGAGTTTGCCAGGCTATTGAAGGAGTTTCTTCGTGAGTAAAATGACATTACGTCCCGCAACATTAGAAGATAGTGAGCTGATTTTTAGCTGGCGAAACAGTGAGCTCGTACGTCGGCAGTCTTTCAATCCTCAAATTATGCATTTTGAAAACCATCAAGCATGGTTTGAAAAAAGCTTACAAAATAAAAATCGGTTTATCTTAATTGCAGAGTTGCATAAAGAGCCGCTCGGTGTATTTCGTTTGGATACGCTTACTAATAATGAAGTGAGTTTATTCCTTAATCCCAGCGTTATCGGCAAAGGCTATGGCGAGAGCTTGTTAGAAGCCGGTATAACATGGATTAGGGAGAATTTGCCACATATCTCCCATCTGGAAGCGAAAGTGATGCCAACGAATATCGCATCGACCAAGATATTTGAAAAACAAGGGTTCATCAAAAAATTCATTTCTTATGAAAAAGTGATCGATAATAAAGAGAGGTTATTATGAAAATTGGAAATTGTTCAATCGGCTTGAATCACAAACCTTTTGTGATTGCGGAAATGTCAGGTAACCACAATCAATCATTAAGTCGTGCGCTTGAAATTGTTGAGGCGGCAGCAAAAGCGGGTGCGGATGCAATTAAATTACAAACTTATACAGCGGATACCATGACACTGAATGTTGATCAGGATGAATTTAAAATACTGGATCCTAACAGTTTATGGTATGGCCGGCATCTATATGAACTCTATGGTGAAGCGCATACTCCCTGGGCGTGGCATGAGCCTATTATGAAGCGGGCGCATGAATTAGGTTTGATTTGTTTTAGCAGTCCCTTCGATGAAACAGCGGTTGATTTTCTTGAAAGTTTGCATGTTCCAGCATACAAAATTGCTTCTTTTGAAAATACCGATGTGAAGTTAATTAAGAAAGTGGCGAAAACAGGAAAGCCTGTGATTATTTCAACCGGCATGGCTTCCATTGAAGATTTGCATCTCATGGTTAGCACGTTACGCGAAAACGGCTGTGAGCAGTTTGTGTTATTAAAATGTACCAGTGCATATCCTGCCTTGCCTTCTGATGCTAATTTACGAACGATTTCACACATGGCTGATATGTTTGATTGCCAAGTCGGTTTATCGGATCACACCATGGGCATCGGTGTTGCAATTGCATCTGTTGCTTTAGGTGCAACTGTCATTGAGAAACACTTTACGTTGTCGCGAGCAGAAGGTGGGGTGGATGCTGATTTTTCTCTTGAGCCTCATGAATTGAAGATGTTAGTTGAAGAAACAGAAAAAGCGTGGCAAGCCTTAGGAAAAATACACTATGCAGGGGGGCGTGCGGAAGAAAAATCTAAGCAATTTCGCCGTTCGATTTATATTTCGAAAGACATGAAAGCTGGAGATGTGATTAAAGAAGAGGATCTGCGCTGTATTAGACCGGGATATGGATTGGCTCCTAAGTTTTGGGACATGATCATTGGAAAAAAAATAAATCAAGATGTGAGTTGTGGTAAATCATTCCAATGGGATTTGCTGATTGACCATGAAGGTAAGTAAAAGTACCATGCGGCCAATTGTAGTGACAGTATGTGGTGATCCCGGCGGGGCTAATGCAATTTCGCCAGTCCTGCAATTGTTAGCGGATGAACATCAGGTTCAACTTATTAATTATTCTTATAATCAAGCGGTCGGTGTTTTACAACGTAACAATATTAACACGATACCCTTGCTGTCTCATGCCAGTGAAGATTTTGCGTTGAATGTTCTACGAAAATATAACCCCTTGTTATTATTGACAGCTACCTCGGTTAATGAAAAAGATTGGGAAAAACTTTTTATTTTTTCAGCGCGGAAGCTAAGCATTTACTCGATTGCAATAGTCGATTTTTGGTCTAATTATGCCGCTCGTTTCTCTGATAAAAAAGGTAGTCTTTGTAGTCTTCCGAATAAGATTGCTCTGATGGATGAGTTTGCTAAAACAGAAATAATGGCGGATGGTATTCCTGCGGAACGAATAATTATAACAGGTCAGCCCGCGTTTGATGCATTGATGCAGCATTATGAACAATTTACACAGGCAAAAAAGCAGGCTATCCGTATGACATTGGAAGTAAGTGATAATGACCTACTGGTTATGTTTGTTTCGCAACCCCTAAGAAAATTATATGGGGATCGCGCTGATCCACGCTATCTCGGTTATGATGAAGATTCCACATTGAACTATATTATTTCTTCTCTCGAGGATATTTGTAGAACAGATAATAAAAAAATTACATTCTTGATAAGACCTCACCCACAAGAATCCGTTGTTGAGTACAGGCAATATCAATCTAACATGATTAAGATTGTGGTTTCTGTGGAGGGGAATAATCGAGACTATGTCATGGCAGCCGATTTGGTATTGGGAATGACATCCGTGTTATTAGTCGAAGCCTGTTATCTTAAGTGTGTCGTATTAAGCCTACAGTTAGGGTTATGTAAGTCGGATGTTTTGCCGACTAACAGGTGGGGAGTGAGCATCCCGATTTATCGAGAAGACGAAGTGCTGCCAATGCTTAAAAAGTATCTTTTTGATCATAAAGCGCGAGAAGCCATCCTAGCAAAAGAATTAGCTATTTCAAATTCAGCGTCACGCCAAGTTGTTGATTATGTGTACTCCGAAATAAAACAGTTTCAATATTGACACAAAGAGAATGATTAAATTAAACTGGCGCACAAAAAGGAATGTGTGATGTGGAAAGTGTTAATAGTTGGCCTTGGCCAAATTGGAATCGGATATGATTATCATCTCCATCCTGATGACTATATTTTAACGCATGCACAAGCTTTCCAAGCACATCCTCTTTTTGAGTTAGTGGGTGGAGTGGATCCAAATCCTGTACAGCGCGAGTTATTTGCTAAAAAATACCATCGTCCTATTTTTGCTGATCTTAATGATGCACTAAAAAAAACACAGTCCCAAATAGTTGTTATTGCCTTACCCACGGTTTTGCATGGCGACGCTATTCGTACTATTTTACAGGAATCGAATCCTGTTCCCGTTGCTATTGTATGTGAAAAACCACTTTCCTATGATCTTGAAGAAGCACGACAAATAGAGAAGATGTGTGCAGTGCAAGGATGCAGATTATATGTTAATTATATGCGACGCTCAGATCCTGGCGTTGCTGAAATAAAGCGACGTTTAGATACACGTTTAATTGACCCTCTCGTTAAAGGAACAGTCTGGTATTCCAAGGGTTTATTTCATAATGGCTCACATTTTTTTAACTTGCTGCAATATTGGTTAGGCAGCGTTGAGAAATTTCAAGTCATTGAACCGGGACGATTATGGGATGGTATTGATCCAGAGCCCGATGTACAAATCACTTTTACGCGAGGGTCTGTCACTTTTCTAGCCGCAGACGAAAAAAATTTTTCGCATTGCACTGTGGAATTGATCGCTAAAAATGGACGTTTATTTTATGCGCGCGGGGGCGAAACAATAACGTGGCAGGCAGCGATTCAAGATCCTCTCTTGAAAGGGTATACGCGGTTAACGTCTTCAGAAGAAATGATTAAAACAGAAACAGGTCGCCGTTCTCAGTATCAGGTTATTGAGCAATTAGCGTTGAGTCTTGCCGGCAAAGAAGCGCAGATTTGTGAGGGGAGTGAGGCGCTTCGAACATTAGAATCGCTTTCAGCAATAAGGAATACATTATGATCGAAACTGCAGAAAAAGAAAAATTAGCGCTTTTTGGCGGAGCCAAATCCATTCAAAAGCCTTTAAATCGTTATAATTCTATTGGCTCAGAAGAACTCATTGCTGCAAAGAAAGTCATAGAAAGCGGTATTTTATCGGATTATATCGGCGCTTGGCATGAAAAGTTTTATGGCGGTCCATGCGTGCAAGAATTTGAGCAAGCTTGCAAAGATTATTTCGGTGTAAAGCATGCGATTACCGTCAACTCAGCTACTTCTGGCCTCATGACGGCAGTGGGCGCTATTGGTATTGAGCCTGGCGATGAGGTGATTGTCAGCCCTTGGACCATGTGCGCGAGCGCAACAGCCATTCTTAATTGGAATGCAATTCCTGTGTTTGCTGATATTGACCCGGAAACTTTTTGCTTAGATCCGAAATCTGTCGAAGCCAATATTACTCCCTATACTAAGGCTATTATGGCCATCGATATTTTTGGGCAATCAGCTAATATTGATGCACTAATCCAGATTGCGAAAAAATATAATTTAAAAATTATTTCCGATACGGCACAAGCGCCAGGTGCAAAATATAAGAACCAATATGCAGGAACGCTGACAGATATTGGAAGTTATAGTTTAAATTATCATAAACATATTCATACAGGTGAAGGCGGTATACTGGTAACGAATGACGATGATCTGGCTGAAAGAATGCAGCTCATTCGAAATCATGCTGAAGCAGTCGTTGGACCTAAGGGCGTGACTAATCTAAGCAATATGATCGGATACAATTTTCGCTTAGGGGAAATTGAATGTGCGATGGGCATAGAACAATTAAAGAAACTGGATAGTTTTATTGAAATGAAACAAACAGTAGCAAAAAAATTAAATGCTGGTTTGAAAGATTTGCCCGGCCTTCAGATTCCGAAAGTACAAGAAAACTGTACGCATGTTTATTATTTTTATGGTATGACACTGGATACGAAAACACTCGGGGTCAGTCGAGAAAAAATTTATGCGGCATTAAAAGCCGAAGGGGTAGATGGTCTTTTTGCTGGATATCAAAATATTCATTTACTACCAATTTACCAGAAAAAAATTGCCTATGGTTCTTTCGGATTTCCGTGGAATTCCGAAATTTGTAAACGCGAAGTGAATTATCAAAAAGGCATTTGTCCTGTTGCGGAAAACTTACATGACATGACTTTTTTGGGGCTCGCAATATGTCTGTATGCTTTTTCAGAGCAAGATATTAATGCTACGATAGCCGCATTTAGAAAAGTGTGGGATAACTTATCAGATTTAGGAGTATAGAATGAATAGTTCTCAGCCATTGTATGAGGGAATATTAAAGTACTGTATTCGATGCTGTATGCCAGAAACAGTGGAGGGCATCTGTTTTGATGAGCGCGGTATCTGTAACGGGTGCAATAGTTCAGAAGAAAAGATGCATATTAATTGGGAACAAAGAGAAAAAGATTTAACAGAGAAGTTGAATTTTTATAAAGAAAAATTAAAGCATCGCGCCTATGATTGTGTCCTTCCGGTATCGGGAGGGAAAGATAGTTTTTTTCAAGCCTATGTTTTAACCCAAAAATACAAAATGCGACCGCTTGCTGTTACCTTCAGCCATAATTGGTTTACTGAAACAGGAAAAAGAAATTTACAACGGCTATTGGAAACATTCGGCATTGACCATATCATGTTTACCCCGAATAGGAAGTTAATCAATAAGATTGCAGCAAAATCAATTGAATTGATTGGCGATTCTTGTTGGCATTGTCATGCAGGTGTTGGATCATTCGTCACTCAAATTGCCGTGAAGTTTGATATACCATTTATTGCATGGGGTGAATCTATCGCCGAAGAAGGCTGTCGCTTAAGTTATTTTGAATCAATAAAGAAAGATGTTTTTGATGAAGAATATTTCATGAAAGTGTCCGCAAAAAGTAAAGTGGATGAATTTGTCAGTGATAAAATTACTAAAGAAGAATTAGAAATATTTCGACATCCCACTTCAGCAGAATATCAAAAAGCGAAAATTGCCGGATTACATTTAGGTGATTATTTCTTTTGGGATGAGGAAAGACAGGTAGAATTTATAAAAAAAGAATTTGGCTGGGAAGAAGACGACGTTGAAGGAACCTATAAGAAATATAAAAGTGTCGAATGTGTTATGCCAGGCTTGCACGACTATACTAAATTCATAAAACGCGGATTTGGGCGCGCGACAGATCATGCCACAAAAGATGTGCGTGCCGGATTGTTAACGCGAGAGGAAGCATTCAGCATTATTAACGAACATGATAATAAAAGACCGGAAATATTAGATTATTTCTTAAAAGAAACTGGCATGGAAGAAGATGACCTGATCAAAAAGGTCAAAGCATTAAGAACAGGTAATGCTAAAGATTTACCTTAAAGGAATACTTTATGAATCAATATAGATTACATGAGCGGACTGCCACTGAGTTAATGCAATTGCTAAACAATGCTGACGTTACTTTTTTAGATGTAGCAAACAGCTTTGTTGAGCGTACTCGCTTGCTTGACCCATTAGTGCATGCATGGGCATCAATTAATGAAGAATATATATTCACTCAAGCTAATAAAATGAATGAGTTATTCAAGCAAAAAATTCAACTCCCCTTGTTAGGCATGCCGATTGGCATAAAAGATATTTTTAACACAGAATTCTATCCAACACAGAAAGGGTCATTGGCATGGAAAAATTATAGATCAGGCAATGATGCAAGATGTGTTAGTTATTTACGTCAAGCGGGAGCCATTATATTTGGAAAAACGGATACAGCAGAATTGGCGGTGCATGCAAATGGCAATACGCTTAACCCATACAATCCATTGCATGTCACGGGTAGTTCTTCAGGAGGTTCTGCTGCCGCAGTTTCCACGGCAATGGTTCCTCTTGCATTAGGTAGTCAAACAGGCGGTTCTATTATTAGACCGGGTTCCTGGTGCGGTGTTTATGCGATGAAACCCTCTTTTGGGTTGATCCCACGAACCGGCGTATTAAAAACAACGGATACATTAGATTCAATTGGATTTTTTTCTCGCTGTGTAGAAGATCTAAAAGTAATGTTGGATGTGTTACGAATTCATGGTATCAATTTCCCTATTCAGGAAGAAAAAATAAAAAGCTATTCTGGCGTTAAAAAGAAATGGCGAGTTGGTTTTTGCAATCATCATTTAATGAAACAAACTAAAACGTATGTTCAAGATTCCTTAGAGAAGCTTAAGAAAGTATTATCGAATTTAGATGGTGTTGAGGTTGTCGTGTTAGATTTACCCGAATCAACAACCCGATGCCATGAGTTACACAGAAGAATATATCATCCTTGTTTGGCTTATTATCTGAAAACAGAATGTGATATGGGGCCAGATAAAATAAGTGATATCTTAAAAGAAATTTTTGAAGATGCGAAAACAATCCCGCCTGAAGATTATAAAGTCGCTTTACATGAGCAGGCATTATTAGCTGCTGATATAGAACAATTCTTTTCTAAGAATGAAGTGGATGTTATTTTGATGAACTCATCTGATGGTTCCGCTCCGTATATTAGTGAGCCATCTTTCCATAATGACTTAAACCCTCTATGGACAATGGCTTGGCTGCCGGTAATTAATGTCCCTCAGTTTACATGCCCTGATGGATTACCGTTCGGTTTGCAAGTAATAGGCCCTAGGTTTAGTGATTACAAGCTATTAACATTTTTAGAGTATTTAAAAGTGAATAAAATGATACCTCAACAATCTGAGATTGCATCTATATCGATGACTCAACCTCAGGGGTTAGCGGTTTAATGATGTCTGTTAAGTCTGTCAGAATAGATGCGAATCGAATTTATCTTGAGCCATTTTCTATGGCTCATCTGACTGATAACTATATTCAATGGCTGAATGATCCCGTTGTCGTGCGGTATAGTGAGCAACGTCATGTTACGCATACGCGAGAGAGCTGTTTCCGATATTTCCAATCATTTGCTCAGTCCGCGCACTTATTTTATGCCATTATGTTAATGAGTCATCCTAACGAGCATATTGGAAACATGACTGTTTTTATAGATCCATACAATAAAATCGCTGATATCGGTATTTTGATAGGTGAAAAAAAGCATTGGGGAAATGGCTATGGTTTGGAAGCTTGGAAGGCTATGTCAGATTATTTATTCGCTTCTGGTATTCGTAAGGTTACCGCAGGGACTATGGCAAGTAATCAGGGTATGTTAAAAATCATGCAACGCTCGGAGATGCAACTAGAAGGTCGGCGTTATAAACATTTTTTACATGAAGGAAAAGAAGAGGATTTAATTTTTTATGCTATCAGCCTCTAGTAGTACTCTAATTTACGTTTCTTACTAATGATGATTTAACTATGTCAATTAAAGATATGCTGCGTCAATACCTCCCTTCTGGCTGCTTTGCTTTTAAGCGGTTATTACAGGTACGCAAAAAAATCTATTTAAATCTATTTTCCCGGTCATTGGCATGTAAAATCCCCTTCCTTGAAAAATTTTCGTACGCAAAAAAAAGTGATACACTTTTTATTCTTGGGTCTGCAACATCTGTTTTTGACTTGACTGCGAATCAATGGGAGCTCATTAAACAACACGATTCTGTCGGGTTTAATCTTTGGTTGGTACATGATTTCGTGCCTGATTTCTATATGTTTGAGGTTGCAGACAGAGATGCAGCGCCTGTTTTCGTTACTCGTTCAAAAGATTTTTTTTATAATTTATGCATGAAAGAGCATCAATATAAAGATATCAAAATTATATATAAGATGAATACAGTTTTAACCCGTAGCCTTTTGCTAGACGCTAATCTGCCGCAATCAATTTTAAAGAACTTTTATTTTTCTCCCGTTATTTTTCTTGCCTATCACAATCTAGAGACTTTTAGAAAGGCTTTAAACGTATCAATGCGTGCGCTGGATAAAAGTGAAAGCTGGATTCATATACATACCCATGCTTCTATGTTTGATTTAATCCTGTTTGCAGTCAAAAATAAATTTAAGAAGATTGTTCTAACAGGCGCCGATTTAACCGCAGATTATTTTTATGAAACCGATCATTTCCAAGATTATCTTCGTACAAAAAACTTAAGACCCCCAGAGAGTATTGTAACGCCAGGCGAAAAAGAAAGTGGTATAAATGGCATCGAGTCATGGTTTAATGTCCCGCTTTCTGTCGTTATTGACGAGGTAGATAAGACAATATTAGCTCCTAGAGGAATTAAGCTTTATGTAGCTTCAAAGAAATCTAGATTATATCCAAGATTTCCTTGTTATTTTGAGCTGGAGTAACAATGCCATGGATCTATTATCACTATTTGGTTTATTTGCGGTCACTCTTATGTTGATCTGCTATTCATTTGAAAGTCGTCATCATTGGTTTATTTTTGGATTTTCTTTTGCTTGTGCTTTAGGATCGATATATGGCTTTTTGCAAGGTGCATGGCCATTCGGAATAGTAGAAGGGATCTGGGCGATGGTCGCATTTAATAAGTGGATAAAAGCCCCTGCGAAAAGTCTAAATTAAGTAATAAAGCCGATACCAAAGCAGCCCAATATACTCGTGTATTGCCGTAGAGCTAACACTCAATGCTTTGGAAGTTGGAAGTAAAGCGGAAATTTTTCCTGATGATTCATTCACGGATATGTATTCTGTTGGTGCCGGGATGATCTCAAGCCCCTTGTTTTGAAAAGCATGGACAGATCGTGGCATATGGTAAGCGGTCGTCACTAAATATATTTTTTTTATACCCGATTTTTTTAATAGTTCAGCTGAAAATATGCCCTCTTTTGCGGTATTCGATCCACGGTCTTCCTTCCATGTTGTGGGGACGTTAAAGTATTCATTTAAAGCATTAGCCATGTAGGTAGTCTGATTGATAGATGCATGTGCTGGATCATTGCCTGATACTAAAATAGGCGCTTTTGTTTTTTTATACAAGAAAGCGCTATAACGAAGACGGATGAGAGTATTTTCTGATACGGTGTGCGTCA
>Ga0206815_1105_pt2 | contig 23300 bp, 17 predicted proteins | sample Alteio_BWOrgCont_91_FD_152864 | JGI IMG/M metagenome (GOLD analysis project Ga0206815, IMG submission 152864) | Enriched cells from forest soil in Barre Woods Harvard Forest LTER site, Petersham, Massachusetts, United States -... | ecosystem: Environmental > Terrestrial > Soil > Temperate forest >...
CAGGAGGCGTCGGTGATGAATACAGTTGTTCCAGTACGCTCATGGGTCTTGCTGACCGGTCTGATTGTTGCTGCGCCGCTGGCGTTTACCGTTGCTTCCATGGGGCAGAGCAGTTCGACTCCGTCCAGTTCGGCTCCGGCTGGGTCTTCGCAGCCAGGCTCCACTTCGCCCAGCTCAACGCAGGCTGGCCAGACCGGTACGGCTGCTCCATCTACTACTCAGCAGCAGCCGACGGCATCCGCAGGCGCCGGCAGCGCTCAGGATTCCGGAGACAAGAACTCGGCGAATGCGACGGTCGAAAGCAAGGCTTGCGTCGACGATCCGGATACGGGCAAGAACCCGTGCGGGGCGCCCAAAGGCGCGTCGAAAGATGACAAGAAGGCCAAGGATGCCAAGACAGCCGCCGCCGCGCCGCCGCCGGTGCTGGTGGAACCGGGCAGCCAGTTGGAGAAGGTCAAGCCCGGAAGCATCGAGGATGTGAGCGCGGTAGGGAACCGAGACATCGGCGGGCGCGGGGTAGGGAACTGGTACTCGACCGACTCCGAGATCAAGATGGGCCGGCAGTATGCCGCGGAGATCGAGAAGAGCACCAAGTTCATCAACGACTCTGTGATTACGGAGTATGTGAACCGGATCGGCCAGAACATCGTGAAGAACTCCGATTGCAAGGTGCCGTTCACGATCAAGGTGATCGACTCCGATGAGATCAACGCCATGGCGCTGCCGGGCGGTTTCTTCTACGTGAATTCGGGATTGATCCTGAATGCCGACGAAGAGGCCGAGCTGGCCGGTGTGATGGCCCATGAGACGGCCCATGTTTGCGCTCATCACGCGGCGCGGGAAATGACACGCGCCAACCATGCGCAGCTGGGAACCATTCCGCTGATCTTTATCGGCGGCTGGACGGGGTACGGGATTTACGAGGCGGCTTCGCTTGGAATACCGATCACGTTCCTGCATTTTTCGCGGGAATTTGAGGCGCAGGCGGATTATCTCGGTGTCCAGTACATGTACCGGGCTGGATACGATCCGCAGGCCTTCATCAGCTTCTTTGAGAAGGTGCAGGCGCTTGAAAAGCGCAAACCTGGCCTGGTGGCCAAGACCTTCTCCGATCATCCGCAGACTCCGGACCGGATTGAGCATTCGCAGGCGGAGATTGCGCATATTCTGCCGGCGAAGGATGAGTACACGGTTACCACTTCGGAGTTCGACGACATCAAGGCCCGGCTGGCGCGGATTGAGAACAAGCGCAGGCTGACGGATAACAAGGACGGGAAGAAGCCGTCGCTGCGCAAGGCGAGTTCTTCGAAGGACGATTCGACTGCGCAGTCGACCGATCCAAATGCGAATCCGAACGACCAGCCGACGCTGCATCGGCGCGAGGACAATAAGGACAGCAACTAAGGCTTGCCAGGGTCAGGGTTCAAGCCCTAGAAGCATCCTTCACTTTGTTCAGGATGACAATGCAAGGTGATCCTGAACTTTGCGCAGGATGACAATTACACAAAAGGGACGGCTGCTTTGATTAGCAGCCGTTTTTGCAGCGGGCCATGATGGCGTCGTGGAGTCGCTGGCGGACTGAGTCGGGCAGTTCGTAGACTTCGTGAGAGCGGTAGATTTCGATGGTCTTGCGCGTGGTGCTCAGCGTGACCTCGCAGTGCTCGCACCCGTGGAGGTGCTCTTGGAGCATGGAACGCGTTTGCGTCGAGACATCATCGTCGATCAATTCATCGAGCAGCGCCAGAAATTCTGTGCAGGTCACTTCTCACCAGCCTTCTTTTGACGGAAGTAGCGGCTCAGGCGTTCGCGCAACTGAAGCCGCGCACGCAATAACCGCGATTTTACTGCCGGGACGCTCAAACCGAGCGTTTCAGCGGTTTCTTCCGTGGAAAGTCCATCCACGTCACGCAACACAAACACGATCCGGAATCCGTGCGGCAAGCCCTGGATAGTCTTACGCAAAATTTCGGCTAGTTCTGCCTGGCCGTAGTTCTGCTCCGGATTGGGACTCCAGTCGGCAAGGTCCCGGGGGACGCTGCCTTCGTCGGTCTCAATATCATCATCGATCGAAACCATCTTCCCGGTGCGCCGCTTGCGCAGCCGCATAAGGGACTCGTTCACCGCGATGCGGACCAGCCAGGTGTAGAACTTGCTGTTGCCCTGGAACTGATCGAGCTTCTCGTAAGCCTTGAGAAACGCGTCCTGCACTACGTCCTGCGCGTCTTCGCGATTTTGCGTGATGTGCTGCGCAATGCGGAAGATCTGTCGGTCGTACTTGTTGACGAGCGTCTCAAAGGCGTGAACGTCCCCGGTGCGAGCACTGGCGACCAGCGCTAGATCGGGATGTTGCTCGTTCTCTCCTATTTGGATGGTGGCCATTCTGGTTGGTTGCGAAAAATCCGCTGCCTTTCCTTTGAGGGTCGCCGGCCCGTCTTCGAAACTCTAGTGTAACGGACGAGGATGGGACCACCCAAGTAGTGATGCCTGAAGGGACAGGCCGGAATGACCTGTGTCCCGCACAATGTGACAGGATGGCGCTCAGATCAGCTTGAGTTCCCATTCCTGACCGATGAGTTGCTTGCCGAAACTGAAGTGAGGCTCTTCCTTTACCAGTTTAAATCCTGCGCGCTGGTAGATGCGGTGAGCGGCGATGAGAATGCTTTGTGTCCAGAGTACGACCTTGCTGTAGCCGGCGGTCTGGGCGAAGCGGAGACATTCTTTTACCAATGCGTCGCCGATACCCATGCCGCGGGCGCTGGGGTCCACGAACAGGAGGCGCAGCTTGGCTGTGCCGGGCTCCGTTGGGTGCTTGACGAGGAAGATGTGGCCGACGTGGCGGCCGTCCATTTCGGCGATCCAGCATCGTTCGCGCGCGGGGTCGAAGTTGGCAATAAATTCGGCGGTGATTTGGGCGACCAAAGCTTCAAATTCCTCATTCCAGCCGAACTGCTGGGCGTAGCCGAGGCTCTCGCTGTAGACGATCCAGCCCATGTCTCCTACGCGATGGGGGCGGAGGAGGATGGTGGGCCGATCACGGGCGGTCTGGTTGAGAATGCCTTCGATGGATTGCATGGATTGGATCAGCTCGATGCGGGCCGGGTGGGGAAGGCCTTGGAGCACGGTTTGCGCCTGTTGTTCGGATAAGGCGTTGAGCTTTTTGAAGGCCGATTTGCCCTTGGCGGTGAGCGAGAGCTCAGCGAAGCGGGCGTCGTGCTCGGAGGCTTTCCGCCGGAGCAGGCCGTTTTGTTCGAGCTTCGCCAGCAATCGGCTCAAGTATCCAGGGTCGAGACTGAGAGCGTCGCAGATTTCGGAGGCGTTAGGCGCAGTCCGGGTTGCGAGTTCGTAGAGGACACGGGCTTCGGCAAGGGTGAATTCGGTTTGCAGCAGTCCTTCATTCAAGGTGCCGATGAAGCGGGTGTACATGCGGTTGAAGCGACGGAAGATGGCTGTCTCCGTGGCATCGAGGGGCGGGGACTGTAGTGAGGCCGTCATGATGACATTGTCAAATTAAATAATTGACTCTGTCAACTATATGGACTGGGATGAAAAATTTGAGTCAGATATTTCTGCGAACGCAGAGAATGGAATTTGGACCGCAGGTTACGGCAGTGGTACGTGCTGCTGGGGGGCGGCGCGCATAAATCGGCAAATCCGCTTAGAGTGATGGTATGGGGCAACGGTCGGTAAACGGCCCAACTCGATTTGCGAATACGGATGGCTTCCGCGGCGGAGCTTCCAATGGAGTGATGCGCAGGATTTGCCGTTGCGGGGCGGCTGTAGCGTTGCTGGCTGCTCTGAGCACGGCTGCATGGGCGCCGGTGATGCTGGGGCAGGGAACAGCAGCGAAGACCCCGGCGAAGCACCACTCCACGGCAAAGAAAACTACCGGCAAAGGCACAACCAAGACGGGCGCGGCAAAGACGGGGAGGGCGGCTCCCCGGAGCACCAAGCGGACGAAAGGGCGTTCGGCGGGCCGCGCGGCGCGGACGACGAAGTTGAAACAGGCTTTTGTCGCGTCGACCGAGCTGCGGCCGATGGCGCAGCAGTTGGCGGCGATTCGCACGGCGGCTGCATACGCCGGGGTGAGCGCCTACGCCCATCGGCATACTGGAGAGACAGCGGCGGCCGCTTACCTGGCAGTGGGCCACGCGTACCTGTTGGACAATCGATTCTCCGAAGCGGCTGCGAACCTGCGCCAGGCCAGGGCGGCAGGCGATGCGCTGGCGGATTACGACGAGTATCTGGGCGCCAAGGCTGAGCATGGCGGTGGCAACAATGCAGTTGCGGAGGAGTTGCTCAAGGACTTTGCGGAGCGCAATCCCGACAGCATTTTTGTGGTTCAGGCGCCGGAGCTGGAGGCGCAGATTCTGCTGGGGATGAATGACTCTGCAGGCGCGCGCAGGGTGCTGGTTGCCGCGCCCGACTCGGCTGGGCGGGCGGGTTATCAACTGGCGCTGGCGGAGGTCGATCAGGCACAGGGACAGACTGTAGATGCTGGACAAGTCTACAAGCATGTTCTGCTTACGTGGCCTTTGAGCTATGAGGCGCAGACGGCGCGGACTCGGTTGACGGCACTCGGGTTGGAATCTTCGCTGACGGCTGCGGAGGTGCGCAGCCTGGCGGATGCGTATTACAAGGCTGGCCGCTATGAGGAGGCTTCGGAGCAATATCATGCGCTGGCCCGGCAGAGCGGCGGGAACCCGGGTGAGCGCAATGGATTTGCAGTGGCTGCGGCGGCCTGCGACTTGAAGCTGAAGCGGCTTACGCGCGAACAGGCAGAGGCCTTGGCTGCGAGCAATGACGAGAATGGGGCGCGGCGGTTGTATCTGTTGATGGAGTTGGCGCGCAATCGCGACGATCTGACCGGACAGGCCGCGTATGTGGACCAACTGCGCAGCGGTTTTCCGCGTAGCCAGTGGCTGGCCGAGGCTTTGTATTCGAGCGGAAATATGTATCTGCTGCGTAAGGATTATCCGCGCGCGGTGGAGTATTACTCCGAGCTGGCCGAACACTTTCCGCAGAGCACCAATGCCGCGGCAGCCCATTGGCGCGCAGGATGGTGGTCGTACCGGCAGGGGCTTTACGATCAGGCAGCAAAGGTCTTCGAGGATCAGATTCGCGAGTATCCAGGGGCCAAGGAGACGGTGAGCGCGCTCTACTGGCGGGCACGGTTGTATGAAGACCAGGATCACCAGCCCTCGATGGCGGCGGCGCATTATCGCGCGCTGATCCGCACTTATTCGCATTATTTCTATGCACAGATGGCGCAGGAGCGGTTGGTTGCTCTCGGAGACGCTGCGCCGGTCTCCGTGCCTGCGCTGGAGAAGTACGTTCCGGAGACAATTCCCAAGCTGGACGACACCGCTCCCGAAGGCGATCCGCACCTGGTGAAGGCTCATCTGCTGGTGAATGCCGGCTTGAGCGAGTATGTTCCGGAGGAGATTGCGGCGGCGCCGGGAAGCTCGTCTTGGAGCGGGATTGCCGAGGCCAAGATCTACACGTCGTACGGCGAGACCTACCGCGCCATGCGAGTACTGAAGCGGGCAATGCCCTTTGCAACGTCGGCCTTGATCAAGTCGATTCCGCTGGCTTACTGGCGCATTCTGTTTCCGGAAGTGTACTGGGACACGATTCAGGCGGAGTCGGCGAAGAACGGGCTTGATCCATATTTGGTGGCTTCTTTGATCCGGCAGGAATCGGAGTTCAATCCTTCGGCGATCTCTCATGCCAATGCTTATGGGCTGATGCAGCTGCTGCCTTCGGTAGGAAAGCAGATGGCGCGCGAGGAGGGGCTGGGGTCGATCGAGACGCGGCAGCTGCTCGATCCGATTCTCAATATCAAGCTGGGAACGCGCTACCTGCGCCAGACGATGGAGAAGTATGGCAGGGTGCCAGAGTATGCGCTGGCGGCCTACAACGCCGGTGAGAACCGCGTAGTGGACTGGCAGGCGGCGGGCCCGTATCACGGTGTCGATGAGTTTGTGGAGTCGATTCCGTTCACCGAAACACGGGAGTATGTGCAGTCTATTCTGCGCAATCAGGAGATCTACCGCGGGATCGACCAGTACGCGCATAGCGTGCCGGCGTCGCAACACGCGGACGCTGGATCGCCGATTGCGGCGTTGCCTGCGAAGGTGGCTGAATCTCGATCCGCATCGACTCCATAGAGAGTTGGGAATCCGGGTCGATACCTGATGCGTTCTGCGATTGTAGTTGACGAATCGGGGCGAGAGGGAAAGACTAATTGCACGCAATCGTTTTACAACAGGTTAAGAGTTTCATTGCACGGCACGGCTTACTGCGAACCACACGAGGTTGTGGCTTACTTTTGGCCGCAACTGAAGTCGAATTCACCCAATGGAGGGAAGAATGACGGCTGAGTTGCAGTTCCTCGAAGCATGGATTCCCGAAAAGATGGAACCTGGTACGGTCTTTCTGTTAGAAGGGCCGAATTCGCTGGGGCACGGCAATAATCCCTTCGTAGCCGTATTGGCCTGTCCTGGCTGCGGGACGGTTGGTTTGATTACCCGGCGGCAACTCCACGGTTTTGAGACGATGATCTGCGGGGGTGAGGCATGTTCGGCGGAATTCGGATTTGATGGGGACAATATCCGCTATCGTGCTTCGCAATAGCCGTCTTTTGGGCGGCTGAAATTGTCTTGGGGCGATTGTCTCCGGTAGCATCACGGAAGCAGGCTGGTTTCGCTTGCAACAGCGACTACAGGACAACAGAATCCATCGACTCGAAGAGGCGATGACGGATCGCGGCAAGACCCGAGATGAAGCAGGTTCCGGCTACGAGCCGCAAGTAAGGCGCGGCCGGAAGTCACGACATCGAAATGTCAATTCGTCACGGCTGCTTTATCATGGAAGCTTGTCGGCCAGGTTTTTGCGGGCGTGGCGAAATGGCAGACGCAGCGGACTTAAAAAAGCTTGAGTGCCCATCGGGAAACCGACGGTGCAGAACTGCTCAAAGTCGGGGAAACCTGAAATGGCAATCCCGAGCCAAGCCCGGAAGCACTTTCGGGAAGGTGTAGAGACTAGACGGGCAGCACCTAAACCTCGTTTGGGGAACGGTGAAGGTATAGTCCAGACCACGAACCTGCACATGCGGGGCGGCGAAAGCCGAAGTGGCATGAAAATCCGCAGGCCGCAAGGCCGTGAGGGTTCAATTCCCTCCGCCCGCACCAGACCCGTTTTCTAAGCGGACCAGGATGGAACCATCCTTTGGTACTACCCGCGCTCACTCGCACCTGCGAAGGTTCTCCGGGCCAGACGATCGGAAGAGCGGATGCCTGCAATGTGCATCAAACGCCCGCAGGCAAGCGATCCGCGACCGTGCCCGGCCCCCCTGGATATAGAATTCAATGACAGCAACTACTTTCGAATCGAATGCTGAATGGAATCGAAGCGATGACTGGTATCGTCAATCGAGCGAGGCAGCCTCACATCCGGTTTCGGATGCCACTCGGCAGCCTTGTCTATGTTTCTGCGCATGACTGCGGAGTCGGCGGGAATGCGGAGGTCATGGTGCGATTGTTCGAACCATTTTGCGCATCTCGCTTCTGCGAAGGTGGTCCAGCGGCATGAGGGAAGCTGAGCCGGTTGTGTTCGTGATCGATGACGACGAGATGATTCGCGACGGAATTCAGAGTCTCATAAGGTCTGTCGGATTTCGCGTCAAGACATTCGCATCGGCCCAGGATTTTATGCGTGCCAAGCGCGAAGATGCGCCGGCCTGTCTCGTTCTCGACGTGCGAATGCCGGGCCTGAGCGGCCTGGATCTTCAGCGTGAGATGAGTAATGCGGGCATTCGTATTCCCATCATTTTCATCACCGGTCATGGCGACATTCCAATGTCCGTGCGAGCGATGAAAGAGGGAGCGCTGGAGTTCTTGACCAAACCTTTTCGCGGTCAAGAATTGCTGGACGCAGTACGAGAAGGGGTGGATCGGGATCGTGGGTCGCGGAGAGATCGTGCAGAGTTGATGGAGATACGCGCCCGATTCGATTTGCTCACGCCTCGCGAAACCGAGGTAATGAAGCTGGTTGTCGCCGGTTTGTTGAACAAGCAAATCGCGTTTGAACTGGGAACCAGCGAACTGACCGTCAAAACCCACCGCGCTCATGTGATGGAAAAGACGCAGGCCGACTCCCTCGCCCGTCTCGCGCGCATGTATGAAAAGTTAAAAATTTCCCTTCAGAAGTGAGGACGGCCCTCCTCCTAAAGCAGGATGGTATTCGCTCCCCGAACTTGCTAGCCTCAAATCTGTCAGCCTCCTGTTCAGGCGGCGGATGGGACGATCAGACTTGAGCCACGCTCTTACCGAAGTCCGCGACATCGCGATCGTCGACGACGATGAACCCCTTCGCGAAGCTCTGGGCAGCGTGCTCAAGGCCGCTGGATTCTCAATCGACACCTTCGCTTCTGCGGAAGAGTTTCTCGATTCCCCCCATCGCGACCGGGTAGCTTGTCTAATCCTCGATGTGCGGCTTCCTGGAATGAGCGGCATCGAGTTGCAGAGACGGCTCCTGGATGCCGCTTGCCTAACCCCGATTATCTTTGTCACCGCCCACGGGGACGAGTCCCTGCGCAATCTGGTGATGCAGGCGGGAGCCGCGGGCTTCTTGAACAAGCCGGTACGGAGCGACGCCTTGCTCAAGGAAATTCGCGCGGTGCTTGAGAGGGTAGGGAACTAAACAATTCGATGAAAACTCCCCGGCCTGCTGATCGGCGATGATCAGGCCACTCCACGCCTTATCCGGCAGTTGCGTCAAGAGAGCCGGAGTCAGCGTGCCTACCTGCTTCGCAAGCTCCTCCAAGCGGTCCCTCATCCTTTGCCAGCGAGCCCACTTCACCGCTATAGTTGCTATCACCCCCGAGAAACTCTTGCGAGGAATTCCACTTGGATTCGCGCGCGCCCTTTAATTCCGGAATTCCCCCGTCAATCGGCCCGTTTCGAATCGCGCGCCTTCTCGGCGTGGGAGGAATGGGCGTCGTCTATCTCGGCGAACGAATGGAACAGTTCTCCCAGCAGGTCGCCATCAAGATTCTGCATCCTCATCTCTTTCCCGCAGCCGCGGATGCGGAATTGGAGCGCGAAGGAGAACTGCTCGCGGCGCTTGAGCATCCAGGCGTCGTCAGGCTGCTCGATCTGGGCGTCACTGAGAACGGCCTGCGTTACATCGTCATGGACTACGTCGACGGCATCTCCTTCGATGCCTACTGCGACAACCATCAACTTCCTCTGGCTCGCCGTATCCAGCTTCTTCTCGATGTCTGCGAGGCCGTCGAGCACGCACACCGGCATCTTGTCGTCCACGCCGATCTCAAACCGGAAAACATCCTCATCACTGCCGATGGAAGGCCCATGCTGCTCGATTTCGGCGTAGCGGCCATCCTTTCGGAACTTGGCTCAGCCCACCCCCATGCAGTATCAGCCTCGCAGGAGCCGGGCGCAGGCGAATATACCCCGCTCTACGCCAGCCCTGAACAGCGCTCCGGCGAGCGCCTCACCGTGGCCAGCGACATCTACTCACTGGGTCTTATCGCCCAAACCATCCTGACCGGCGTGCAGCCGGAGCCGCTTCCCATCGGCGTCCTGCACTCCACATCAGGGGCTGCCGCGCCTGCCGCCGCCTCGAAAAAACTGCGGACTCTAAGCCACTCTTCCCTCCAACGCGTTGCCGATGCACGTGCGACAACGTCGTCCGCATTGATCGCCGCCATCCATGGCGATCTTGAAGCAATTCTGGCCAAAGCTTTGCGCCTCGATCCAAAAGAAAGATTCCAAAGCGCGCAGGAATTGCACGATGAATTCGAGCGCTCTCTCCTTGGTTACCCGATCCTCACGCGTCCAGCGTCATGGGCCGTCCGCGTCCGCAAGTGGGTGCTCAGGAACAAGCTTGCAGCCAGTCTTGGAGGCGTCTTCCTGCTGGCTGTCTTGTTCAGCATCGCTGGAGTCGTCTATCAGGCAACCGATGCGGCCCGCAAGCGCCAGATAGCCCAGACGCGCCTCCACGAACTGGTTCGTCTTACCGATCTGCTCGCCGGAGACCTCTACGAATCGGTGCATGGATTGCAAGGTTCGGAGTCCGCGCAGGCCGCGCTCTTGAACAGCGCCCATCAGACCATCGACAAACTCGCCGCCGAAGACCAACACGACCCGCAACTCGAACTGGAACTGGCCCGTGAATACGAAAAGCTAGCGCGTCTGGAACTCAGCCGCAAGCCCCTCACCGCGGATGCAGTACAAAAGACCAAGGAAGATGCCGGAAAAGAGGCCGCTATTCTCAAACAATTGGACAGCAACGATGCGGAAGTCGCGCGCATCAAGGCCAGATTGCCTCAACTTCTGCAGTCCGGCAATGAGGCCGCGCAACAACAAGCTCGTTAGCTGACCCGAGCTATCCCTTGATAAGCCGCTTTGCCTCGGCAATCTCATCGGCCACGATCTTGCTCTTCACCGGCCCTGAAAGTCCAGCCAGCACGGCCTGCGCCGTCTTGGTAGCCTGGGCTCTCTCGCCGGCAGCGGTCTGCGCCTTGGCCAGGGTCAACAACTGGCTCGGCATCGGCTTCGCGAAGGAAGCCACTGCTCTCTGCGCAAAACTCAGCGCCAGTTGCTTCTCCTTGGGCGACGAGCCAAGCTCGATCAAGTCCTCGGCCGCAAATCCAAGAGCATCCGGAGAGGCGTCCTTGCTCTCAGCCAGCCGCACCGCCTCTTCCATCCCTTTCCGTTCCGCATCCTTGCCCTCAACAGTGTGCCCCAGCTTCATCTCGGCCCGTCCCAGGGCCATCAGGTTTTCAGCTTGGATCATCTGCCAAAGCACGTTCTGCGGACTGCGTTGCAGCAGCACCGCCAGCAGTCCCAGCGCCTCGCGGGCAGTCTCAGCGGACTCCTGCTCTTTGCCGAATCGAGCGTACTCGATCGCCAGATCCGTCTCAACGGCTACCAGATCGAAGCGTGCGCGATTGTCGAGATCGGCCTTGGCAATCGACTCCCGGAAACCAGCCTGGCCCTCGCGCGCCAAAGCCATGCCCTCCGCCATCGGACCGGTCCGAATCTCCATCAGCCCCAGCCGGGCATGCATATAGTTCCTGCCCCGGTTAAAGACGGTTGTGTTGCGTTTTTCAGTCGAAAATTGCTGCATGAAGTTCAATCCGTGGCGATAGTAACTCGCCGCAAGCGCAGGGTCGGAGTCTTCGACCAGCGCCCCGAGCAGATAGTCGCCCACCACAAGTCCGGTACTGCACAATGCAGCTTTGGGGTCGGCCTTGTCGCACAGTTCGTCATAGGTATTCGACAGGTTGTAATACTGGATCGCCTTGTCGATATCCGCCGTGGCGAACCCCCGCGTAGGGTCATAGACGTTCCCCAGCAGGTCAGTGATGCTCGATACCTTTCGCAGCATCTCCGCGGTAACATGCGGATCGCGGCTCATCACCTGGGCAGTCGCAAGCGCCGACTGCAGGACCGGCTCGGCGCGAATGGCGTCTCCGTTGCCCAGATAAGTGCCTCCCAGTGCCGTTTGCGCTTTCATCAGCAGCACCAGGGATTCAAGATCCTGCGGATGCTTGTTGACTCTTGCTGCGCCCAGCGAAATAGCTTTATTCAGTGTTCCAATCGCCTCGGAAACATTGCCCAGATTCTGGCTGTAAGGATCGCCCAGCAGGTCGCCCATTTCTGTGAAACCGCGAATCGTATCTGTTTCCAGGTCCGATCCCGGCGCGATCCTGGCCAGGCTGTCCAGATACGCCAACGCCTGCGTCACAGCCTTCCGCTGCGCTTCAATCGACCCCGGAATCACATTCAGCTTTTCAAAATAATCAAACAGCAGCATGTGCGTAAGCTGCCGTTCATCCTCTACACCCTTTTCCGCGCGCAACTCCTGCAAATGCGCCAGATGCCCCTGCCAGGCCATCGCGCTCAACCCCGCCGCCAGCACAATCAGCGCCGCCGCAGCAGCCCGCACCGGCCATCGATATCGCCGATAGAACTTGGCCGCGCGATACTTAAGATTTCCATTCCGCGCCGTCACCGGCCGATGCAGCAGCACACTCCAAAGATCCTCGGCCAGCGCATTCGTCGTCGGATACCTCGCCTCGGCCTCGTAGCGAATCGCCTTGGCTACAATCGCATCCAGATCGCGCGCCACTTGGGGCTCGATCTTTCGCGCCGGAGTCCCTTCCGCCGCCACTTGAGACGGCGGTTTGAAGCGGCCTTCCTTGAGCCGTTCCAGATACAGCCCCACGCCCAAGTCTTCAAGCCCTTCCGGTAAACGCCCCGCGATCAGCCGGTAAAGCATCATGCCCAGCGAATACACGTCCGCAGCGGTCGAAACGCGCGTTCCCTGGATGTGCTCCGGGCTCGCATAGCGCACCGTCACCGCACGCATCCCGGCCTGGGTCATCGCCGAATCCGCATCGCCCTCGGGCCCCATCCGCTTCAGTGTGCCAAAATCCAGCAGCTTGACTCGATCCTCATCCGTCACCATCACATTGCCCGGCTTCAAGTCGCGATGCAGAATCAGGTTCCTGTGGACATAACCCACCGCGTCGCACAATTGCAGCATCCAGCGCAAAATCTGGTCGATACTCGTAGCCGGGTCGTCGCAGGCCTCATCCAGGCGGCGGCCATGGACATACTCCATCGCCACATAGGGAAAGGCCTCATCGGTGACGCCCCCATCCAGCAGCCGCGCAATGTTGGCGTGCTCCAGCTTGGCCAGAGTCTCCCGTTCCATCAGGAATTGCGCAACCGCCGGGGAAGAGCGCAGATGTCTCCCAATCAGCTTGATGGCCGCATGCTGCGCAAAGCCGCCTGAGACGCGCTCGCCCAGGTAGACCACCCCCATGCCGCCGCGTCCCAAGAGGCGCTCCAGCCGGAACGAACCAAGCACGCGCCCGATCCAGCGGTCGTCGCCGCTATCCCGGCTCTCCGGCTCGTCCGATTTGTCCCGTTCCAGAAAGTTTTCAGGGTCAGCAGGAGAACCCGCCAAAATCAGTTCTTCGACAGAATTATCAGCTTCCAGCAGCGCCAGGACGCTCGCGCGCAGCGCCGCATCTCCGCCGCACCACTCGCTCAGTTTCTGCGCGCGTTCCTCGGCCGGCAACTCCAGAGCGCGATGAAAAAGCTCTTCCGTCTGTCTCCATCGCCCTGTCGAATCCTCATCGGCCTGCGCCAGCGAGCGCTTCGCCTCCTCGCCGTCGATCTTGCCCAACGAGTCGGCGTCCATCAGACCGTCTCACCGCGAGGCGCGGATTTCAGCTCTTGAAAGAGCCAGCTGCGCGAGAACTTCAAATCCCGCTCCGCCGTAGCCAGCGAAATCGAAAGCACTTCAGCCGATTCCTCCATCGTCAACGCCAGAAAGAATCGCAGCTCCACCAGGTGCGCCTTGCGCTTGTCCAGCACTTCCAGCCGGTCCAGCGCCCGGTTCAGGTCCAGAATCTCGGCCGAGGAAGTTCCTACCCACGCCACCTCGTCTGAAAGAGGAAGCTTGATCGCTCCCGGTCCGCCGCGCCGCTCCGCCAGGTGGGCCCGCGCATGGTCTTTTAAGATATTCCGCATCATCCGCGCGGCAAAGGTATAAAAGTGTCCACGGTCATGCCAGGTAATCTTGCGCTGGTTCAGAAGGCGCATGTAAACCTCGTTCACCAGCGCCGTAGGCTGCAGCGTGTGGTCTTCGCGCTCGCGCCGCATGTAACCCCGGGCAATGCGATGCAGTTGGCCGTAAACCAGCGGAATCAGGCTCTCCAAAACCTCCGGATCACCCTCTCGCCACCGCGCCAGCAGCTGGGTTACTTCGCCTTCCGACTCAGCCATTAGACCGCTTCTCCCGTGACCATTCCCAGGCGCAGGCTCGTCTCAAAGCGGCCCTTCCTACCAGGGGGTGGATGTCAAAAGGCAACACAAGCAGATGTCAGTCGGACCACATCTAAAGAAGAAATGCTACGCACCGCCTTGAGGACGGATTACGTCTTCAAAGTAACGTTTACCATAAGGCAAATGGATTAGGCAGTCCCCAAAAGGTCAGAGGCTTTATAACCAGAAAGTTACTCCCCCGGTTACCTCTCACTGCACATGGGGCACAGGGTTGCGATCCGGATGGGCCGGGTCCTTCACGATCACTCCGCCCTTCATCACAAACGGAACGTGGTACATCACCGTAATATCCTTGAGCGGATCGCCGCTCACAGCAATCATGTCCGCAAAATGCCCCGGCTCAATCGAACCGAACTGCTTGTCCTTGCCCAGCAAAGTAGCCGCATTGATCGTCGCCGCCTGCAGCGCGCCCAGCGTCGTCATTCCGCCCGCTACCAGCGCGCCAAACTCCCGCGAAACAGACTCATCCACATCGCCGTCGTCCACGCCGTAGGCGATCTTCAAGTGATGCGCCAGCGCCAGTTTGAAGGCTGGCCCTTGCGCCGCCAAAATCTCCTGCCCCTTGGCAAAGCTCTCCGGATCGCGCCCCTTCGACAATCCCGTCTCCATATCGTGCTGGAAGCAGTAAAGCGTAGGCACAAGCCAGGTCCCATGCTCCTCCATCAACGCCGCGCCTTCCTCATCGAGCATCGTTCCATGCTCAATCGAATCGACGCCCGCCCGCACCGCAGACTTGATCCCCTCCGCTCCCTCGGCATGAGCCATGACTTTTTTCCCGGCCCGGTGCGCCACTTCCACAGCCTTCGCCATCTGCGGCTCGCTCAGCTCCTGCACATGAAAGTCGGAGATCGGGTCCATCACTCCGCCCGTCGCCATCAGCTTGATCCAGTCCGCACCATACTTGATATCCCGGCGAACCACGCGGGCAACATCGTCGACCGTGTCGGCAATATTCGCTCCACGCGGCACCTCCAGATCCGGCGCAAACGGAGCCCAGTCCCCATGCCCGCCGGTAATTGAAATGCAGCTCCCCGCAGCCGAAATCCTCGGCCCTTGAATCAGCCCCCGGTTCACCGAATCCCGCAGCGCAAACTGCGGATAATCCTCCGGCCCCTCGCAGGCATCGCGCACCGCCGTGAACCCGTGATCCAGCCAAAGCCGCAAATTGTAAACGCCCCAAAGCGTAGCCTGCGGCGCGGAAGTCCGAAGTTCAGAAGCAACAGACTGGCTCGTAGGGTTCGAAAGAATATGCCCATGCGCATCGATCAGCCCCGGCAAAACGGTATAAGCCGAAAGATCCGTCACCGGAACACCCGCAGGCGCAGCCTCCGAGATCGCCAGCACGCGATCCCCAGCAAGCACTACATAAGCATGGCTGCGCACATCTCCAGTGCGAACATCGATCAGCTTCCCAGCCAGGATCGCCGCAGTAGCAGCAGGTTCAGTTTTGGAAGCTTGAGCAAAACCAAGCGTAGCGCAGGCCAGAAAACAGCCCAGGGAGGGGAGGAGACAGCGAAGATTCATGATTGAGCCGAAGTTACCACGCCGCAAGACGCTGGGCAAGCGCTAGTGCGCTTGCTCAGCATCAGGCGCAGACTTCTTCGTCACCAGCGCGTCCAGCAACAATAAGCAAGCCCCCACCACAATCGCCGAATCCGCCACATTGAAATCCGGCCAATGGTAATGCACGATGTGGACCTCCAGAAAATCCACCACCGAAGCAAACCGGATGCGGTCGTAGTCGTTCCCAATCGCCCCGCCCAGCACCAGCGCCAGCGCCACGGTCGTCAGCGTAAACGCCCGCCCCATCTTCACCAGCGCAATCAAAACCGCCACCGCCGCCAGCGTTGAAAACCCAATCAGCATCCAGCGCACATGCTCGGGCGTTGCCGAATCTGAAAACAGCGAAAACGCCGCCCCATCATTCAACACATGCGTAATCCGAAAGACCTTCGGAATCACCGGAATCGCCGAGCCCAGCTCCACATGGCGCGTAACCCACCACTTGCTCCACCGGTCCAGCGCCACCACAACAAAAGAAATCAACAACAGCCACGGCAAACGTGAGCCTCGCGTCTCGCTCAAGCGCTCACCTCTTCAGCCGCAGGCGGCTCAACATCCATCGCCGTCAACGCCCCATGGCACCGCGTGCAGACATTCTCCCAAACCCCATAATTCGAAACCTCGGGCATGAAATTCCAGCACCGTGCGCACTTATGGCCACTGGATGGACCCGCTACTGTATCGAGATTTTCAGAGGTGAAGGATATTCCCCATTGCTGTCCTACCGTCGCCCTCGGCAGTTGATCTTGCCCCTCATCAATCAGGACATTCGAGACGTTGAAAAACTCCTTTAGACTCGCTTCATGCTTCTTGAGAACCGTCAGTGCGCTGTTCTTTGCATATATTCGTAGATCAGCCTCAAGAGCCTTGCCAATGAGCTTTTCCTGCCTTGCCAGCTCGAGTGTCTGGAGGGCTTGATTACGAATAGCAAAAAGCTCTCTCCACTCCTCCAGCAGCTTCGCCGGGTCTTCCGGATAAATCCCCTCCGGAGCAGGGAACAACGCCAGATGCACGCTAGCCTCGCGCCCCTCCACCTTCGGCAGATAATCCCAAACCTCATCCGCAGTAAAGCTAAGAATCGGCGCCAGCAGCCGCGTCAGCGCCTCAGTGATCTTCCAAAGCACAGTCTGCGCCGACCGCCGCGCCTTCGAAGAAGGAGCAAAGGTGTACATCCGGTCCTTCAAAACATCCAGATAAAACGCGCTCAAATCCGCAATCGCAAACTCATTCACCGCGTGATAAATCCGGTGAAACTCAAACCCCTCATACCACCGCAAAACCTGCTCGGTAAGCTCGCGAGTCCGCGCCAGCATGTACTTGTCCAGAGGCTCCAGGTCTTCAAAAGCAACTGCCTGCGAAGCCGGCTCGAACCCATCCAGATTCCCCAGTAGAAACCGGAAGGTATTGCGCAGCTTGCGATAGATATCCGCACAGCGCTTCATCAAATTCTCGCTAGCCGCCATATCCTCGCGGAAGTCGATCGACGCCACCCAAAGCCGCACAATCTCCCCGCCCATCTTCTCCGCAATCTCCACCGGATCGACGCCATTGCCCAGCGACTTCGACATCGCCCGCCCCAGCTCATCCAGTGTCCATCCAGCAGTAGCCACATGCGTGTAAGGAGCCCGCCCGCGCAGCGCCACCGAAGCCAGCAAGGATGAATGAAACCACCCCCGATGCTGATCTCCGCCTTCGAGATACAACACTGTGCGATCCGGCCGGTTATAAAGATCCTTTAAATCCCGATCCGTCTCCGCCACGGCGTGCCAGCTAGAACCCGAGTCGAACCACACATCCAAAATGTCCGTCTCTTTACGAAATTCCGTCCCGTCACATTTCCCGCAAGCCCGTCCAGCACCCAGCAAATCCTCGACAGAAGTCGTATGCCACGCCTCAGCCCCATGCTCCTCAAACAACTGCACAATCCGAGCATTCAGCGCCGCATCCTCCACCGGCGCATGGCAAGCGGTACATAAGAAGACGGCAATCGGCACACCCCAGATCCGCTGCCGGCTGATGCACCAATCCGGCCGCGTAGCGATCATGTTGGTAATCCGCTCCTGCCCCCAGGCCGGGTCCCACTTCACCTCGGCAATCTTCTCGATCGTCAACTGGCGGAAAGTCGTATCCGACCCGGCAAAGGGACCATCCGCCCGCAAAACCGGCGTCTCCAGCCCAATAAACCACTGCTCCGTAGCCCGGAAGATCACCGGCCGGTGGCAACGCCAGCAATGCGGATAGGAGTGCTGAATCTCGCCATGGCCCAGCAGCGCCCCGCGCTCCTTCAGCAATTCGATAATCAGCGGGTTCGCCGCAAAGACTTTCTTCCCCTCAAACGCCGGCAACTCAGGCTCACGCCATGTTGAGGTATCAAGATGGATAACCCCCGCGTTGTCCACCCGCGTCGTCGCATCGAGACCATAGCGCACGCCGGTATAAAAGTCGTCAACACCATGCGACGGCGCCGTATGCACCGCGCCCGTCCCCTGGTCCGCCGTCACATAATCGGCGTTCACTCCAAGCACCGTCCGATCAAGAAACGGATGCTGAAAAGTAGCCCGATCCAGCCGGTCCCCAGGAAATTTTGCCAGCACTTGAGGCTCGCCCAGCTTGCACGCCGTAGCCACCTGTGCCGCCAGCGCAGCCGCCACAATGTAAACCGGCGCATCCGCTTCTTGCCCGGCAGCCAGCGCCACGTACTCAAATTTGGGGTGAAAAGCCACCGCCAGCGAAGCCGGCAGCGTCCACGGCGTCGTCGTCCAGATAATCGTGTAAACCTCACGTCCAGCCAGCGCCGCCTCAGCCTCTTCCCCCAGCGCCTCCACCCCCGAAGTCATCCGGTACCGCACATAGATCGAAGGGCTGGTATGCTCCGCATACTCAATCTCTGCATCCGCCAACGCCGTCCGGTCATGAATGCACCAGTAAACCGGTTTCAAACCCCTGTAAACAAAGCCTTTTTCCAGAAATCCGTAAAAGGTCTCAAGCGTCCGCGCCTCATAATCCCGAGACATCGTCTTGTACGGATCGTTCCACCGTCCGAAAACCCCCAGCCGCTCGAACTGCGATGTCTGCAGGTCGATATACTTCTGCGCATAAGCGCGGCAGGCTTCAAGAACCGCCGGCACCGGCATCTCCAGCTTCTTCCGTCCCAACTGTTCATCCACCTTGATCTCGATCGGCAGCCCGTGGCAGTCGAATCCCGGCACATACGGCGAGTCGAACCCCGCCATCGTCTTCGACTTAACGACGAAATCCTTGAGCCCCTTGTTCAACGCATGGCCCAAATGCAGCGGCCCATTGGCATACGGAGGCCCATCGTGCAGCAAATAGCTAGGCCGCCCCTTGCCCGCCTCGCGCAGCCGCGAGTAAATATCCAGCTCCGCCCAGCGCTTCATCCGCAGTGGCTCGTTCTGGGGCAAATTCCCCTTCATCGGAAAATCGGTTTTCGGCAACGTCAGCGTCGCCTTCAGTTCTGGCACAGCAGGCATTCGTACTCCCAAATTAGATAGCGAAAGGTCCAATTTCCAGTGTAACCAACTCAGAAAAGAAAATCCGGTAACTACCGGCGCTGCGTATCGTCTATTGTGGGTAGGGTCTATTTTCCGGACAACAAGTGGTCTGTCAATGTGTAATATTGGACAACAAATCACTAGACCGCCAAAAAGGCGCCGGAAACGAGACAGCAAGGCAGCCGCTCCCTCATAATATTGGTAAGGGTTCGATCGATTGGAGAGAGCCCCAGCCGCCCCCGAGCGCACTTGGGAGACAAGACCGGCAGAAACTATGGCAAACGATCTACTCAACCCGCCTGATTCCGAACTCACCTCAGCCTCGCAAAACGGCAGCGGCTTCCACACCGGCGAAACCGGCCACGAGCTAGACGCCTTTCTCGGCAAGGCCTTCGAAGAAAAGTCCGTCTTTGCAGACCTCTTCGACAATATTCACGAGGTCTTTTTTCCGGTCAAGCTTCCGCCCCTCGAGCTCACCAGCACCCCCATCCCGGTCGCCGACCCCATGGCGGTCAAGCGCAGCCCGCTCTCGATAGGCCTCTCGGCTGTCCTTAACCTCGGCATCCTGGCGCTGCTGCTCTTCGCCTTCCGCAATCAGATTCCCGTCATCAAGAACCTCAACTTGACCGGAATCGACGTCAACATCAAGCCGTACATCCCAACCACCCCCAAAGCCGGCAAGATGGGCGGCGGCGGCGGCGGCGGCTCGCACGATACGGTTGCTCCTATCAAAGGCCATCTGCCCAAGATCGAAAAGGATCCCCTCATCCAGCCTCAGGCGATCACCGTCAAGGATCCGATCATTCCCGCCACCCCGGCCATCAACATCCAGCAGAACATCAAGCTGCCCGACAACCCCAATCTGCCCACCATCGGCGTCACCAACTCGCCCAACGTAACCCTAGCCTCCAACGGCCAGGGCGGCGGAGGCGGCATGGGTACCGGCAACCGCGGCGGTCTAGGCAGCGGTAACGGCAACGGATACGGCCCCGGCACCGGCGGCAACGTAGGCGGCGGCCTCTACCAGGTAGGCAACGGCGTTAGCCCTCCCCGCGCAATCTTTGCCCCAGAAGCAGAATTCTCAGACGAAGCTCGCCGCGCCAAGTACGAGGGCACCGTAGTCGTAAGCGTCATCGTAGATGCCAACGGCAACCCCCAGGATGTTCACGTAGTCCGCACCCTCGGCATGGGCCTGGACGAGAAAGCGATGGAAGCGGTCCAGAAGTACAAATTCAAACCCGCCATCGAACTTAAATCCGGAAAAGCCGTCCCAGTCCCAATCCAAGTAGAAGTCCGCTTCCGCCTCTACTGAGCGGCGTAAATAGAATCAGTCGGTCGTGTCTGGTCCTGAGCGGCCATTGTCTTTCCGTTCGCATCTCCACAAGATCTGTCATCCTGAGCAGAGCCTTGCGCAGTTTTATCGCGCGAGGCGCAACCGGAGGACCTGCTTTTGTCCCTCCCCTGAACCTTGATCCGTTTGGAGCCCCATCCTTTTCGCGGTCCGTACGAAAACGTTCTTCACAGGTTGGACCTGAAGTTTCCGAAAAGCCGGAGCAATCTAATTATTTTGCGGGAGTGGTTGAACAGGATTTTTTTTCTTGCCGAAGAGGTTCGAGAGACCGGTCTTATTGAGGATGTCGGTGCCTTTGCTGCGTAAAGTCGCGGCGTTGCCTTTCATCAGGCCGTTGACATCCGCGGTGATGACGGGGTTCTCCGCTGTGCCGGTGATGGTAATGGGGATACCAGCGGCATTCGAGGGTTTAGCGGCAGCGGATGTGCTGTTCAACTTTGTGAGGATATTTACACCGACTTTATTGAGTCCTTTAGCGCTCGTGACTTTGGAGATCAAGTGGAAATCGAGCGCGCCGGAAGGAGACACGGTGCCGCTGCCGGTAGACTCGCCGAGCGCAGGAAGTACCGAATAGATATTCGTGGTTTCGCTGCCTGATTTGCTTATGCGTATATCGGCGCGGGATATCTCGATGACGGTGGTATCGCCGGTCTTGATGCCACCCATGGCGGCGATGCCGACGATCTTGGAGCCGAGGTTGTACCCTATCAACTCTGTATTTTTGATCTCGTAGGAGCCGACGATGACGTTGTCTTTTGCGGAGCCCTTGATGCCGAAGTTGGCCGACAGAGTTCCACCCTTGAGGACGGCGTCGTTGGGAAGCTTTGCGCCGACGGCGGGCATAAGCGCCTGCAGACCGTCGATAGGAACACTCTGGGCCAGCAGCTTGAGATCGAAGACGGGCACGTTTGCGGCGAATTGAAAGGTGCCTTTGACGTGAATGGCGACAGCGCCGGTCTGAAGGGCGAGATCGGAAACTTGGCCCCTGTTGCCTTTGAGGGAGTACCCGATCTGATATCGGACATCGAGAGGATGCGGGGCGGCCTTGCCGCCTTTGAGGAGGATGAGGTGCTCGGCGTGGATTTTTCCGTCGCTGGCGACATTCATGCCGTCTGAAACGATGTGGGCGTCGAGGCCGGCGATCATGGAGATTCCGGCTCCGGAGTCGATGTACCCGGCGACGACAGGGTCCAGGTCCTTGATGGTGAGCCGGGCGTCGAAGGTGGTAGAGGCTGCGTCTTGCGGATTGATGGGCCCGGCGGTTCCAGAGATCCGTACTTTGCCGTCGCCGGGCAGCGAGGCGCTAACCGTGAAAGGAAAGGCCTTGTCCAGGGAGAAGTGCTCCAACGTCACATTGAGATGGTCGTAAGTCCGCGTATTTGTCTGCGAGGGCAGCGTTTCTATTTCGGCGTTGCCGTCTTTGATGGTGATGAGGCCGACCGAGAGATCCGATAAGGTGGCATCGGGTAAGGTAGCCGGTTGAGTGGTGTTCTGAGAGCCCGCGCCGTGGCTCAGAGTTGAAAAGTTCCAAGTACCATCCTCACCTTGGATCAGATGGATTTGGGGAGCATCGACCTCAAAACTCCGTACAATCAGCTGACGGTTAAAGATGAGCGGCTTTATCTGAACGCCAATATGCAATCGTTTCGCGGTGAAGAATGGAGTCTGGCCGAACTTGGGGTCTTCGGCTATCGTGAGATCGTTCGCCACCAGGCTTCCTGTCAAGACGGAGAGGCTCAGAGTGCCGAGGGTGACCTTGCGGGAAAGGGCAGCGGTAATCCGGCTCTCAATCATAGGACGAAAAGTGTTGGCGTTCACGAAGAGGGGAATAGCCGCTGCTGCGAATATTGGTAGTGCTATGGCTGCCGCCAGACCGACCTTGACCGACTTCTTCATGCATCCTCCGAGGTTAAGAAAGGGGCTACTCAGACCTCATTGCGCGCGTTCGTTTCTGCAATTTGCTGATCACCCTCATCCTCGGATCGGCCTCACTCACTTCAGTGGTGATTATGGGATGCAAATTCTTGGTCGAATGCATATGTCGTCTCAAAAGGGTGGGAGACCTGACTTACACCACTTGCGAATAGGGAACCGTCTTATCCCAGCACCATCACCGGCTGAAACAACGTCCCAGCCACCCTCTTCGCCACCGCCACAATCTCCCTCTGCCCCGCAAACACCTTCACCATCCCCGCATCGGAAAACTCCGCCAGATTCGCCTGCCCGCCATTCCTCAGCTTCCCTAGCGCCACTGAATCCCCTGAAACACAAGGCATCTCCGGCAACAAAGTCCGCGGATGCACCATCGCCCGCTCCAACCGCGTTCCCGGCGAGCCTGGAGAAGAGGAACCGGAAGAAATGGTAGGCCGGGGATTTATCCCCGGCATCAATATGGCTTCCACGGAGGGGGCTTTAGCCCCTGAGGTATGCTTTTCCCCGGCTTCGCCTAGACTCACGTCTTCGCGAGAATGAATCAACGCTTCTAACTCATCCAGCGTCCAGGCCTGCTCCAACGAAAACACTCCAGCCTGCGTCCGCCGCAAGCTGCTCAAATGCCCCCCGCAGCCCAGCGCCATCCCCAGTTCATGCGCCACAGACCGCACATACCCGCCGGCGCTAACCTTCATCCGAAAGCTGGCAGTATCGCCATCGAGCTCTGAAACAAAAAACTCATGAATCACAATCGTCTTAGGCTTCAGCTCCACCGGCTTGCCCTCGCGAGCCAGCTTGTACGCCGGCTTTCCGCCCACCTTCTTGGCAGAAAACACCGGCGGGATCTGCTCGATCTCCCCACGGAAGGGAAGCGCCGCCTCACGCACCTGCTCCAGCGTCAGCGCAGGCTCAACCACCGGCCCCGCAGCCACGCCCTCAGCATCGTAAGTATCGGTAGCAAACCCAAACCGGATCGTTCCCGTATAAGTCTTGTCGGCCATTGAAAAGAACTGCGCCAGCCGCGTATATTTCCCCAGCAGCAGCGGCAAAACCCCGGTA
>Ga0206815_1108_pt1 | contig 22885 bp, 23 predicted proteins | sample Alteio_BWOrgCont_91_FD_152864 | JGI IMG/M metagenome (GOLD analysis project Ga0206815, IMG submission 152864) | Enriched cells from forest soil in Barre Woods Harvard Forest LTER site, Petersham, Massachusetts, United States -... | ecosystem: Environmental > Terrestrial > Soil > Temperate forest >...
GGTGTCTTTGCAGGAATCAATTAACGAATCTGGTGCAGCCGTTTTTCCTGCGCTCTTAGATAAAAGAGTCAAGGCCCACGGTATCTAAAGAAATTTTAGGTGTCTGGGCTCCGGGGTTATCGAAACCCCAGAGTCCAGACCAGGCATCTTTTTTCCCTTCTTCTTTTTTCTATTTCTCTTACATGTTTTAGCCCCGTATTCGGTACGGGATCACTCGGCCTCTGTGATTCAGTATGCTGTTGTCTACAGTAATTAACATTTTATGAATCAACAAATGAGGTGAGTTATGTCAAAAGAATCTATTTTAAAAATGTATGCATTAATAAATAATGAAAAATTTGATGAAGTCGATCAATTGCTAACGACAGGAGAAAGTGTAGATGGTGGTAGTTATACAGAATCTTGTGTTTCTGGATGGGATGCTCATGAATCGGAGGAAACGTATAATTGCAATTATTTAAAAGATGCCTTTAAAGCTAGAAGACTTCTGCTGGCAGAATATTTGTTAGCACGCGGTGCAAACTTTACGGCAGTAGCCGGTGATATTTTAGAAGATCTTACTCAGTCGAATCTGGAATTTGCAACAAAAGCATTGCAACTACTGAGTCTTTATCAAGCTAAAGAATTACTTAATCTCCCTGTTTCTGGTGGAAATATTCTACATTTTATTTCTAAGGAAAGAGGTTGCTCCGGAGGATTTAAAATTGATGCGCAATACAGCAGAATTTTTTCATTCTCGCTTAATCAATTGCAATTATTTTTGGATAAACTCCCGCTCAATAAAATTGCGATTAATAAACAAAATCATGAAGGCTCTACGTCTATGCATTTAGCAATAAAAACGCAACATACTGATATGGTTACGTGGTTAATTAAAACTGGCTTAGTTAACCTAAATCTTAGAGATAACAGTGGAATGAGTGTTCTTGATCTGGCTCAAAATTCAAATGCGGAAATTAAAAAAATGCTTTCTGATTACGCACAGAAATTATCAGCAGAAGGTGTAAATCAGGGAAGTAAAGCTAGCGTTTCACAAAGCTCTTATGGACGATTTTTTTCAAAAGTTCCACAACAAAATCAAATTATTCCAGAAAATCTGCGCGATACGAGTCCACAACCAGGCTAAAGAATTTCCCGCGTTTATACGCGGGAAACCTTTGTACTCATGAATTTTAGGTGCCTGGCCTGGGTTCTGCCTTTATCTTTACTGGGGTTGTTGAAACCCCAGAACCCAGGCCAGGTACTTTTACCTTGCTTGAATTGCGAGCCTTACGCTCAAAAATGGGAAATAAGCTCAAATTAATTTGCATTTTCTTCAAAACCGGTATATATGAAGCTGTTTACAATATGACGCGGATAAAATAACAATGAAACTAAAAATATCAATTGCAACATTATTTATAGCAACAACCACCGTAGCAGTTCACGCTGAAACAGTAACAAACGCAAATTCTGGCTTTTTTATTGCTTCTAATTCAACGAATCATACAGTGACCATTAAAGTCGGCAACTTGATGCCAACACGATATACAATCTCACCACATTCTAGCAAAACAATTATTGTCTCAACCAACAACCAAAATATTGAAATTAGCGACATCTCATAATAACGCATGTTGCGCAGGCACCTTTTTAGAAGAGGACTATCGAAAATGACTTCTGCAGCTTATTGAATTGTAGCTTTGCGGATGTATTTCCCCAGACACATACGTTCTAACTATGGATAATGAGAAAATAAAATCGAGAACAGACTATGCATCGCACAACACATTTTAAAAAAACGCAAAGCCCACCGCCGCCACGAAATGACCTTTTTATCTCTGAATACAGCAAACCAAAACTTGATTTTATCGAAAAAAAATATCAGGCATGGCTGCCAAAAATAAAAGACGCTGTTAAAGAAATTCATTTAGCAATAGATAATGAACGACATCCAGCTCAGTCATTTCAGAAGCTGAAATTTCTAGTTTTAGATTATGATACTCGACTCTTGGGGAATAGCATTGGAACTACCTTATTGCAGGATATGCTAAAAATGTTGGAAGTAGAGGTGAAAAAACTTCTTCAATACAAAGAAAATGCACATAAACAATGGCAAGCATTGAATGCAAGTGAGGCTCAGTTCCTTCAAACCAGAAGAGCGGAATACAGCGCAAACAAACGAAAATCCAGGGAACCTGATGAGGATAGATCTGATCTAAGCTCAGGCGAGGAAGATAACGAAGCTCTAGATTCAGATGAGGATAATTCGGATTTGGAGTCCTATGAAAAAAATCCCTTTAACCTACAAAGAATGAAATTAAGATCAGAGCATGCAGAAAAAAATTACCATTTATCTTGTATTATTAACACGGCTCTCGATACTTTTGATCAAGCGACTGCGGACAACAAGAGTAACATTGTAGCCCAAGCCTACAAGCTTCAGTTGTCTTTGCAGAAATCAATTAACGCATCTGGTGCAGCCGTTTCTCCTGCGCTCTTAGATAGAAAAGTCAAGATCCACAGCATCTAAGCACGCCCCCGCCTTGCTATCGGATGAACTAGTTGGGGTGTGTGTTACTTGCTATACCTGATATACCCCTCTTTATACCCCCAAAAGTGCTGGCTGCAATAGGCTTTCATGGGATGGGGCAGGAATTGCTATTTTTTCTCGGGAAATCTAGGGGTTTTAGGAAGTCTTCGGAACGTCAATTGGCGGAGAGAGTGGGATTCGAACCCACGTGAGAGCTTTCGCCCTCCATCCGATTTCGAGTCGGTGCCGTTATAGCCACTTCGGTATCTCTCCAGGCGGGGGGATTATATCCTAACCAGTTTTATTTTCCAGGGGTTAATCCAGGCGGTGTTAAATCTATGCGAGGGCTGCCCGGGTATTGTTTTTCTGAGACAGGGTAATGGGCTTGGATTTCATCGGAATTATAGCCAGGCGGAATCTGTAGCGGTGCTATGTTTTGTGCTTTTAAATAATCGTTTTCACGATTCTTTAGAACACCCTGTTCTCCATAGAGATGTGAGCAGCTTGTGATGCTGAGCACTAAACTAGAAATAACTGCTAATTTTATATATGAGCGCATAATCAACCTATTACTCTTTTATTGTTTGTATGGCGTCAGCATGATGCAGTGCTGCGCGAACTTCTGCGTGAAACTTAGGATCTAAGGGTAGTAATGGCAAACGAATTCCAGCAGGAATCAGCCCCATTTCATGTAATGCCCATTTTACTGGGATGGGATTGGCTTCCAAAAATAATTTCGTGTGCAGCGGCATTAATTCTGCATTGAGTTTTTTAGCGAGTGCATGATCACCAGATAAAGCTGCTTCACACATTTGAGACATTTTATGTGGCGCTACATTGGCAGTGACAGAAATGACACCGTGACCACCGCTCTGCATAAATTCCAGCCCATTATCATCATTGCCTGTGAAAAGTCTAAATCTTTTGTCACAACGTTGTAGTATCTCCGTGCAGCGCTCGATTTTACCGGTTGCTTCTTTGATACCAATGATATTGCTAATTTTCGCTAAGCGTTCAACGGTTTCTGGGAGTATATCGCAGGCCGTGCGTGTAGGGACATTGTATAAAATAATCGGTAAATCGGTGTTTTCAGCAATCAATTTAAAATGTTCGAATAGCCCATTTTGCGTAGGTCTATTGTAATAGGGGGTGACGATTAAGCAAGCATCTACACCGGCTGCTTGAGCAGCTTGGGTGTGTTCGATGCAGGTGCGTGTGCAGTTCGTGCCAGTACCGGCAATGACAGGGATGCGGCCGGCAACTTGCATGACTACACGGGTAACGAGGTCTTGTGTTTCAGCGGCACTTAACGTGGGGGCTTCACCCGTGGTGCCGGCGACGACTATGGCCTGTGTCTTTGCTTCAATATGCCATTCAATTAATTGTTGTAGTGATCGATAGTCGATTGAGCCGTCAGGTTGCATCGGCGTGACAAGCGCTACTAGGCTGCCTTGAAACATCGTTATTTTCTCCGGCTATTTCAAAAAGATTTTTATGTTAGCAGCAATGCGGAAGTTGTCTATATTTTTTTGCAGAATGCACGTATAATTGCCAGTCGCTGAGCAGCGCTGTTGCAAAATCGTGAATCCCCTCCACAAAAGCGTGGAGGAGAGGGGGTAATTTTTAAGCTTATTTTTGAGGGTGTTATGAATCAAAAAACCTGGTCTGACGCATTATGGGGTAAAAATGCGAAAGTAATTTACTTGTTACTCGCAGCGGTTGTTATGCTGTTCACGATGCTGGGCAGTCGCGAAATTTGGACACAAGAGCATCGCTGGGCCGATATTGTGTCTGGTATGTTTTACCGGCACGATTTTTTGCATCCCTATCTGGGCGAAAGTGATTATTACGATAAGCCTTTATTATCTTATTGGTTGATTGCAGCATTTACTTATATTACCGGCCAATTTTCAACGTGGGCCATGCGGTTGCCATCAGCATTGGCAGGGTTATTGGCGGTGTGGTCGATTTATCGCATTGGAACTTTGATTCAGGATAAGCGTTTAGGGTTGCTATCCGGCTGGATTTTGGTGACAACGTTTTACTTTTTATTTTGGGCCAAGACTAGCAGTGCCGACATGTTAAACATGGGTGGTACATTGTTTGCTGTGTGTTGGTATATGGAAAAGAAAGACCAGCCAAGCTTTGTGAATTATGCCATTTTCTTTCTTATTCTTGCTTTGACATCGTTGTGTAAAGGGTTGATTGGGGCGGTTGTGCCATTGTTAGTGATTCTCCCGAGCTTGATGATGCAAGGGGAATGGAAAAAACATCTGCGTCCGGCCTTTTTTCTAGGGATGATTCCGGCTGTTATTGTGTATACATTACCCTTTGTTGCGTCATCGTATGTGAGTGGTAATGGCTACGGTGAAAATGGTTTGTATTTAGTGTATCGCGAAAATATTCTGCGCTACTTCCAGCCATTTGATCACAAAGGGCCGATTTATACGTATTTTCTGTATTTGCCAATTTATTTATTACCCTGGGCTGTTTTCTTTATTCCTGCGTTGTTTTCTCTAAAATCGCGTTGGCATACGATGCCGGCTGCCATGAAATCCATTTGTTGGGCAGTGTTGTTGCTTTTCTTGTTTTTAACATTGAGTGGTTCACGTCGTAACTATTATGTTTTACCGTTGGTGCCGTTTGCTATTTTAATGACAGCGGATTGGATTTTGGCGGGTGCTGATAGCATGGCAAAACGCTATGTATGGGCAGGTCGAGTAGCCATAGGTTTCTTTGCAATTCTGTTCTTGAGTTTTGATGTGGCACAGCCTTTGTATTATGCACAAGGCGGGATGACTGCTTTTGCTGGGAATGTAAAACAAGCAGTGACACAACGCAAACCGTGGACTGAATGGCAATTTGTGATGTTGGATCCGGAAAGTAAAACACGTTTTTATTTAGAATTACCACCAACAGTAAAAAATTATGCGTTGCCTGGTAAAGAGCGTTCGGTACAAACAGAAGCGAGCTTATTGCAAGCTTGGCCAGTACTGAAAGATAAGCAATCGAATGTTATTTTTGTTAGCCGCAAACTGTATGAAGCAGAGTTACGGAATTTATTGCCTAATTATACAGAGGTGGAAGCGCCTACTAGACACTTATTCCATAAGAAAAATCCAAATGCACCGATAGCGTTTGTGCCGCCGGTGGGTTAGGAAGCTGTTAACTTATTATCACAAGGATGAGATATGACTGATATTTTATTGCAAAAAATCGAAGAAAGAGTCGTCACGCTGCTGGGCCAATTGGAAGTGATGCGCAACGAAGTTGCTCGGTTGCGTCACGAGAATGCGGTGTTGCGCGAAGATCAAGGCGATCACACCAAAAAGCTACAAGAATTGATTACGTTATTGGATGTATTGGAAGGCGCTGAAGGTCATTCGTCCGTGAATCAAGATAGCCATATTGAGACAGATGTGGCGGTGGCTTAAGAAGTTTGGCATGGCCACTGAGCCGCGCGTCAGCAAGCGTCACGACACATTAAGTACGGTGACGCTTGCTGACGCGCGCGGCTCGGTAAAATACAGTTCTATTTAACTATTGACTGTGCAATCTAAACTGCCGTCCAGCAAGCGAATATTCACTTGATCCCCAGCTTTGGCTTCGTTTGCATGACGTAAAACACGTTGCTGCTTCGTTGCAATCGCATAACCACGTTTTAATGTGGCAAGTGGGCTGAGCGCATCCAGTGTCGCGGCTGTATTACCGAGGTCTTGTTGTTTTTGTTGTAGCTGTGATGTGAAAATATTTTGTAGTCGTTGTGAAGAAAGTTTTAATTGATTGCGAAATTCTCTGATTTGATGAGTCGGTGTTAAACCAGAGAGTGTTGCATTTAATGTTTTTAATTGTGCTTGTTGTTGATTGATTACTTGGGTTTGCAAACGAATTATGGTTGCTTCGGCGAGATCCAATGCGTGACGTTGTTGCAGCAACCGATGTTTAGGATGCTGTTGATATAATTGTTTCGTCGTCCAATCCATGTGTTGTTGCAATTGACGAAATTTAATTTGCATATGACGTAGCAAACGTTCTTGATCATCATCCAGGGATTCTATCAATTCATCGCGATCCGGTGTGATTAATTCTGCTGCGGCAGAAGGTGTAGGTGCGCGCATATCCGCCACGAAATCTGCAATTGTGAAATCGACTTCATGTCCCACACCGCTGATAATGGGAAGCTCACTTTGAAAAATGGCATGCGCAACCATTTCTTCATTAAACGGCCATAAATCCTCGAGTGAACCGCCGCCACGCGCAAGAATTAACACATCACACTCTTTGCGCGTGTTGGCTGTTTTGATTGCATTCACAATTTGCGGTGCCGCCATATCACCTTGCACTAGCGTGGGATAAATAATCACGGGTACACAAGGAAAACGTCGTCGTAAAACGCTTAAAATATCGCGAATGGCCGCACCTGTTGGCGAAGTAATCACACCGATGGACTTGGGAATAATAGGTAATTCTTTTTTATGCGTCAGCTCAAATAATCCGGCTTCTTGTAAGCGTTTTTTCAATGCTTCAAATTCTTGCCGCAATTTGCCTTCGCCAATTTCTTCCATGTGCTCGGCAATTAATTGAAATTCCCCACGCCCTTCATACAGACTCACCCGCGCTTTGATCATCACATGCATGCCATCTTTGGGGGTGAAATGTAATTTACGATTATGTGGCTTGAACATGGCGCAACGTACTTGTGCAAGCGGGTCTTTTAATGAGAAATACCAATGCCCTGAACCGGGTGCGGCGAAATTCGAAATTTCCCCTTCTACCCACAAAAGCGGGAAGCTACCCTCGAGAATAAAACGTACTTCGCGATTGAGGCGACTGACGGTAAAAATTTCTTCTGTTTGGCTAATGTCGATGGTTTGCATGGGGGTAATATAGCTGATTTTTTACAAGGTTGGCATGGTTTTTAAGAAAAAATGTAGGGTGGCTCAAAGCCCCGTTTAGAAGCATAACGGGGTAAACTCCGCAAGCGTGTCCATCCTGCGATTCTGGGTGCTTATAAAGATTTTTTGGGGCGAGTAAGTGGATATATTTCTAATGATTGTGTCATGATTGGATCACCATAATAGCTACGCAGCTGAATAAAGCCATGGTTACCAAAATAGTCTGGATCAATTTCACGCTGAATATATCGTCCTATTAATTCTAAATTGTTTGCACCAACACAGTAATGCCCTGAGTCTCCTCGCATGCGGGTTATTTTGACCTGATTGTTAATAAATGAAATATCGATAGTGCCGCCCACAACGATTGTGGGATCTATTTTGCCAATCAAAGCGGGGTGAGGTGATGCGTCGCCTCTCATGCGTATTCCCACGATAAAATCTTCATTATCGGGATTGTAAACAAACATGATTTCACATTTTTTTCTATTCAAAAGGTATTGCAGATTTTCCTTATCTTGAGTGGATAATTTATTTAATAAGGGCATAAACTCTTTCAGGCTGCAGGGTAAGTTCCGACAAATTTTATATATTGTCAGTAGTCTTTCACAATTTAATACACTGTTTTCGAACAAGCGGAACATTCTGTTTCTGACATTGCTTGCTGTTTTATAGGTTAACATCGCATTGCTATTTTCTATGAGAGGTTCTGTTGTGATAGAATCTACTGTGAGAGTATCAATATGAATGGTGGTTTGTCTTTTATTTGCTGTCATCAAGATCGCTTTTACTTGATTGTTGGTTTGATCTGGACATAGCCGCATCAACTTTTTATCTTTTAGTTCCGCTTGATTTGCAAAAGTAGATAAAATTTGTTGGTGAAAATACTCGATTCGCAAATGTAATTGCTGCCGTTTATATTGTATTTCCAGCGTACGACTTTTTGCTTTTTGTATTCTGGATTGGTTGAATGTGTGCTGATCTATTGTATGGTATTCATAGTATTGAACTTCACCCACATTAAATTTTTCAGCCGCCTTTTTTCTAACATCACTCTCAGCTAAATGTGGTAGTACTCTGAATGAAGCAAAGCCAACACTTTTAGGCACGGTAAATAGTGGTGCCTGAGCAGATTCCTGCTTGGCGATATTTTCTATGCATTGTTTAATTTGACGTTGGTTCATAATAGTTTTTTTGATAAATACAGAATTGGTAAATATTTATACCATTTGCTCTCGATTTATTCAACCTCTTGTTTCGTGACATATAAAATAACTTTAAAATACAATAAGTTGGATTGGAGTGATGAACAATAAAACGTTTGGTGGACAAGGTGCAGCGCGTCTACCAAACGCTACATCGCGCATAAAAATTTCATCCACAGCCAAAATATGTGTATAATGCCTCGTTAATTTTAACCGGATTCACCCTGGGGGAATTAACGCCATGTCACTACGTCTCGTCCAAGATGCTTTAACTTTTGATGATGTCTTGCTTCTGCCTGCTGAATCATTTGTATTACCGAAAGATGTTAGCCTGAAAACCTATTTAACGCGTGATATTACCCTGAATATCCCTTTATTGTCTGCAGCAATGGATACAGTGACTGAAGCGCGTCTGGCGATTGCTATAGCCCAAGAGGGTGGTTTAGGCATTATTCATAAAAATATGACGATAGAACAGCAAGCCGCTGAAGTGCGTAGGGTCAAGAAATTTGAGAGCGGTGTCGTGAAAGACCCAATGACCGTGTCACCCCAAACGACAGTGCGCCAAGTATTAGATATTATTCGTTCTTATAATTTTCATGCGTTGCCGGTCGTTGAAGACAATCAGCAACTCGTGGGTATTGTCACAAGCCGTGATTTGCGTTTCGAAACCAACCTAGATCAACCCGTTGCCAATATCATGACGCCGAAAGAACGTTTAGTGACAGCAAAAGAAGGCACTGATCGAGAAATTATTCGCAAACTCTTGCATAAACATCGCATTGAAAAAGTGTTAGTGATCAATGACGCATTTCAATTATGCGGCATGATTACCGTGAAAGATATTTTGAAAGAACAAGAAAAACCATGGGCATGTAAAGACCCACTGGGACAATTGCGCGTAGGTGCTGCAGTAGGTACCGGTTCTGAATCGGATGAGCGTGTTGCCGCATTAGTCGCAGCCGGTGTGGATGTGATTGTTGTTGATACCGCACATGGGCATTCACAAGGTGTGGTTGAGCGCGTGCGTTGGATTAAGAAAAATTATTCCAATATTGCTGTGATTGCCGGCAACATTGCAACGGCAGCCGCGGCGAAAGCACTGGCTGATGCGGGTGTGGATGCCGTGAAAGTGGGAATTGGCCCAGGATCCATTTGCACAACCCGTATCGTAACTGGCGTCGGTGTGCCACAAATTACAGCAATTGCCAATGTTAGCCAAGCGTTAGCCGGTACGCAAATTGGTGTGATTGCCGATGGCGGTATTCGTTACTCTGGTGATATTTGTAAAGCAATCGCAGCGGGTGCATCGGCCATCATGGTAGGAAGTTTATTTGCAGGTACAGAAGAATCCCCCGGCGAAGTCGAGTTATATCACGGTCGTACCTATAAAGCGTATCGCGGTATGGGATCCTTGGGTGCAATGGCACAACGGCATGGCTCCAGTGATCGTTACTTCCAAGAAGGCGTGATTGCTGCTGATAAACTCGTTCCTGAGGGTATTGAAGGTCGTGTCCCTTACAAAGGTAGCTTGGTAGCGATTACCGGCCAATTAGTTGGTGGTTTGCGCTCAGGGATGGGATATACGGGCTGTGCTACGATTCAAGAAATGCGTACCAAGCCGGAATTTGTGCGTGTGACCAGTTCGGGTGTGCGTGAAAGTCATGTACATGATGTGCAAATTATTAAAGAAGCACCTAACTATCAAATCGATGAGGCATATTTTAAATGACGGTTGAATTACAACAACAACGAATTTTAATTTTGGATTTTGGTTCGCAGTATACGCAATTAATTGCGCGCCGCATTCGTGAGTTGGGTGTGTATTGTGAATTATATCCGCATCATTTAAGTGAAAGCGCTATTCGTCGTTTTCAACCACACGGCATTATTTTATCCGGTGGCCCAGAAAGTGTCACAGCAACGAATACACCGCGTGCGCCGGAGGTGGTTTTTACTCTGGGCTGTCCTGTGTTAGGCATTTGTTATGGCATGCAGACCATGGCAGAGCAGTTGGGTGGGAAAGTGGCATCGGGTGCTAAACGTGAATTTGGTTATGCGAAAGTGCATCTGCAAAATGCGTCGCGCTTATTTCAAGGCATCGAAGATCAATTAGCCGATGATGGCACACCGACATTAGATGTGTGGATGAGTCACGGTGATCATGTGGATGTCTTGCCACCACAATTTAATTTGATTGCAACGACAGGTAATTCAGCAATTACTGCCATGGAGGATGAAAAACACCGTTTTTATGGCCTGCAATTTCATCCAGAAGTTTCACATACTCGTCAAGGCGCGCGTATTTTAGAGCGGTTTTTATTTGATATTTGTGGTTGTCAGCCAACCTGGACCATGAAAAATATTGTGCATGAATCCGTAGAAAAAATCCGCCATCAGGTGGGCGATGATCATGTTATTTTAGGTTTATCCGGTGGTGTAGATTCTTCGGTTGTTGCGGCATTGCTACATAAAACAATTCAGCAACAATTAACTTGTGTGTTTGTTGATACTGGATTGCTGCGTCTTAATGAAGCGAAAGAAGTGCAAGATTTATTTGCGAAACACATGGGTATTCATTTAATTACCGTGCAAGCAGAAACGCGTTTTCTCGCGGCATTAGTGGGTGTCACGGACCCCGAAGTAAAGCGCAAAATCATTGGCCGATTATTTGTAGAAATTTTTGAAGAAGAAGCCAATAAAATTCATGGTGTAAAATGGCTAGCACAAGGCACTATTTATCCCGATGTGATTGAGTCAGCGACAAAAGGTGAAGGTGGTTCTCACACGATTAAGTCGCATCATAATGTGGGTGGGTTACCTGAAAAAATGCAGCTGAAATTATTAGAGCCGCTCAGAGAATTGTTTAAAGATGAAGTGCGTAAGCTCGGTGTTGAGTTAGGTTTACCTTATGATTTGGTATATCGCCATCCCTTTCCAGGCCCGGGTTTAGGTGTGCGTATTTTAGGGGAAGTCAAAAAAGAATATGCCGATAAACTGCGTCGCGCGGATGCCATTTTTATTGAAGAGCTACACAAAAATGATCTCTATCATAAAGTCAGCCAAGCATTTGTGGTGTTCTTGCCGATTAAATCCGTTGGGGTGTTAGGTGATGCGCGTCACTATGATCATGTGGTTGCCATTCGTGCTGTTGAAACCGTGGATTTTATGACAGCACATTGGGCGCGCTTGCCGTATGATTTTTTGGATATCGTGTCGCATCGTATTATTAATGAAGTGCCCGGTATTTCACGTGTGACGTATGATATTTCGGGTAAACCACCGGCAACAATCGAGTGGGAATAAGAAAAATTGTGTTCAATAGCAAACTCATCTCAAGCCTGTCTTTCCCGCGCAGGAAAGATAGGTTTTTTTAATTTTTTCGCGATAATAAGCACTAAAAAAATTCATGTGGATATCTCAGCTCACGATGACAGTAGTTAGTGTTTAATGTGTAAGGTGGGTTATTTTATGCAAATTCCAATTTTTTCCGAGCAAGATTATTTTTGGATGCAGCATGCTTTGCGTTTAGCACGACAAGCAGAAGCCTTGGGTGAAGTACCTGTGGGTGCTGTATTGGTCGTGGGTGATGAAATCATTGGTGAAGGGTGTAATCATCCTATCGGTCATTGTGATCCAACGGCACATGCTGAAATAATAGCCTTGCGTGAAGGCGCGAAAAAAATAAATAATTACCGAATTGTTGATTCAACATTGTATGTAACACTCGAGCCTTGTGTCATGTGTGTTGGTGCAATCGTACATGCCCGCGTGCAACGCATTGTCTATGGCGCTTCGGATCCGCGTGCAGGCGCAATCCAAAGTGCATTTCAAATTATGGCAGCCAATAAATTAAATCACCGAGCAGAGTGTGTTGGCGGTTTGTTGGCGGAAGAGTGTGGTAGTTTGTTGAGTAGTTTCTTTCGAGCACGCCGAATCTAAAAATGAATAAGAAACACCTCCGCCATAAAAAAATGACAGAGGCGAGAGGGTTATGACAGGGTAAACATTATTGGTGATGGCCTTTTATGTTGGTTTTTTATTGTAAGATTTGCAACCACTCCTGGAACGCTTTCCCATTGAGGTAAATGTACGAGATGATTTCATGAATCATCTCGTACGAGGTGTACACTCAACTATTTTTGTTTGTTATGTGGGTTTTTAATGTCGCCGCTGCCAAAGCCTTTGTTGCCTTGTGGCAGGTTATCTTGTTTCCAAGATTGCTGCTTTCCACCCGCCGTTGGAGCTGTTGTTGGGCGTTGTGTATTGGCAGTGGGTGTTGTTGGGCGTTGACCTTGTTGCTTTTGGTCTTTGTTATTGTAATTCATGATGTTTCTCCTTCGTTTAGTTAATTATCTGTTTACTGACTACTTTCAGAGGTATCACGACTAGGGTCTTCATAAGAAACGATGGATGCTTTTGAAGCCTAATTCCACGTTACTCCCCTCCCATTTTTGTGTCAAGTTTATGACCCAAAATTACCTATAATCATTTGAAAAATAAGTAGAAAATTTAAAAAATATATTACGAAAAAGAGAATCAATGAGTTAAAGTTTTCTGCTTGAAAAGATTCATTTTTCGTGTATTTTTCTCGAAAATACATGAGATACATAATTGATCAGATGAGTTGTTTTTGATATTAATAAGAGCAGCTAAGGCTGTCACGCTAGCTAAAAGCATACTGGCGTGACAGATTTAACTGGTATAATAAGTCATTCGTAAAAACAATCTAGGTAGTTGTATGGAGAATGCCAAACATTCATTTATGCGATGCGTAGCCTACTGTACCGCTAGCAGTTATGATTTGGCTGGTTTGGCAGGCGCATATAAACGCAAAGGATTTACAACGCGGTTATTGCGTGATGTGTTGCATATTTCCGCCATTGATACACCGGTTGATATCTATTTATTTAATCACGGTAGTTTTGTCTGTTGGGGATTAAAGAAATCACAAGAATTGAAATGGTTGGAACGCGTCAAGAAATACTCTATTGGGCCATTAGGAACAATCGAAGTGGATCACTTCTGCTTTCGCTTTGGCGAAGAAACGTCAATTGATGCGCATGATCGTTTTAAGTTAGATGTCCTTACATTGGATTCAGATAATCCGCAAATTAAATTAGCCATCTCATATGGATTGGCGCAATCCATTAAGCTAGAAGCATTCGAAGATGCGATCGTATCCGCTATTCGTAAAAACAGTGCCTTGCCACAGGAAATTGCTTCACGAGGCATTATTTCATTATCACGCGGCTCGATTTTTAAGCGCATGGGTGAAATTTTTATTGCGCGTAGTTCAATTAATTTAAATAGTGAATATTTGGATATGCCAGAATTTTTTTGGCGAAATCCCAACCTTGAACCGTTTTATGTGATGACAAAGAAATTTTTAGATATTCCTAGTCGTGTGTTGGTGCTCAATCAAAAGTTGGATGTGTTACAAGAATTGTTAGCAATTTTGAATAGCCAAGTTCAACATCGACATTCTTCTATGCTAGAAATGGTTATTATTATTCTTATTTTTGCGGAAATCACTATTAGCTTGTTGCATCTATAAGTTATGTAACAACCCGCTCTTGTTATCGCTACCGAGCCGCGCGCGTCAGCAAGCGTCACTGGTAAAAAGCATTAAACGCAGCGACAATCAAAGGTACTAAACTATGCAAGTTCGCAATTCAACAAGTTCACAAAGCATAATCTTAGCTAGTTTCTCTGCACATGCGCGCTCTGAAAAAACAGTAGAAACAATACAAGAGCAACAAGTAAATGAAGACACTTCTGCTCTTCTCGATAGCATGGTTGCAACACAACCTGCAGCAACCGACTCAAGCGTGATAGATACAAGTTCTTCAACAGAGTCCCAAGATTTTCTTGATAGCTTACTTTCCTGGCAACCATCACCGCTCTTTACTACTATCGACGGAGCAGTGCAAATGTGTAACTGGATAGGTAGCGGAGGCACTGCAGCGGTATATCAATATAAAGACACCGCCATTAAATGCTACGACGATGACAGTGAAGAAGAAACACCAGGGCGCAACCAAAAACTTTTTGCCAATGAATGCGCCATCATGACAAAACTCTCAGCGTTAAAAGCCCCTCATATGGTGCAATTTAATGGCATATTAGATAGCAAGCCATGTAGTTTGATGATGCGCTTTCTCCCGAAAACGTTGACTAAATTACTTCAGGAAACCCCCGCACTTGAATGGTGTGATCGTTATCAACTGGCTATAGAACTTGTTGAGTTTCTTCAATTCGCACATAAAAACGGCATCATACATGGAAGCATCAAATCCGATAATATATTAGTAGACAATGAGAACCATATCTACGTTGCTGACTTTGGCACAGCGATTGATAAATCGAATCCAACACCAGATATAAAAAGAGGTTTCTTACCTACGCACTCTGCCCCTGAAGTACTTAGGCACCCCACTAAACGGACTGAAAAATGTGATATTTATAGTTTGGGTATAGTGCTATGGCAAATTGCACATCCAGGAGAAAAAATTTATAACGGTTATGACAGTGTCCAGATATTCCATGGAGTGATATATGGAGCTAGACCCGAAATTGCTCATGACTGCCCACCCATTTTTAAAAGCATTATCCAACGATGCTGGAAATTCAAGCCTAAAGAGCGACCACAGGCAAAGACGATATTAAATTTTTTAACAGCCGGATTAAACTCTTTAAATGCCGAAGAGGAAATGTTACGGCAACCAACAAGAAGGCCCTAGTACGACTGAATGTGTTGTGACGTTTGCTGACGCGTACGTGCTGAGGTATCCTCACGAATTTTTTTATAGTTCATTGCATTTAATAGTAAGCTCATCCCAAGCCTGTCTTTCCCACGAAGGCGCAGTAGTGTCCGGTTAATCTGTGCCTAAGTAGAACTGTCACCCCGCAAAAAACGCGCCACTTTTTGTGAAAAGGAAACAAAATCCAATTCGCGTTTTTGTGCGGGGCCTGGTGCAAATTTTAAGAGAAACTGCGTATCACTTAAGTTCGTCAACCAGGCCCCGCACAAATTATCAGAACGAATTCTGTGTCCTTCTTAAAATTGTGGCTGATAATTTTGCGGGGTGACAGTTCTACTTAGGCACAGATTAACCGGACACTACTGCGCCTTCGTGGGAAAGACAGGCTTTTTACTTTTGGATAAATAAATTGATTTGATGACAAATATATTCAACCGCATAAGCGATAATGCGTTTGCCGTGCATAGGCAGGGTGCGGTCAATGCGATGTTGTTTATCGTGTTGTGAAAATAGCAGTTCTAATTTCGTTTCTGTCATGTCTGGTTTGTTCTGCCAAAATTCACTGAGACCGCGAATTTCGAGGCGAAAATTTTCTTTATCTGGATTCGCAAAATTTAAATGTGTATAGGTTTCGGGTGTCAACAGTGTGGTTTCGAGTGCGCCGCCTGTTGCATTATCCGTGATTGCAAGACGAATGTTGGCTGCACGCAGTTTTTCGCGCAGTACGGCGGATGCTGTTTTATTGTCATTGTTAAGCAGGTAGGGGTGAATGACTTTTTCAACTTGCGCAACGAGCGTATTAAAATCATCTTGGTTTTTTGAATGTAGTTTGAATTCAATGTAAGGGTACCATAAGCGGTAGCCAGTCACGCATGCAAATGGTTTGGCGAGTGCATCCAATTCTTCGGCGATTTTTCCTTCGCTGACACCAAACAATAGCCATTTTTTTCGATAACTCGTTTGTTGGAAATGTGCTTGCTGTAGCTTGGCAATGACCACGGAATCCACCATTGGCAAACATTCAACAGGTGGTCCAGGTAACATAAAAATGAATTGCTCGCCAAATTGAACAAAACAGCCCGCGGCAGTGCCATTGGGATTGGAAATAATGGTTGCGCCTTCCGGGAATAAAGCTTGTTGGCGGTTGGATTCAGGTGGATTGTTGTAACCAAATTTTTTCAGGCGTGCGGCAATTTTTTCCCAGGTGGTTTCGTCAAATACAAGAGGGCGGTCGACAACTTTGCTGAGGGCGTAACGTGTTAAATCATCGGATGTAGGGCCCAGTCCGCCGGTAATAATAACGGCTTGATGTGACTTTAACAAAAAACGCAATGCCTGTTCGATTTCATAAATGCTATCGGGTGCGGTAGCATGCATTCTGACTTGCATACCTGCCGTTGTTAATCGTAAAGCAATTTCTTGGCTATTTGAATTGAGAATATCACCCTGACTGATTTCATCGCCGGTGGCTAGTAAAGCGATTTTATGTGTGATTTCGGCTTCTCGGCTCATGGGTTTTCTTCCTTGTCAGCGCATTGAGTATAATGAATGGGTTGCGGAAATGCTATACCCGTTAGATTTAAGGTTTCGTGACGCTTGCTGACGCGCGCGGTTCGGCAACGACGAGGCCAAGCAGCGCTAATGAAGTAACAAGCAACATATAAGTAATACTATCCGTTTTGGCTCTTGAAATAAGATTTGGCGGTAAATCGTATTGTTCTATACTCTGTTCATCGAGATCAATGTTTTCTATGATGCTTAAAATAGACGAGCGATATTGCGTCATACGACAATTTTTTAATTTAGTTCGATATTCATTAAAAGGGAATACATCACCATTCGAAGGATCACAAATAACAGCATCGGCTCCCTCGCCAATGACTAAGAACACATGATCACCATTTACAATATGATACATAAATGCCGGATGATCTTTGCTAGCATGAAGATAGGCTATATCCGTCATTTCTTCGCAATTGCCTATTTTTTCCTTTATAAATGGGGCGGCCATTTTTTCAAATAAGGTTTTTTTGGGATTACATATTAATTTAATAGGGTTTGTCGTTAATATCATTTTGTAATAGTCGACATGGCCAGGCGTGAGAGATGCTTGCATTTGATTTCTTAGTTTTGCAATTTTATTTATTAGTTTATCTCTCTCTTCGCGACTGTAATGATTTGCTTCTGGGTGTGTTCCTGATTCTTTAATTATTTCCCGCACGCGATTGACGATGTCGCAAGCGGTTTTTAAGTTTTGATATATTTTACTTTCTGCAGGAAATGGATATTGAGTATGGATATCTTCAAAATGCAGAGGATCACTGAGTTTTTTAAATGGTGGGACATGAGGAGTATGTTTGCTACTTGATGTGGCGATGTGTGGAGACGCATGAAATAAACGCTGATTATATTTTTGCTGTACCCTAGGATGAGGGACTTGAGTTGCTGCTGAAGCAAATAAACTACTTCGCTGAACTTGCGATAAAGTGCTTCTTGTTAGTAGTTTTTTTGCCACGCTCATGAGTTAATCTCAGCAAAAAATATTCATTGGAATCAGATAAAAATGGCTGAAAGCATTTTACCATAAAGACAATTAATTGTACAAATTTATTACAATAAATGCAACGAATTGATAATACAGAGGAAAAAACTAAAAACGCATGTGTGGGGTTAATGCATAAATCAGAATTTCAACATCTCCCTTCTCCCGCTTGCGGGAGAAGGGTTGGGGATGAGGGTCTGTATGGCAACCACATTATGTATTATATACACATAGTGTGCAGATCATAAGCACCCTCACCTCCGCCCCTCTCCCACAGAAAAGCACTGCGGGAGAGGGGAGACGTTGAAATTTTGATTTATTCAACAACGCCGCTCCCGGGGGCGGAAGTATTACTTAAAAAACAGAACAACCATCTTCTGTTATCTTAATATTTACAGAGGGTTGATTACTAATATTGATTTTTTGGCATGATGCGGGTACGTGCGTACTACCATTTTTGTTATATCCTAACGTGATATAAGAGTATTCTTTTGTAAATGGATCATTAATTGCTTGGATTTTTGAATAAAACGCATCACTGTATGCTTTAACAAAGTCCAAGAGTTTATCAGATTCAATACCTTCCAACGTATTTTCTTGTTTTTGGATATCGGGAAAAGCACCAGTTAATATTTGATGAGATACATTAAGGCTATCTTTATTAGCCATAATATCACTGCCAAACGTAATGTTTACCGTCATTGCCATTGTAGCAGATGCAAATAAAGACAATATCATGGTGGTTACGGTTGATTTTAGTGCATTTGTTCCCATGTGACATCCTTCTTGCAGGTTGAAATATATTCAATAATCAGCTGGTTGCTATAATAAATTATAGACCGCTTTTGAGCAAGTGAGGGGGTTTTTCAAAGAATTTACTGGGTCAGATAACCACTATACAACTTTTTCGTGGGTTAATAACCACCGCTTGATAGCAATCATCTCACCTGCTGTTTTGCCCACAAAGCCACCCATATGGTTTTTTGCAACAACACGATGGCAAGGCACAATAATGGGCGTCGGGTTGGCGCGGCAGGCATTGCCGATAGCGCGAGGGCTGGTGCCTAGGTGTGTCGCTAATTCTTGGTAACTAATCGTGGTGCTGACTGGAATTTGGCGAAGTGCTTGCCAGACTGTTTTTTGGAATGGAGTGCCTTTTACTTCCAATGGAAATTGAAAATCATGCTGCGGGTTTTGAAAATAGGCGGTGAGTTCGTTATGAAGCGGTTGGTATTCATTCTCGTTTGATAATTGTGATGATTGATCAGTACCTAGAAAAACAATACGGGTCAGTTTGTTATTGTGAATGTGTATGCCAAGATTACCGATGGGGGAGGGGATGATTGTGGAGAAGCGAGGATCGTGTGACATAGTCTACTCGCAAATTATAGTGGAGCCGCGAATGTAGTGAGGTAGGTATCCCGCGAATTTTTTGCTACAACATAAGTATAAAAACTTGTCTTTCCCGCGAAGAGGGGAATCTATTTGTGGTTTCTCGCCTATTACCAATAGATTCCTGCCTTCGCGGGCAAGACAGGGTTTATAGATTTTACTTATTCTGCTGCAGCTTGGCCTTTATCTGCTTTGTCGTTTTTCGCGGTGGATTTGTTGTTTAAGTTCAGCTTTTCTTTAATACGTGCTGCTCTACCACTCAAGTTGCGCATGTAGTAGAGTTTCGCACGTCTAACGTCACCACGACGCTTCACTTCAACGCCATCAATGATCGGGCTGTACGTTTGGAATACGCGTTCTACGCCAACGCCGTGAGAGATTTTACGCACGGTGAATGCTGAGTTTAAGCCGCGATTGCGTTTAGCAATCACAACGCCTTCAAAAGACTGAACACGTACGCGTTCGCCTTCTTTTACTTTTACTTGCACGACAACGGTGTCGCCTGGGCCAAAAGCGGGTAGCGCTTTTGCTGCTTGCATTTGTTCAGTTTCAAGCACTTGAATAATGTTCATGGTTTTGCTTCCTCAGTCATTCTAAAAAAATTACTTCTTCTGTTCTTGAATAAATTCCGCCAGTAAGCGCTGCTGAAATTCATCCAATGATTGCTTTGCCAATAGGTCTGGTCTACGTAACCAGGTTTTACCTAAGGCTTGTTTTAACCGCCAACGTTCAATGGCTTGGTGATTACCGCTAAGCAGTACATTCGGTACTGTGAGCTCAGCATAACTTTCAGGTCGGGTGTACTGAGGGTATTTCAATAAGCCCGAACTCAATGAGTCTTGGGACACTGAATCCTCATGACCTAGCGCACCGGGGATGAGGCGTGTTGTCACGTCTATCATCGTCATGGCTGCTAATTCACCGCCTGATAATATGTAATCGCCAATTGACCACTCTTCATCAACTTCAAGCTCGAGAAGACGTTCGTCAATTCCTTCATATCGTCCAGCAATTAAAACAATACTTTCTTTACTTAAAAACGCTGTCGCGGTTTCTTGGTTAAAATGCTTGCCTTGCGGAGACAAGTGAACCACGACGGGTTTTTTTGGTGCAGCCTGTTTTGCTGCTTGAATCGCAGCTTGTAACGGCTCCACCATCATAATCATGCCTGGGCCACCGCCATAAGGGCGGTCATCTACAGTGTGATGCTTGTTGTGGGCGTAATCACGTGGATTCCATAGCCCCAACTGTAACAACTCCGTTTTGATGGAGCGCCCAGTAATTCCGCAATCCAGCGCTGCAAACATCTCGGGGAATAGTGTTACGACACCAAACCACACTTAGAGTTCATCCCAGTTAACACGCATGATTTTTTTTGTTAAATCAATGCTAGTGATAACTTCATCTAAGAGATAAGGGACAGCATGTTCCTTATCGCCTTTCACAACGAGCACATCGTTAGAGCCGGTTTCCAGCAGGAAAATAATTTTACCTAGGACCTTGTCATCTTGGTTGATAACAGTGAGCCCTTCTAAATCTGCCCAATAATATTCATTCTTTTTTAGTGTTGCTAATTGCGAACGTTGAATCGCAATTTTTTTCCCGGTTAGCACGCGAACAGTTTCGGGAGCATCAAAGCTAGCAAATTTCGCTATTATTCCTTTGCCGTATGCTTTGGCATCGGTCACTTTGATTGGCTTCCAGGTGTTATTATCTTCGATATACCATGGATGGTAATCCAAGATACTCGTGATTGATTCTGTAAAAGAAACAATCTTAATCCAACCCTTCACCCCATAAGCTGTACCGATCTTGCCTACAGCAATATAATTGGTATCAGTGCTCATAAAAGTGATCGCCTGTTACACGACAAAACAGAATTACTGCTTTGTTGCTTCGCCAGCTTCTTTTTCAAATGTCTTAATCAATTGTTGTACGCGATCAGAAGGCTGTGCACCTTGGGAGATCCAATACAATGCGCGTTCATGATCTAAGTGCAAGCGAACTTCTTTGCCAGCAGAAATCGGGTTGAAATAACCGATGCGTTCGATGCAGCGACCGTCACGAGCTTCGCGTCTATCAGCGACGACGATGTTGTAAAATGGGCGTTTTTTTGCGCCGCCACGAGATAAGCGAATTACTACCATGCTGTTTAAATCCCATACTAATTAATATATATGAATCTGTTGAAACAAAGGTCACGAATTATACGTGACTTTTTGCTTGTTGCAAATAGATTCGCGTGATGTGGTGTGAAATCCTTCTCAATTCTCTTTTAAGGGTGCAAAGCTATAAGCCTTCACCCTAGCCCTCTCCCGCAAGCGAGAGAGGGGATTTGAAGCTCTTACCCTGGCTCTTTCCCGCATGCGAGAAAGGGCTTTGATTAACCAAATGACCCCATGGGCGGGAAACCTCCCGGGGGTAGTTTGCCTTGTAACCCACGCATTAATTTCATGATTCCGCCTTTGTTGGCGAATTTTTTCATCATTTTTTGCATTTGCGTGAATTGTTTTAATAAGCGGTTAACGGCTTGGATATCAGTGCCTGACCCTATCGCAATACGGCGCTTATGTGAACCTTTGATAATGGCAGGATAGCGACGCTCTTTGGGGGTCATCGAATTAATGATAGCTTCGATTTCAACTAGCATCTTATCGTTGAGCTTGTCTTTCGCCGCAGCGGGTAGGCCACCGATTCCTGGGAGTTTGCTCACAATACCCATGATGCCGCCCATTTTGCCAATTTGGCGTAATTGGTCGCGGAAATCTTCGAGGTCAAAGGATTTGCCTTTTTTGATTTTTTTCGCGAGTTTTTCAGCTTTATCTTTGTCAATGGTGCGTTCTGCTTCTTCAACGAGGGAGAGGATATCGCCCATACCGAGAATACGTGAGGCTATTCGATCAGGATAAAAAGGTTCGATTGCATCGGTTTTTTCGCCGATACCGATAAATTTGATGGGTTTGCCAGTAATATAACGGATTGATAAAGCCGCGCCACCGCGAGCATCACCATCGGCTTTGGTTAAGATTACACCGGTAAGTGGTAGAGCATCATTGAAGGCTTTGGCTGTGTTCGCAGCATCTTGCCCTGTCATGCTATCCACGACGAATAAGGTTTCAGTTGGATGGATGGCGGCATGCAACCGTTTGATTTCAGCCATCATCTCGTCATCAATGTGTAACCGACCGGCGGTATCAATAATGACGACATCAACCAGTTTATTTTTAGCGGCTTGAATAGCAGCGGTAGCAATCGCAACAGGATCTTGATCGGATGTGCTGGGGAAAAACTCAACGTTGACATTGCTAGCTAATGTTTCTAGCTGTTTGATCGCAGCCGGTCGATAAATGTCTGCACTGGCAACCATCACGGATTTTTTTTGTGAGTGGTGCAACCAACGTGCTAACTTGGCAACCGTTGTGGTTTTACCGGAACCTTGTAAGCCAGCCATTAAAATCACAACAGGCGGCTGGCTTTGTAAATTCAGTGAGTCGCACTCATCGCCCATTAACGTGACCATTTCATCATGGACAAGTTTGACAAGCGCTTGGCCTGGCGTGAGGCTTTGCATGACT
>Ga0206815_1111_pt1 | contig 22323 bp, 22 predicted proteins | sample Alteio_BWOrgCont_91_FD_152864 | JGI IMG/M metagenome (GOLD analysis project Ga0206815, IMG submission 152864) | Enriched cells from forest soil in Barre Woods Harvard Forest LTER site, Petersham, Massachusetts, United States -... | ecosystem: Environmental > Terrestrial > Soil > Temperate forest >...
GCCGAGGAGCATTCCGTGGGTGACGCAGGCGATGAAGTCGCGGATGCTATCGCCTCCGATGAGCGGAGGGATGGCCAGGGCGTAGGCAAGCTGGCCTGCTTTGAGCGAGAGCTGGGCGCTTTTGCCCTCAGCTGTGGCATTCGCAGCCGCCTGCATGTACGCCTTGGTGCAATGTTCGACCGCCATGTTGGGCACCGGATAGATACCGATCGTTTCGGCGACCGCCTCTTTCAAACGGTTTGGCGACATGAGATCTATCTCGCCATCTGCCATGAGCTTGGCCATCATGGTGTAGAGTTGGGCGAACCCATCCAGAGTTTCCTTGGTAACTTTTGCATCTTCGAACATGCTTGTGCTCCCATGGCAGCGTTGCGTGAGGTCTGAATGCCGCCCGGTTTTATTGTGCGCTGTTGGGGAGTAATTCAACGCAAAGTGTGCTTGATGGGAAGTGATTTGTATACAGTGATTTACGGGGGAGTTGAAGCGGTGACAACTTGACAAAAAAGTGAGGAAATGGGCGTAGGGCGCAGAGAGCAGCATTTACGGAGTTGCTGAAAAGGAGAAAGCCTTCACGATGACTTCTACGGAAAAAACAAACGAACGAGCCTTGGCCTTCCTTCGAATTGCGGTGGGGATTTTCTTTGTTGTGCTTGCGGAATACAAAGTGTTTGGGACGGAGTTTACGCTAGGCGGTGGATTTCGAACTTCGGTTCAGTCCTTCCTTTCGCAGGGAGAGGCGTATCCCTTTATGCGGCCTTTGTTGGAAGTGATGCTGACGCACGGCACTATGGTTATGGCCTTTTTTGTGGCGTATGGCGAGTTTGCGATTGGCATTTCTTTGATTGTGGGTGTGCTGTCGCGGCTGGCTAGTGTATTTGGATTTGTACTGATGATTGGGATATGGTTTTCTTCCGGGTACCCGGGAGCGCATGCGGCTTTCTGGATGTATTGGGGAGTTTCGTTGAGCCAGACGGTTTTTGCGCTTTGCTTTTTGGTTCTGATTTTTGGACGGGCGGAGGAGAACTGGTCGTTGCGGGGCTTGATGAAGAGGAAGCGTTAGCGGAGATAGAATTGCGGGATTATGCCGTCAGAACTTATTCGATATCAAAACTCGGGAGGGTTTCATTTCGTCACGTTCAGTTGTTATCGACGCGAGCCGTTACTAGCGCGCAAGGATGGATATGCTGTGGTGGAACAGGTCATGGAAGAGGTTCGCAGACGGCACAGGTTCGTGGTGGCGGGCTATGTTCTGATGCCTGAGCATGTGCATGTGTTGGTGAGCGAGCCGGAACTGGATTCGTTGGCGGTGGCGTTAAAGGTGTGGAAGCAGGAAAGCTCGAAGAAGTTGAAAGGCGAAGAGAGGCAATTTTGGCAGAGACGTTATTACGACTTTAATGTACGGACGGAGAAGAAGACGGTAGAGAAGTTGAAGTACATGCATCGGAATCCAGTGGTGCGAGGATTAGTGAGTAGGCCCGAGGAGTGGGCCTGGTCAAGCTATCGCCATTATCTAACCGGCGAGGTGGGGACGGTAGAGATTAAGTCGCACTGGACGGCTGCGCGGCGTGAAGGGCTTGGTTTCAATAGGAGCTGAAAGGCGTTTGGCGCGGGCATTTGTGGTTCCCACCCATCCCGCAAAAAGCGCGTTATGGATGGGGCACCCTGGATTTGTGGTGGTGCGTGCGCGAAAAACAGATGAGTGAGTCACCCGCCAAAGGCAGAAGCAGATCCCCTGCGGGGATGACAAACAATAAAAGGCAAAAGCGGCGGCGGGAGTTAGCCGAGGAGTTTGTATTTGGTTTCGGCCAGGTGGTAGAGACGGCGCCATACTAAGCGATTCATGCTGACTACGATTAGTGAGATGAGGATAGTGGCTAAGAGCAGGATGGGGAAGCGGCCGCTGTCGGTGGCGGATTGGATTTCTGCGCCGAGGCCGATGGTGGAGAGGGTCTGGTCTTTGATTTTGGAGTATTCGGCGAGGACGCTGGCGTTCCAGGCGCCTCCGCTGGCGGTGACCATGCCGGTGATGAGGTAGGGGAAGATGCCGGGTAGGATGAGGGTGGTCCAGCGCTGGTAGCGGGTGAATTTGTAGAGGCTGGCGGCTTCGCGGAGGTCGCTGGGGATGGACATGGCTCCGGCGATGACGTTGAAGAGGATGTACCACTGGGTGCCGAGGAGCATGAGGGCGACGGAGCCTACGCCGAGGCCGCCGCCGATCTGGATCAGGCCGAGCAGCAGGATGGGATAGAAGGCCGAGGCTGGGACGGAGGCCATGACCTGGGCTACGGGCTGGACGATGCGGGCGAGCTTGGGGTTGAAGCCGATGGCGACGCCTACGGGGATGGTCCATGCGGCGGAGATGAGCAGGGCGGCGTTGACGCGGAGGAAGGTGGCTCCGGCGCCTTCGAGGAGCAGGCGGAGGTCGGGCCAGGTGACGCCTTTGAGCATGAGGACGGCTTGGGTGGCTCCCCAGCCTACGACGCAGACGGCGAGGGCGGCGAGGATCCAGAAGCCGATGGAGGCTTTGCCCTTGGCCTGGTCATCGTCGAGAGGCTGGACGATGCGACAGGTTTTGGTACGGGCCATGCGGCGGTAGATGGGCTCTTCGAGGCTGGTCCAGATGCGGCCGGGGAGCTGGCTGAGCTGGGAGCGCTGGAGGAGGGTGAGGATGGGTGAGGTGACGCGATCGGCGGACTCGACCTGCTCGAATTTGAACTTGTCGCTCCAGGAGATGAGCGGACGCCAGAGGAACTGGTCGGTGGCGACGACGATGAGGATGACGGTGGCGATGCCGGCGAGCAAGGCTTTGACGTCTCCGGAATAGGTGGCGGTCTGGATGTAGCTGCCGAGGCCGGGAAGCTGGAAGTTGCGGTCGCCCATGGTGAAGATTTCGCAGAGGATGAGGGCGAACCAGCCGCCGGCGACGGAGACAATGGAGTTCCAGACGAGGCCGATGGCGGCGTAGGGCATTTCAAGCTGCCAGAAGCGCTGCCAGGCGGAGTAGCGGTAGATGCGGGAGGCTTCGAGCATCTCTTTGGGGATGGATTTAAGGGAGGAATAGAAACTAAAGGCCAGGTTCCATACCTGTCCGGTGAAGATGAGGAAGATGACGGCCATCTCGATGCCGAGCTGGTGGCTGGGGATGAGGGCGACCATGGCTAGGACTACCGGCGGAAGGAAGCTGAGAACGGGGATGGACTGAAGGATGTCCAGGGTGCCGATCATCCAGCCCTCGATGCGGGGGTTGTAGGCGGCGATGTATCCGTAGGAGATGGCGAAGGTGAGCGAGAGCAGGTAGGCGATGCTCATGCGGACGATGGAATACATCGCGTAGAGGGGTAGGGCGCGGACGGAGTGGGAGATGGGGATGACGGGGACTGGCGCGCCAAGCCAGTACTGGCCGGTGTGGATGATGGTGAAGAAGATGGCCAGGCCGCAGGCGGCGATGCCGACGTCGATGAAGAAGGGCCAGGTGCGGACGGTGACAAGCGAGCGCGCGAAGGGGTGCTGGAAGGGATGCTGCAGGTTGGGGAGCTTCATCCCTGATCCTCATCGGCGGCGGCTTCTTCTTCCTGCGGTTCGGGCAGGACGAAGCGGCGGCGGGAGGCGTCGAAGTCGAAGAGCTCGGCGTAGCGGCCCCAGTTGACGGCGGTTTCGACCTGGCGCTGGGATTCTTCGGCGCTGAACTGCTCGTCGAGCATGTCGAGGAAGAATTCTTCAGGGACGGTGTGGTCGGATTTGGTATCGAGCGCGCGGCGGATCTGGCGCAAGAGGAGGACGTGCTCGGTGGCGGCTTCGCGGAAGAGCTCTTTCTGGCGCAGGATTTCGGAGTTTGCGTAGTCGGAGCCGGTGGGGGTGATGGTGGCGTCGCCTTCTTCGATCTTGAGGAAGCCGAGGATCTGGGCGGCGTCGACGATGGGCAGCAGGTCGTCGATTTCGAAGGCCAGGTCGTCGGCCAGGCGGTAGATGTCGTCGCGGCCGCCTTTGTCGAGGAGCAGCTCGAGGAGGCCGGCTACGCCGCCGGGGCGGGCGTGAGGCAGCATCTGGTAGTGCATCTGACGCTGGTCGCGGACGGGCTTGCCGGTGGTCTGGTCGGGGGCGGCGGGGACGACTTCAGGGCGGGTGAGGACCTTGTAGATGTAGTCGACGAGGTTGGTGAAGGGCTCGGATTTGCGGTCGCGGGGGTGGGCGATCTGGACCTTGAAATCGGTGCGGATGTGGCCGGGATTGCGGCCGAGGACGATGATGCGGTCGGCGAGCAGGACGGCTTCTTCGATGTTGTGGGTGACGATGAAGATGGCCTGGGTAGGCATGGATTTCTTGGCCCAGAGCTCGAGGAGTTCGGAGCGGAGGTTTTCGGCGGTGAGGACGTCGAGGGCGCTGAAGGGCTCGTCCATGAAGAGGACTTCGGGCTCGACGACGAGGGCGCGGGCGAAGCCGACACGCTGCCTCATGCCGCCGGAGAGCTCCTTGGGGAAGGCGGCTTGGAAGCCGTCGAGGCCGACGGTGTCGAGCATCTTGAGGCTGCGTTCGCGGCGGGTCTCAGGATCGATACCGCGGGCCTGGAGCGGGGCTTCGACGTTTTCGAGGACGGTGAGCCAGGGGAAGAGCGCGAAGGACTGGAAGACGATGGAGACGTTGATTTCGGTGTCGGCGATGGGCTTTTCATGCCAGAAGACCTGGCCGGCGCTGGGCTTGGAGAGGCCAGTGAGCATCCGAAGCATTGTCGATTTACCGGAGCCGGAGGGGCCGAGCAGGGCCAGGATTTCGCCGGGAACGATGGAGAGGTCTGTGGGGGAGATGACCTGGATGCGGTTCTGGCTGGGCTGAGCGTAGTACTTCTCGATCTGCGCGGCGCGAATGATGGGTTGAATCACATCGCTGCGAGTGGAAGTCTCGCTGACCGGGTTGATACTGATTGGGGCGGCTTCCCGCACAGGCTGTCTCCGAGGTTGGTTTGCCAGAGGATGACCGATGGCATCTATGTGATTCTTGTCAGTTTATTGCAGGCGGGTTGCAGCAGGATGAACTGCCGCCATTTCTGGGTCAAATACAGCCGCAAAGGATGCCATGAACGAAAAAGTAGTCGAGACAGGCGAGCAAGACAAAGTGAAATGGCCGGAACAAAGGTTTGGCCAATCTCTCGCCAAAGCGTATCATCCTTCTAACGCAACCTGAAGCCTTGTTTGCTCTTCCCTTAACCGGACTTGACGAAAAACGTACTTTTGTTTCTGCCGGAATCCACCCAATGCACCATTCCGAATAGGAGACTATGCCCGAGAACGCACACAAACCCCGAGTCCTGGTGGCCGACGACGAACGCGTCATCGCCGACACACTCGCGATGATCCTAAATCAAAGCGGGTTCCAGGCGCGCGTGGCCTACACTGGCGAAAAAGCGCTGGAGTTGGCTGCGGAGTTCCAGCCGGAAATGTTGATTTCCGATGTGATCATGGCTGGATTGAATGGCATTGACGCTGCGATCCAGATTCGCGAGATTTTGCCCTCGATCAAGATTCTGCTGTTTTCCGGGCAGGCGGCTACCGCCGACCTGCTGGAAAAGGCGCGGGAGCGGGGCTATGAGTTTGAGATTCTGGCCAAGCCGGTGCATCCGCAGGATCTGCTGGCCAAGCTGCGGGCGTGAAAAAGCTTGGGGCAGTTCGCCCAGGCTAGATGCTTATGCACGCGACATGCTAACAAAATTCAAATTTTGCGCGTTGTTTACTGTTAAATATGCGTACGCGCAACGTTAGAGCTGCGATTTTTATTGTTGAAGGCGCGATTTCTAACGTTAGAAGTGCTGTTTCCGTCCTGGAGGGGTTTGGCGGCGCAGTTGGTGGCGATCGCCCAGAGGAGTTGGGCCGCCGGTTCGAATCTCTACTCTGATTTTGCTGCTTCTTCCGGCAGGTGGAAACATCTGAAGGACGAGGCGTGAAGTTGAGCGAAATGGTCTTGACGCGTGCGGTGGTGGCTCCTTCGGCGAGTTTGCAGCCATTTGTGCGGAGATTCGAGATTATTGAGACGTTCTCGGAGCGGGTTCACACGCTGCTGCCTCAGACTTCGGCAATTGCCTGCTTCCGGCTGGATGGGGTGGCGCGGATGCATGGGCCATCCTCGTCTTCCGCTTTGCCGGCTGCTCTTTTCTCGGGTGTGCAAGACAGGACGCGTTCGATGACGCATCTTGCTGGGAGCCATGTGCTGCTGACGGTGTTTACCGAAGCGGGCGCGGCGGCGTTTGTTCGCGAGCCTCTGGATCGGCTGTTCAACCGGACGATGCCGATGGATTTGTTTCAGCGTCGCTCGCGGTTGGATGAGGTGCGGGAGCAACTGATGGAGCACCGAGAGAACGCCGGCCGAGTGGACGTGGTGGAGCGGTTTCTGCTGGGACGGTTGCGGGCCGATTCGCATGATGCGATGCCCGATCCGGTGACGGAGGCTGCGGCGGCGCAGATCCGGAAGAGGCATGGCGCGGTGCGGATGGAAGAACTGGCGCGCGTGATGGGCATGAGCCTGAGCGCGCTGGAGAGACGCTTTCGCAGACGAGTGGGCGCGTCGCCGAGGAAGTTTGCTTCGATTGTGCGCATGAGGCATGTGCTGCGGCTTCGGAAGGCGGGCGGGAGCCTGACTGAGATTGCGCACCGGGCGGGCTATTGCGATCAATCGCACTTCATCAAGGATTTCAAGAGTTTTACAGGGCTGGCTCCGGAGTCGTTCTTCCGGCAGGCTTCTTTCTGTTAAGGCGCGCTCGCTCAAGATATTTGCTTGACGCCGAATTCTTACAATCTGGCTGCTTGCGCCTCTACCTAATATGGGGCATGAGAGATATTTCGGCAGGACAATTTCCGCACATTTCTAAGTTGACGATGGCTGCGTGGGTGGCGTTTTTTGTGCTATCCGCGGCGGCCTTGGTGGCTCAGCAGACTTCCGCGAGCGGAGCTATGGCAACTCGAACCGGCGAAGTACAAGGAGCGGCTATGAAGCAGTTTGTTCTTATTTTTCGGCAGGGAAGTGCTGGACCAATTTCGCCGGAGGAGCAGGCTAAGCGCTCTACGGAGATCAGGGCGTGGGCGAGGGGGTGGATCGACCAGGGGTATAGCTTCGATCCGCGGCAGTTGGGCCATGAGAGCTACCGGATTGCTCCGGATGGCGAGAGCGATAGCGGCGGCGAGAGGACGGTCGTGAATTTCCTGTTTCTGACGGCGAAGGATTTTGACGATGCGGTTAGGATTGCCAAGACGCATCCTGGGTTGAGGTTTGGGACGCATATTGAGGTGAGGGCTTGGACGGCGCCGGGGCCGACGGTGGCGCGATAGGGCTTAATTCATTGGGTGTTGGCTTTGGTGAGGCTGGTCTAAGAGTGGGTTGGCTTTTGTGGTCTCCCACCCTTGCCGCGATGAGGCTGCGTCAAGGATGGGGCACCCGGATTTGTGGTCGAGTCAGAAATTGCAAGAACAAGGATGGAGCACGCAGATTTCTTGCTGATTCCGATGTGGGCCGACCGCCAATTAGGCGTGATGAGCGTGGTGGGTGTGACGGGAATGGCGGTGGGCAGCGTGCGGGGTGTAGGTCCAGGTCCTGACTGGGCCCACATCTACATGAACGAACTGGCTTTTGGGATAATAGCCAACTCCGCCGGCATTGAGTGACAGGGCCGCGTCGCGCACGAGCGGGGCTGGGACGCCATCGACCCGGAGATCGACAGCCTTGGCGACAATGTGCTGCGAGTGCTCGGCCGCATTGGTCGTTCCGCTGGCGCGAAGTTCATCATTGGTTTCCTGGGAGCGGTAACCGGACAGCACGTCGATGACGGCATTGGTTTTTCCGAGCCTGGCGAGCATGGTGTGCAACACGTCGAAGGTGCGCGGATCGTACTGGTTTACTTCTTCGTTGTGCGTGTCGCGGAGGAAGGTATTCAACTGGTCGAGCGCCTCGGGGATGTAGGTATCACCGACACGGTAAATGACGTCGATCATGTCTCCTGTATGGCTGTGCACCAGCTTGATCTCGTATTTTTTGCCGTCTTCGGGAAGAATGTCCGCATAATCTGCTAGAAATCCGGCACCGGGCAGAGTTGCGTTCACAAAGACATGGGCGAGGGCGTGAAGCCGGGGATGCCGGTGTGCGACAGGCTTGACGGCACTGGCTGACGTAACGGCAACGCCAGCGAGAACCACGATGGCTAGGATCGTGCATCGACGGAAGAACGCGAGCGAGCAAAGCGAAGCCGGGAGGGGATGGGACAAGTCGGCTGATCTCCAGATATTGGATTTACGAAACTGGATATCCGCCGCGACACCGGTCACTCGATGCCAGAAACCAAATGGGATTTGCCAGTTGTCATTTGCTCCGATGATTGTAAATTGTGAAACCGGGAAAGCTGAACATTTTCTAGCGGGTTCGCGCAATAATCTGCACGTCGGTAATGCGGAAATTTAAATTGCCCGATGCTTAGTCCCGGCAGGTTGCTGGCTAGAGTTCGCGGCGGCCTTCCATGGCTCGGGACATGGTGACTTCGTCGGCGTATTCTATGTCGCTGCCGGCTGGGACGCCGGTGGCTATTCTGGTGATCTTGACGGCATGATCGCGCAGGGCCGAACTGCGCAAGGCTGTGGCCAGCCAGCTGGCTGTGGCTTCGCCTTCCAGGGTGGGGCTGGTGGCTAGGATGACTTCGTCGACTTCGCCACGTTCGACGCGGGAGAGCAGATTGGCGGAGCGGAGCTGGTCGGGGCCTACTCCGTGGAGGGGGGAGAGTGTGCCGTGGAGGACGTGGTAGACGCCCATGTAGTTGCGGGTGCGCTCGACGCTGGCGATGCTGGTGGGCTCCTCGACGACGCAGATGAGGCGCTGGTTGCGGACGGGGCTGGAGCAGTAGGCGCAGGGGTCGACGTCGGTGACGTTGTTGCAGATGGAGCAGAGGCGCAGGCTGGCCTTGAGCTCGCGGACGGCGTCGGCGAGGGCGGCGGCGTCTTCGTCGCTGGAGCGCAGAAGGTGGAAGGCGAAGCGCTGGGCGCTCTTGGTGCCTACGCCGGGAAGCTTCTTGAGTTCGTCGATGAGCCGGGACATGGGCTCGGCGTATCTGGACATGGTTCTAGGGTATAGGAGTGAGGGCGAGTGTGTTGGCACACCCGCCCATGTTCCGATCGCTATCGATTTTTGCTGGAGTTACCTGGCCTGTTGAGCGCGGCCCCTGCGGAAGAGTTCGGCACAGGTGCGGACAAAGTGGGCCGCTACGGCAGGAGTCGGGACCCTGCCGCTGAGTACAGTTTGGAATGGAATATCGTGGCCGTACAACTCACGGGTATCCTTCACGTTTTGGTTGACCTCGTCGCCTTGCAGATCGATGCCTGCGAACAAGCCTTTATTGCGGGAATAGGTCAGGAATTCAGCGTTGGCCAGCTCTGTTGTCGATGCCTGAGTGCTCCGGCCCACGGGGCCGGCGGCTACCGAAGCGTCTCCGCCCAACTTGACTTTGTCCTTGAGCAGGTGGTCCAGGCTCCTGTGGGTGCGGCCGATCAGGACGAGATCGGTGGACTGGCCGCCGATCTGAAATCCGAAGCTTGCGCCTGCCATCTGAACGAAGACGGGAGCGCTCCAGCCGCGGGGCGTGCGGCAGCTTGCGACGCCCTGACCGTATTCACCGCCGAATACGAAAGCTCCCTTTTTGAAACTGGGCACGACGATCACGCACTGCGCAGAGGCGGCGATATCGAGAGGAATGCCCTTGTCCGGTGTGTTCATAAGCTCGTGCAAGATCGCGTGCGCGGCTTCGATGCGGTGGACCAGCTTTTCCGGCGGTTGCGCCTGCATGGCAGGGGCAAGGATGACGCTGGCGGCGAAGAGCGCAGAGGCAATGAGTTTACGCATGGATCTCCTTTTCAGACTTTGTGTATTTTGAGGCCTTCCGGGATTCAAATGTTGTATTCAAAGGGGCATAAATTTCGGAATAACAAGCCTTTCAACAAAGCTTGCAATTAGCCCGTTGTTATTTGGCACCGGAGAAGTTGGCGCGCGTTAACCGGAAGCCGACCCATAGCAACAGCCATGTACCGCCCCAAATCACAATGTGAACGGCCAGGATATCAAGTGAGCCTAAAGGGCCGTTTAACCGGCTATATAGTGGGACGATTTCGTCTTTTGACAGGGACGATCAAAGAGTGAGGCGGCGATCCGGATTGAGAGAGGAAAGAACGCCACGAAGGTGAGTACGAGCAATAGCAGGCATAGAAAGAATGCCTGCTTCTGCCGCAGATGAGGTTTTTCATGCACTGTTAATTGCTGAATGCGTTGAACTGAACTGGCGCAATGAAGGAAAGACGGCGATGCCTGTGAAAATGCTTGCGGGAAAAAGCGGATTCCCTTCGGGAATGACAAACAAGAAAGGCAACGGCAGAAACAGAAGCAGGTCCTTCGACTCGCTGCGCTCGCTCAGGATGACAACTTCTTTGTTAGAAGAAAGTTCTCGGTTGAGATGGCGAGCGGGTTTGGTTAGCCGAGGCCGGGGAGGTTTAGGCCGCCTAACATGCCTTTGAGCTGGCCCTGGAGGGCTTCTTCGGCTTTGCGACCGGCGTCGTTGACGGCGGCTACGATGAGGTCTTCGAGCATCTCGAGGTCGGCGGTATTGCTGCTGAGGCTGGTGACGGCGGCGGGGTCGATGCGGATTTTGAGAAGCTGCTTTTTGCCGTTCATGGTGGCGGTGACGGCTCCGCCGCCGCTGGCGCCCTCGATTACGGTCTGGGCGAGCTTGCGCTGGACTTCTTCCTGCATCTGGCTGGCCTGGGAGAGCATTTCCTGCATTTTTAGTGGGTTGAACATGTTGCCTCCGAAGGACAGGGAATAGGAATCAGGGAACAAGGAGCAGAAAGCTTGTTAGGTGCGTAAGTCTACTACGATTACGATTTCGGCGTTGAAGAGGGATTGGGCCTGGACTACGAGCGGATTGGCGCGGGCTTCGGCTTCGATGCTGCCTTGGGGAGCGCGGGATTTCGCGGGGCCGCTGGAGCTGGTGAGGCCTTCGCCGGGGACGATCATGAACCTGGAGGGCGCGCCGGCTTGGGTTAGGGCCTGGCGGATGAGCTTTTCGGCGGCGGCGTTGTAGGTGATGCGGATCATGGTGGGCTTGGCGTTGACTTCGATGCGGACGCTGGAGCCTTCGATGGTCCATTTGCCGTCTTCGATGAGGACGGCGGCTGTCGAGTGGCCGCCGGCGGTCAGGGCTTGGGCTACGGCGTGGCGGATGGGGTCGGTGTCGTCGGAAGCGACGGCAGTGGCGGCGAGCGAGGGAACGATTTGGGGGCCGGATTCGGCGACGGGCTCAGCTTGGGGAGCCTCTTCGGAGGTTTCGGGTAATTCGAGAAGGCCGACGGCGGTTGTTTCTGTAGTAATAGGCCGGCTAGTTGAGGCGGAAAGAGAGCTTACCTCAGGGGCTAAAGCCCCGCTCGATGTTGCGGCAGAGATGGCAGGGCTGAAGCCCTGCCCTACCTGATTTTCAAGGCTTTCGGGCTTCCGCGCGGAGCTCTCGGCGCTAGGAAGATTGCGTACTTGAGTTGGCAGAGGAGTTTCTGCGGCGCGCTGGTTGCTGGCGGCGAAGGGGGAGAGCGACGGTGCGGCCGGCGGGGCTGGCCGTGTGGGGGCCGCGGAGGCTCTTGGCGTTGAGGATGGCGGGCTGGGCGGGGAATTTGGGCGCTTGCCTGCTGGCTGGCTGGAGAGACCGCTCAGGATCTCTTCCATGGGCAGGAGGCGCTGGGCCTGGATTAGCTTGAGGAGGCCTAGTTCGAGGTGGAAGCGCTGTTCCTGACGGTAGTTGAGCTCGTCGAAGGTGCGGAGGGCGATCTGGAGGTTGCGGGTTAGCTCTTCTTCGGTGAAGAGCTGGGCGGTGCGGGTGGCGCGAGAGCGTTCGTCCTGGGCGATTTCGAGGAGTTGGGTGTTTTCGCCGCCCAGCTTGGCCATCAGGCAGTTGCGCAGGTAGCGGACTAGCTGGCGGGCGAGGGCTGCGGGGCTGTTGCCGGAGGTGAGGAGCTTGTCGAGGTCCTCCATGAGACGCGCGGATTGCTGGGCGCTGACGGACTCCATCAATCGTTCAAAAACGGCGTTGGGAACGGAGCCCATGAGCTCGCGGATCTGGTCGGTTTGGAGGACGGCGCGGCCGTTTTCGAGGGGTGCGGAGGCGATGGCCTGGTCCATGATGGACAAGGCGTCGCGCATGGAGCCGTCGCCGGCTTCGGCTAACAGAGCGAGGGCGGCGTCTTCGGCGGTGACGTTTTCTTTTTCGGCGATGGCCTTGAGCTGGGCTAGGATGTCTTCGAACTTGACGGCGTGAAAGCTGAAGTGCTGGCAGCGGGAGCGGATGGTCTGCGGGATGCTCTCGGGCTCGGTGGTGGCCATCATGAAGATGGCCCAGTCGGGCGGCTCCTCTAGGGTTTTGAGAATGGCGTTGAAGGCGGCGTCGGTGATCTGGTGGGCTTCGTCGAGGAGGAAGATTTTGTACTTGTCGCGGGCGGGGCGGACGTCGGCCTGGGAGCAGATGGAGCGGACGTCGTCGATGCCGCGGTTGGAGGCGGCGTCGATCTCGATGAAGTCGAAGGAATGGGAGGAGAGATTGTCGCCGTTGGCGTTGCCGCCGGAGGAGATTTCGCGGCAGGAGACGCACTGGAGGCATGGCTCGACGGTGGGGCGCTCGGGAGAGCCGACTTCGCTGCGGCAGTCGAGGGCCATGGCGAGGATGCGGGCGATGGTGGTTTTGCCGATGCCGCGGTGGCCGGAAAAGATGTAGCCGTGGGCGATGCGTTTTTGGGTGAGGGCGTTGACCAGGGTGCGGGTGACGTGGTCCTGGCCGGCTACGTCCGAGAAACGCTGTGGACGGTATTTGCGTGCTAGAACCTGGTATGCCATCGCCTGTGATTCGCTCTAGTCGATTGTAGCGGTTTGGGCGGGGTGGGATTTTGAGGCGGAGGTGGAAAACTACGCTGAGGGCGAGGGCATGCAGGTAGTGGGTCAGTTTGATGAAATTTAACCCTCAGGGGCTAAAGCCCGGATCGGAACGCAGTCCTTTTGTACGGGCTGAAGCCCGTACCCTTCAAACTGATCCGAATTCTGATCCACTACCCGAATTTTGGTCCCCACTAGCCGAATTCGAGAGGCGGGCGCTATTTCGCTGGGCAGTCTTTGCGGCCGGTGTCGGCGACGCTGGCGATGAGCCATTTGCCATCGGTGCGGATGAGGTTGAAGAGGTCGGTTCCGCAGTGGTCGACTTTGCCGTCTACGAGGAAATCGAAGGGAGCCCAGACTACGGCGAGGTCGTTGTCGATCTTGATGAGTGGGTCGTGGATGCGTTCCGCGATTGGCTTTCCGTTGGGGCTGGGCTTGCCTACGCGGTCAGCGAAGGCTTCGATGGTCATCTGTGCGGGCTTGCCGTCGCGCATGAGGACCATGGCCGCGCCGGGGATTGCGGGCAGCTTGATGGCGGCTGCGTCGCGTGCGGACATGCCGGCGAACATGGCGTTGATGGGGGCGAGGACGGCGTCTTCTTCGGGCGTGGCGGCTTGCAGAGAGGTGGTGAGTGCGCCGATGCAAACGATACAAATAAGGGCTATGGCCGCGGCGAGCGAGAGCAGAGGCATTCGGAGGGAGATTTTCATAGGAGACGATTGTAGGCTGCGCGGCGATGGGGGCGGGGATTTGCGGGAACTGTCGATTGCTGCTGGACGTCAGAACTTCATTGGGATGCCGTTTTCGCCGACGATTCGGAAGACGCTGAGAAGGCCGGATACGCCGAGTAATTCGCGGATTCGTTTTCCTAAGTGGGTCAGTTCAAGAGTGCAGCCGGCGGATCTGGTGGAGACGTAGATGCGCACCAGGGTGCCGAGACCCATGCTGTCCATGTGGGCGAGGTCTCCGAGGTCGAGGATGAGGTGTTTGGTCTGAGGCAGGAGTTGGCAGACCTGGTTATAGAGAATTTGGCCGACGCCGGAGACGAGCCTGCCATGGCAATGAATAGTGGCTGTCGCGCCCTGGCGCTCCACGTCGAGCGTGAGTGTGGCGGGAGTGGGTTGGCTTGGCGCGAGTGGCTCGGGCATGGTGTTCTCCTTACTTGCCGACGATCTAGCCCGCTTACAATTTGGTGGCCCTGGTGGACTTGGTTTTCACTGCTTTGCGGTCGGTGCGCTTTTTCTTTGCGGCTTTGCGGGCTTCGGAGCGGGCCAGGGTTTTGCGGCGTTTGACTTCCGTGGCGGAGTACATGGTGCCGCGGCAGGTGAGTGCGCCGCAGTAGCAGGTGCAGGGGTCGTCGCCGCCTTCGTAGAGGCAGTAGTCGTAGGTGATTTCGGCGTCGGCGGGGATGTCGCGGAGGGCGGTGATCCAGACGCGGCCGTTGTCGTCTTCGCTGGTTTCGCAGTTGCCCTCGCAACTGTGGTTGATGAACATGGCGGTGCAGAAGCCGTCGATGACGATCGTGCCGTCGCCCAGTCCAAAGAGATAGGTGACGGGATAGTCGGTGTAGAGGACGTCAGCTTCTTCTTTGCTGATGCGTCTACCTGAGTATTCGGCGATGCGCTCGCCCTTGCGGACGGGCGCGGTGGTGTAGCAACCGGCGGCGTGGATGGCTGACGAACGGACGATCAATCCCATATTCTGTATGAGTGTGTTTCGGATGAGGGCACAGCGATTCGGATGAGTGCTTAGAATCGCATCGTACCATTGGCCGGTGAGGAACGAAAGGTCTCAGGGAAAAGCACGGGATTGGGAAGTGAATTTGGTTGGAAAATGGCCAATTCGGCTGTGGAACGGGATGCTGGCGGTGAGCTTGTGCGTGGGGGTGCCGGCAGTACTGGCGCAGAGCACGCCGCCTTCGAAACCGTCTTCGGCACAGCAGCCGGGGCAGCCTTCGGGGCAAGGTGACAATCCATTTCCTGGGGATGCGCCGCAGGCTCCTGCGCCGAGTGCGCCGGTTGCTGGGCAAGCTCCGGGGCAGAGTGGCGGGGGCAAGCCGGACGCGGCTGGTGCGAAGGGAAAGCGGGAGAGTGACAATCCTTTTCCTGGGGAAGACCCGAATGCTCCGATTATTCCGGTTGCGCCAGGGCCTGGTGCAGGTTCTGGCCAGGGTGCGGATTCCGGGTCGGCTGCGCGGCCTGGGCGGACAGATTCAGATGCGGCGGGGACGCCTCGCAGGGACTCCGATCCGGATGGCGATCCGGTGCGGTCTCCCGATGGTGACGCGCGGACGGCCAACGATGACGGATTCAGCTCCAGCCGGGAGGGTGTGAGGCAGGCTCCGGTTGAGGATGACGCCGATGCGAAGCCGGGGAAGCCGGGGAAGAGCAAGACTCGCGCGCAGGCGATCAAGGAAGATCTGGATGTGGGCGGGTTCTATCTGGACAAGAAGAATTGGAAGGCTGCGCAGGGACGGTTCTCGTCGGCTTTTGCGCTGGACGCGGAGAATCCCGACACGGTGTGGGGACTGGCAGAGGCGGAGCGGCACCTGCAGCTCTACAAAGAGGCGGCGGAGCACTACAAGCTGTTTCTATCCTATGAGCCGGATGGAAAACGGGGCCGGGAGGCGCGCAAGGCGTTGGAAGAGGTTGAAGCGGCGCAGCATTCGGCTTCGGTGAAGTGACCTCGGTTTTGAGTGTGCGCGGTTTAGAATCCGTCAATTAATTTGTGAATTGTCTATTTCTCTGCTGAAAAATCTTTTTCATAGCTTATTCTTTCCTCAACGCGGGTAGATTACCTTCGTACCTTTCTGGAAGGAACTTGCGAGTCCGCCTCTATGCACCCAGTCCTGAAGTCTGCTCTAGAGCCACTGGCTGAACAGGTTTCCACGCTGACGGCGGAGGAGGCGCAGATTGCTCCGCTGCCGGGCCAGGGCCGTTGGTGCGCGCAGCAGATTCTGGAGCACTTGATTTTGACCTACCGGCTTACTTCGGAATCGGTGAGGCGCCAGTTGAAGAGCGGACGAGTGCCGCGGAACCGCCGCAACCTGCTGGAATTTTTGCTGCGGGTGCAGACGATCGGCCTGGGCTTTATGCCTAACGGCGTGCCTTCGATTCGGGCTTTTCGGCCGGGCGAGTATACGCCGGAAAACGGACCGGCGATTGCGGCTCGTTTTCTGGAGGCGGCGGAAGAGATGGACCAGCTACTGGTGGCTGCGCGAAGGAAGTTCGGCATCCAGGCGTGCGGGGAGCATCCGTTTTTTGGAGTGATGCGGGTGGATGAGTGGCGGCGCTATCATGCTGTTCACGCCGGTCATCATGTCGAGCAGCTGCGCCACGCCATTCGCTTTGCCAAGGGGCTGACGGCCGCGCCTGAAGCGGCTCCCAGCACGCTTAGAACAGCGGTGCGGGCGGGCGGTTGAGCTGGACTGTCAGAGGCCCAGGCGCGCGGGATTGAGAAGCCAGTTGGGGTAAAAGACTTCGACGATTCCCGCGATGCAGAGGAATGTTCCCAAAGGTAGAGGCATTTGAGCCCAGCCGCTGCTCTTGCGGCGGATGGCGAGGACTGCCAGCCAGAGGATGGCGACGGCGGAGGCGAGGAAAGCGGCGAGCATGAAGGCTTCCAGGGCGCCTAGAATTCCCAGCCAGGCTCCCAGCATGGCCATGAGCTTGGCGTCGCCGAGGCCGATGCCTTCCTGGCGGCGGACAATCCAGTAGGCGAGGCGGATGACGAGGATGATGCCGCCGGCGACGAGGATGGCGAGGAAGCAATGCCAGGCTGCGTGAAGAACGTTGGCGGGCTGATCGAAGTACCACCTCGACCAGGTTTCGAGGAGTGTGAAGAGGAAGCCCGCGCCGATGCCGGGGAGGGTTAGCCAGTCTGGGAGCCAGAAGTGCTCGGCGTCGAGCATGGCCAGGGCTGCGAGGAGCCAGCAGAGGACCGCGTAGCCTACGATCTGGATGAGGGTGTGGGCGAGGAGATGGGGGATTTCGCTGTTGGCGTAGTCTGACGCGAAGAAGGGCTTGCTGAAGCGAAGCCAGCAGAGGGTCCAGAGCAGGGCGACGGCTAGCTCGACGAGGGGATAGCGCAGGCCGATCCAGTGGCGGCAGGAACGGCAACGGCCTCGGAGAAGAATCCAACTAAGGAGCGGAATGTTTTCCCACCACGCCAGGGTGTGTTCGCAGTGGCGGCAGTGGGAGCGGGGCGTGACGATGCTTTCGCCCTCGGGGAAGCGGGCGAGGAAGACGTTGAGGAAGCTGCCGAAGGCGAGGCCCAGCAGCGCGGCGAAGATGGCGCAGGCGACTTGGAATTGGCTAGATATCTTGGGCGACTCCTACGCTTTTGATGGAGACGACAGCACGTCAGCGGCTGCTCATTTATAGGCTCAGCCGGTAGTGTCTCAGTTTGAGTTTTAAGAGATGATGGGTTTCCAACTCATCCCCCCATGATACGTATTGGCGTGTAGTTGAAAGTCACGGCCACAGGCGGTGCATTGTAGATCGTGGGAAAGGGAATCTCCGGGCCATACAGGACCAAGGATGTCCTCCAAGGGACAGTCCGCGCGTACTAATAACAATGAGTTGCGATTGACCATTTCGATCAATTGGCGAACAAGCTCTCGATATTGATCGGGGTTCGTTGACTTGATTGGCTTCAATAATCCCACGCACTTCTGGCAGTCATCCATACAATCTAGTTTGCCAGAGCCCTAGTTTGCCAGAGCCGCTAGCTCTCTGTATCCGTAATAGTTAGACAGAACCATACATGTACCATCGTAACTTGGTTAGAGAGCGGGATTTATGTACGTTTATGTGATCAGGCGAAGTTTGGAGGGTATTACCAGTGGGTACTGGACGTCGCCTGATAAACGATCGAGTGGCCTAGTCAGCCATTAGGGTTCAACTCCGTTGCCCTCCGCAGTTCACTCGATCACAAGAAGTTGTGATAAAGTAATTTCAGTTTATCAGGCGACGCAGTATTCGCTGGCGTATCGAAAAAGCCCTTCAGAGTGACTCTCTGAGGGGCTTTTTCACATTTTGCGTGAAGCTGGATAGCCTTGTTCCGGGCAAGTGGCAGGTTACAGTATTTCTATGACGGCAGCGGCTGGAGAAGCGTTCGCGGAGTCGGTGGCGATTATGGCGCGGCTGCGCGGGCCGGGTGGGTGTCCCTGGGACCGGGAGCAGAGCTTCGACTCTATTCGCAAATACACGCTGGAAGAGACCTACGAGGTGCTGGATGCGATTGAGCGCCGCGATTGGCCCAACCTGGCTGAAGAGCTGGGGGATTTGCTCTTGCAGGTGCTGTTTTATGCGCAGATGGCTGCGGATGAGGGGCGATTCACGATTGCCGATGTGCTCGAGACGCTGAACCGGAAGCTGGTCCGGCGGCATCCGCATGTTTTTGGGGAAGAGGCGTCGGCGGCGGCTGGAAACCTGGCTTTTGTGGATGCTGATGTCGATGGTTCGGCTGCTCGGGTGCTGGCGAATTGGGAGCAGATCAAGGGTGCTGAGAAGCCGGCTGCGGTAAAGGGGTCGATGCTGGATGCTGTGCAGAGGGCGCAACCTGCGCTGGCTGAGGCGGCGAAGCTGGGGTCGAAGGCGGCTAAGGTGGGATTCGATTGGGGGCACTGGCGGGATTTGCTGGCGAAGGTTTCCGAGGAGACGAACGAGTTGGTGGCGGCGGTGGAGGCTCGAGAGGCTGCGGAAAAGCAGATTCCCTTTGGGAACGACAGACAAGAAAAGCAAATGCAAGTGCGAGAGCATTCGGAGGTCGAGGCGGAGTTGGGGGATTTGCTGTTTACAGCGGTCAATCTTGGGCGGCATCTGGGTGTGGATGCGGAGATGGCGCTGCGGGGGACGAATGCCCGGTTTCGCGCGCGTTTTCGCGAGATGGAGCTGACGGCTGCGGGGCCGCTGGCGGAGCTGCCGCCGGCGGAGCTTGAGGCGCTGTGGAGCGGGGCGAAAATCAAGCTGGCTGCGCTGGCGCAGAGCAAGAGTGGGGGAACAGGGGAATGATTGTGATCCGCGAATGCCGCGGCTTTGAAGAACTGCAGGCCTGTGTGGACTTGCAGATCGAAGTGTGGGGATATTCGGATGGGGATGTGATTCCGCGGCGGGTGTTTTTGGTGGCGCAGAAGATCGGCGGGCAGGCGATTGGGGCGTTTGAGACAGGGACTAGTCACCCCGACAGGGAACAGGGAATAGGGACCAGAGACGAACAGGGCGATGCTGCTTCGCTGGTGGGGTTTGCGTTTTCCTTGCCTGGGGTCAAGACTGGGGCTGCTTCGCGGAGTGGGCGGCCGGAGAGCTATCTGCACTCGCATATGCTGGCGGTGCGGGAGGGGTATCGGAACCAAAATATTGGAGCGCGGCTGAAGCTGGCGCAGCGCGAGGATGCGCTGAAGCGGGGTTTCGACCGCATGGAATGGACCTTCGATCCGGTGGAGATCAAGAACGCTTTCCTGAATATTCGCAAGCTGGGCGCGATTGTGCGGCGGTATGAGGAGAATTTTTATGGCGCTTCGTCTTCGCACTTGCAGGGTGGTTTGCAGACGGACCGGTTGGTGGCGGAGTGGATGATCGGGTCGGATAGGGTGGGAGACGCGATCGCAGGCAAGCCACCGAATCCGGGCCGCCCCGGAGAGGATTTCGTTACTACGATCAGGGTGCCAGCAAAGATTTATGAGTGGAAGGCGAGCGACGCGGACCGGCATCGAGCGGTCGAGGTACAGGCGGAGAATCGCACTCAGTTTCAGGAGGCATTTGCTCAGGGGTTGGCTGTGATTGCATTCGATGTGGACGCCAGGGGAGACGGCATTTACTACCTCGGCTGATCGCATGAGCTGGAGTTGAATCTCAAATCCCGATGCAATTCTTAGCCGGATTCATGGGTGGGCTGTGTCAAACTTAGGATGACGCGGGAGCGATGTTGGCGTCTCGATGGTTTTGCTCCGGGTTTGTTGACCGAACTGGGTTTTGCTTCGGAAAAGCAGAAGCAGGTTCCCTTCGGGAATGACAAACCCAAAAAAGCAAGGGCAACTGCAAGGGCCAAGACAACAGCAGATTCCTTTCGGGAATGACAGACAAAAAGCAAAAGCAGAATGACAGAGAGAAAAGCGGATTGTCAGGACTGAGCCGATATGAAGATTGATGCAATCTATCTGCGCGAGCTGAACCTTCCGCTCGTTCGCCCCTTTCAGACCAGCTTTGGCATCACCAAAGACCGCCGCGTGGTGCTGGCTGAGATTCATTCCGAAGGGCTGATTGGCTGGGGCGAGTGCACTGCGGGCGAGCATCCGCACTTTTCCGAGGAGTCGGTCGATTCCTGCTGGAATGTAATTGTGGATGAGCTGGGGCCGATGCTGGCTGCGACATCTCCGGAGAATGGCGGACAGTGTCCGCGGATCTTTGGGCTGGTGCGCGGGAACCGGATGGCCAAGGCTACGCTGGAAAACGCTATCTGGGATCTGGAGGCGCAGAGGAAGGGAATTTCGCTCAGCCAGCTTCTGGGCGGAGTGCGGGAGACGATTCCGTGCGGAGTTTCGATCGGGATTCAGTCTTCGATTCCCGAGCTCTTGGATGTGATCGAGCGCGAGGTTTCTGCCGGATACCAGCGGATTAAGCTGAAATGCAAGCCGGGCTGGGATGTCGAGGTCTTCGAGCGGGTGCGGCATAAGTTTCCTGGGATTACGCTGAGCTGCGATGCGAATTCCGCGTACCGGCTGAAGGATGCGGATCACCTGGCGAGTTTCGATGCCTTTGATCTGCTGATGGTGGAGCAGCCGCTTTGGTACGACGATTTCTACTACCACTCGATGCTGCAGAAACGGCTGAGCACGGCGATTTGCCTGGACGAATCAATTCGCAACCGCCGGGATGCGCTGGCGGCGATCGAGATGGAGTCATGCCGGATTATCAACATCAAGCTGGGACGCGTGGGTGGATTCTCGGAGGCGCTGGCGGTGCATAATGCGGCGTTTGAGCGCGGGATTCCGGTGTGGTGCGGCGGGATGCTGGAGTCGGGGATTGGGCGGTCGCATAACATCGCGCTTTCGACACTGGAGAACTACTCGCTGCCGGGGGATGTTTCGGCGTCAAAGCGGTACTGGGCTGAGGACATTATCGAGCCGGAGGTTACGGTTTCGGAGGCGGGCGAGATCGCAATTTCGGATGCGCCTGGGCGCGGCTACGAGGTGCGCACCGACCTGGTGGAGCGGCTGACGGTGCGCAAGCAGGAGATTCGCTCGCACGCTCTGGTGGGCTAAGTTTTGGCGGGCTCGCGCTGAAGTTCTACTACAACAGATAAAAACTGAAGAGATCGGTGCCGGGCGGCTGCTTGCCGAGGGAGCGCAGCATGTTCATGACCTGTCCGCGATGCAGTGTGGAGTGGTTGACCATGTGCAGCAGAATTTTGGTGCGCGAGACAAAAACCGTCTCTCCGCTGGCGCTAAGGCAGGTGGTCTCGCGGTCCAGCTCTTCTTCCGGCAGATCTTTGAGCCATTGGCGGGAGGCTTCCCAGATTTTGGGCCAGTGCTTTTCGAGCGTTTCGAGGCCTGGTTCGGAATATGGGTCGTGGGATAGCGGCCTATCTTCAATTTCGAAGACCTGGGCTTGCCGTTCGACCAGAGGCGGCAGGGGATTTGCGCGGAGACGCTCGCTCCACACTTGTTCGGCAATGTAGATGTGCTGCAATGTGCCGAGGATACTCCGGTGCGAGACGCCGAGGTCGCGATCTAACTGCTCACCAGTGAGTGTGACGCATGCGTCGAGCAGGCGTTGATTGGCCCAGGCGGAGTAATCGAGTTTGGTGAAAAGGAGCTGTCTGATCATCGCTTTTGGTCACCGCTATTTGGTCGCTGATGCGGCGGATGGCATGGGCAAAGTATAGGCGAGCGCGAGAAGGCTCTGGAACCGGGTGAATGATTACGGCGTATTCTTATCAGCGGCGCAGCTTTTGCGGGTGGGCCGGCGTTTCTATCCTGCATCTAAGGGAGGAGCGGCCTGAATCCGCCGTTCGCGACCGCTGGAGGACTTGATCCGTGACTTCGCAGGAAGAACAGATGTTGAACTCGCTCGTCGAGCGGGTAAATTCCACACAATTGACTGAAAAAGACCCCGATGCGGCTGCGCTGCTGGAGCGCGGCTTCAGCGGCAATACAGATGCGGTGTATGTGCTGGCGCAAAGTGTACTGGTGCAGAATATCGCTCTGGAACAGGCGCGGGCGCAGCTCTCGCAGGCGCAGGATCAGATCCAGCAACTGCAACAGAAGCCGGCTCATGCGACCAGTTTTCTGGGCGGCTTGCTGGGGCATCGCGATCCAGCGCCGCCGCCTTATCAGCCGGTGTATACGCCGCAGGCTGCGCCGGAGTACCAGACGCCTTATAACCCACCGCCTCCGCC
>Ga0206815_1103_pt2 | contig 22183 bp, 20 predicted proteins | sample Alteio_BWOrgCont_91_FD_152864 | JGI IMG/M metagenome (GOLD analysis project Ga0206815, IMG submission 152864) | Enriched cells from forest soil in Barre Woods Harvard Forest LTER site, Petersham, Massachusetts, United States -... | ecosystem: Environmental > Terrestrial > Soil > Temperate forest >...
ACTCTGATAATCTGGGCTGTCTTTCGCATCTGTATTGTGTGCCGCCCAGCGGTTGAAGTTGTTGAATTCCGGAAATTCGTACGCAGCGAAATTGAGGGTCTGATCCCCCTTCGATGTGAGGTCGGCATCGTTTGTCATCTGACCGAGGTGAACCGTGGTGATACCGAGATAGCCAGGAAGATGATCGTCATTGATGTAGCCGATAGAGTGCTTCCTGTAATAGTCAAGATCAAGAGCCTTCGAGAAATTGCTCACGGCCTCCGGCATATCACCAACCAGGGCCGGATCCTGCGGGTTACGATCTCGCGCGGCCTCGCCAATATGCCAGAAATGCGTGGCCCCGAGAATAGCATAGAGTGTCGGGTTATCGGAGTCGTTTTCAAGAGCCTGCACCAGTTCGGTTTCTATCCGTGGAATGGCTGCATAGTTGTTCCCGTGGTAGGCCGCCCAGAAATCATTGATTGCCGCCTGGCTTTCATTACGAACATCGTCGGTATCGGTTCGCCATGCAAACCCTGCAACGACAAGGACAACCGCGGCTGCGACAAGACTGAGAAATGTTCGGCTTGCCCGCAAACGGGTGGCAAGCTTGCGTAGAGCATTTGCGGAGTTCGAGATAATCTCGCGAATCATGACAGAATCCACCTCCTGGGGATTGTGAAACTGCACTGCCCTATGTGGTCAGTGTCAACATCTCCTCGCATTCTGACGCCAAATGTTGCTCTTGTCAACATTGAGCATGTCTTAATGCGCAAATCGTTTCCCATGTTGCTCCTGTCAACACCTCTCCGGTACAATGATGGCTATTCAAGATGTTCGCGACATACCACCATGAGAATCTGCGAGAAACCCTGCTGTCCGCGGCGATCTCGCTAATCGGCGAAGTTGGACCAACCGCGTTTACCCTTCGCGAGGTCGCGCGGCGAGCCGGAGTGTCACACAATGCTCCTTACCGGCACTTCCGCAACAGAGAAGATTTGCTCGCGGCAGTAGCAAGCCAGGGATTTCGCGAACTGGCCGGCGCAATGCGCACTGCAAGCCAAAAACAAAGCGACGCCCTCGATCGCCTCAAGTATGCAGGGTTGGCTTATGTTGCCTTTGCGTTGCGTAAGCCCGAACATTTTACGGTCATGTTCGATGTGCCACGCTCAGAAGATTTGAGCTGGGATGCTGCTGAAGCAGCGAAGGAGGCATTCTCGGAACTAAATCTCCTTGTGCGGGCGGTTCAGGCAAACGGCCATTTTGCTCAAAACGAGCCTCAGCAACAAACCCTGTATGCGTGGACTACCGTTCACGGTATTGCGAAGCTCGCTACCTCCGGCCGCCTACCCTGTCGCACCAAAAGCGGGATCATGCGCTTTGCCGCATTCGCCATCGATCAGTCACTCGCCGGCGCTTAACTTAACAGCAGCACAAAAAGCATTCCCTACTGTCTTCACGGTCTTCGCTGCTCTCAATGGCCGCCAAATTTTAACCGAGTGCAAATCGTCAAGTCACTCATTTGAAAATCCGAATCAATCCTCATAAGCGTGCAACTGCCTTTGGCCAGACAGGATGCAAAGGAACAGTATTTGTTTCTTGGAAGTAGGCCAGCGTTTACAAATCTAATCGACCTGGACGTAAAACCGGCATTCCGCCAACATTGCTCGCCGATCGACAAGTGGATGATTTGGCGACTGCTCGTCCAGGCGCTAAATTTCGAGTTGTCGAAAATCCTCGAATCAGATCTTGCTCTACACTGTACCGTCACCCACGATTAATTGCACGATTCAACCATTCAAGTGTGATTAGCGCTTTATACGTTCAAGGACTATTGGAATACAGATCCAACCGCTGGCTGACTTTCGCGGACTTATGGAGAACTTAACCGTTGAAGTGCTGGCATCTTTCACTCATCGCCTGTGGTTCTGACAACTACGTTGCTTTACTGGACCTTCAGTGTGAATCCGCCTTCATCACAGATATTGCAATTGAGGTACAACAATGTCCTTGGCTGCGGCACTTTCGAGGACCGTTGCTCGGCCGTGATGTCGAGACAGACGATGCCAATTCGTCTTAAACCGTAATCAGAGTCCTGTATTGAGTTGATCAAGACGTCCTTCCTTTAGATCAGTCGGAAGCTTTTTCTCTACGCGCATGACCGCCTCCGATTTGTGTCCGTGTTCACCGGTGGAGCGCGACGTAACCATCCCATCGAGTTCGTCGATGCGGGGCTCTATCCCCCAAAGGAACCGGCGGTCTTCTCATCGGAGCGAGTAGGAGCCACGGCAACCAGATCTTTTAAGGGTAACAACTTATTCTTCGTCAGACTCAGTGTGAATACCGTCCCCATTTGATTCGATTCATCGAGGCAGACGCTGCCACCGTGCTCTTCAGCTACTCGACGAGCCAGGGTGAGCCCCAACCCCGTTCCGTTGGGTTTTCCTGCGGTCACAAACGGATCGAATAAGGTGCTCCGAACAGAGGCTGGTATACCGGAACCATTATCCAGGACGGTGACGTAGATCCATTCATCGACTTCCGTAAGCTGGACCTTCACCTCAGGCGCGTGAGTTGAGCGTGTCGCGGCCTGGCAAGCATTGAGCAACAAGTTATAGATGGCACTTTCAAGATTCCTCGCATCAATGTCTGCTTCCGCCGGCGGGAACTTGTTGACTGTGATGGACACGTTCCGCCCGTCTGGATGAAACTTCACTGCCGCAACGGCTTTCTCAACAACCGAGGAAACGCGCTCATGGACAAGCAGTTTTTTTTGCCCGCTACTACCGAATTGCAGTAATGAATTAATGCGCTCCGTCATGGCGAGCACTGCTGCTTGAATTTCGAGCAGCAGATCAGCCCGCACGCTGGCACATATGTCGCAGCGCTCAAGTAACTCGGCGTTCGCATAGATCGCCGTGAGCGAGTGCCGCATATCGTGGGATATTGAGCATGCCATTCTGCCGATTGTCGACATCCTCTCTGTCTCTATCAGTTGGCGTGACGCAGCCCGCCGCGGTTCGTTTCGCAGATCCAGACCAACGCCCTTATCAAAGATGAGAATATTGCAGCGCTCTGAAATCTTCGGTTTTCTAAGGTGTGTTCTCACTGTTCCCCCTTGTGATCTGGAGACATAGATCGAATGACTGGCGCCTTATGTTGCTACTATCATCCGGCTCTGTTTGCTCCTCCATGCAGGCGTAGTCATGACTGTTTTAAAAGTGTTGACTGCGTTGAATACCTGCGATCGTGCTATGCGGTGGCCAACTCAGCAGGAATATCGGCTACAAAGCACTCTTGCAATCGTACCCATGGCTGGGCCGTCGTCAAATTCGTAGGTCTTTGTACTTATTTATGATGAGTCCAAAGCTAAAGGCCACCTATGCTTCATGACAACCTATCAATGCGAAAATAGGCGGAACCATGCTAAGACGATCAATCGCGTCCGTTACAAGTCCTTGCACCTGAGATGGCGACAGACCAAGAAACTTCGCAACTTCTGTCTCAGACGAATGGATGATTAATCTCAGTATGAATGCCAAACGGGGGAGATCGGGCAAGCTACCAATAGAGCTCGGCTGAACAAACTGGCTCTCATCTTCCCCTCTGCGCGCGTTCGACAGTACAGCAATCGCCTGAGTGATTAAAGCGTCTCGAGCCTGACTGTAAGCGAGTGCTGGAATGGAAGATTCAAATGCAGTCATATCGAGCATCGCCATCGTTCGCGCGAATGTGTCTTCGACGAGCTTGCCATCTGCTACGAGATACCAAACCAGCGTCGCGAATTCATCCAGGTGCTCAAGCAGCAGGAAGCACCACGGTGCGCTTTTCGGTGATGGGGTAAATGATACGGATGTGAATGAAGTTGCCATGACTGTTACTCCTAGCTTTGCAAGAGGGAGGACTGACTCAAATTGACTGCGGAGACGTCATGCAGCACGGTCTTCCGAGCTGCTGGCCGCCTCCGCAGCAAGGCGGTCTGCTCTTGGTTTTGAGCAGCCGAACCACTCGAACACGTCGTTCATCGTATCCTGCAACCGGGTGTTAGGGCGATGCAGTTTGCGAGTTGCCTTCGCTATCAGCTGAGTGAGTAAATAGCGATTCGATTCGTGGGCGAGGGCCATAAATGTTAAGTCAGCACGCATGGTGTTTCTCCGGAAGCCCGATCTTAGTTGCAGATGTTACCTTCAGGATTAATGATTTGCAGTGTGACGATGGCAGCCCCTTTTGAGGCTGCACTACTATGGGCAGGTACAATCAGTGGTTTCTGCCGCTGTGCCTGATCTCGATTTGCGTGTGTTCGTTCCTTGAGCCACGACCGCATGCTGAACGCGTATACACCGATGCAAAACAGGTTCGCGGGAATAAATCCAAGCTGTGATGTTCGCAATCCAATTACACAGACGATCGAGCTGTTGGCTATTGCGACAAGGAGTCCGATCCAGGACTTTCGTACGAGCAGTATGGTCGCTAGGATGGTGAAGAAACAAGAGAGATAATCCAAATGGGACATCGCGAAAACCGAGCCTCCAATTGAAGCTTTACCCGATTCAGAGAATCGACGAATCGTGATTCTCTGATCTGCCTTCCGCCCTCGATACTGCTGAAGTGACTATGAAGGAAGATTCGGAGGATTGCATCCCGCGAAGGAAGGTATTTTCAACGCTGCCGACGAATGGGTATCGGATACCCCTATTTAGGGGGATTTGATGCCCAGGCATGGGGACAACTGTTTGCGTTCAATCTTAATGAAGTGCGGAATTGTCGTGAGAATCATCGACGAGTTGAGCGCGGCCTTCAGGAATGATGATTTCTCGACGACCGAAGATACGCGCATCAAGTGAAAAAGCGCCCGGACCAAGCAGGACAAGCGCGGCGGATATCGCAGCCAGATTGAATGCAGTTAACGCACTAATGTGGTTGTTCGCTTCAGACATCAAAGACGGCGAGATGCCCGTCATGAGATAACCAACTGTTGCCGCGGCACTTGCAGCGGGTGTGAGAAAGCCAACAAAAATCGCCGCTCCAACAGCGATTGCGAGCGATCCAACGGCCCAAGCGCTAATCGCATGACTGTTAGGTCCAACGAGCGCGTCAATTGCGCAGATAATTGCATTGACAGCAACAGTAAACCGCAGAAAGATGAGGCCGATGCCTGGCCAACCCTCCGGGAAGCTGGAAAAGAGCCTTTGCAGCCGGTGCCTCCTCAGGCACAAAGACGCGCCAGAAAAAGGCTAGCTTCTTTCGCTACGAATTGGACCCCCAGAAAGAGTGCTTTTTCTGTACCACCTGGAAACTCGATGGCACTCGGAAGTGTGGATAAAACTAGAGATGTATGATCCCGCGTCTAATTCCGACAGCGACTGCTTCGGTGCGATCGCTTGCGCCGAGTTTTTCCATGATGTGCTTGATATGGCCCTTCACCGTTTCTTCAGAGATGAAAAGGAGCGCTGCGATGTCGCTGTTGCGATTTCCACCTGCGACCTTTTGAAGGACCTCAACCTCTCGCTTGCTCAACATTTCATCTCCAATATGCTCGATGAGCTGAACTGCGACCTCGGGAGGAATTTGTTTCTTTCCGGCGTGCACCTTGCGGATCATATCTACGAGCTGTTTTCGGGGCATGCTTTTGAGCATGTAACCTTGCGCTCCCGCCTCCAGCGCGCGCTGAATCTCGGCGTCTCCTTCAAACGTCGTTAGCATGATCACTCGGGCATCTGCAAACTCTGTGCGAATGGCAAGCAATGCGTCGATGCCCCCCATATCCGGCATCCGGACATCCATGAGTGTCACATCGGGCTGATGTTCACGAAATCCCTGAATGGCTTCGTGCCCAGTGGATGCCTCTGCAACCAATTGCATGTCAGATTCATTCTTGACGACGGCCGCAATGCCTTCCCTCATGAGAGGATGGTCGTCAACGCAGAAGACTCGAATTCTTGGGGTAGTGCTCATTTACGTACTCGCCTCGCTTTGTCATGCTTCGGTGTCTCGAGCCTCTCTCGGCTCAGCCAACGGAACCACTGCGATATTGGGCCATTCGAACCTTTTTCGAATGCGATCGTGCCGGGAACTGTTAAGTCTAGTTCAGTTCCTGCGCCAATGCGGCTTCGAAGTCTTAGATTAGCGCCAATTCTTTCGGAGCGCTCTCGGATGCCGACGAGTCCCCAGTGCCCCTCACGACCTGAGTGCAGCACTTGAGGGTCGATTCCACGGCCATCATCGCGCACCAACACTTTGAGATGTCTGCTCGCATATTCTACTTCGACTTCGATGCGGTTCGCCTGTGCATGCATAAATGCATTTAATAGAGCCTCGCGACCAATGCGATAGACTTCATCGCGGATCAGCGGCCGCAATGGACGCGTAACACTATCAACGATAACGCGGAAATCAGTTTTGTCGTCGAGGGGAAATTCCTGCCGCAGTCGCGAGAAAGCAGTCTCAAGGCTTTGGTTGCCCGATTCCGTTGTGCGCAACCCACGCAGCGCATTTCTACCTTCTTCAGTGACTGTACTCATCAATTGCAGGACCCGTTTCAAGAGAGGCTTGGTGGGAGAGTCCTCCGGGAGTTGGTCTTCCGCTACATCAAGCTGGAGAGAGGCGCTCAGAACACCTTGCAGCAGCGTGTCATGCAATTCCTGCGCAATGCGCGTACGCTCGGCGAGCCGCTCTTGGAAGCCAACATTCAATCGTTTCGTCAATTGGTGAATGCGCAAGCGATAAATGGCGAGGATCGTCAGGCAACACCCTGCAAGACAAGCCACTCGAAACCACCACGTTTGCCAGAACGCAGGCTCGATCACAAAAGGGACAGAAGTCTCCGGACCATTCCAAAGACCGACACTGCTGGAGGCAACAATGCGGAAGAGATATGTGCCAGGGCCTAGGTTTTTATAGACAACCTGTCTTGACGCAATGATATCGCTCCAACCTTGATCGGAACCATCGAGCTTGTAGCGAAAACGGATGCGTTCTCGCGCAGCCAAGTTCGTATTGTCGTAATTCAAGGTAATGCTCTGAATTCCAGATGGAATCTTGATAGGGTTCTTCGCATTAACTTGATTTCCGCCAGCGGACATAGATTCGATTCGCACTGCGACTGGAATCGAATTTCTGGAGATGACGATCGGATCGGCCATGGACAAACCCGACTTAAGTGAGATCCAGATGCGTCCTTCAGGATCAGCAACTACGGTGCGGTCGCGACTCACGCCTTCCACCCCCTGGAGGCCATCATCGACTCCATAGCTTTGAACATCGGTATCAGAGAGCAATCCGCTCAAAAGGCCGTCCCTATTAACGCGAAGTACGTGATCTGAAGTGGTGAACCAGAGGGAACCCATCCCGTCTTCCGCAACTCCAAAGATCTGCTCCCGTAATGCCTCAGGCAGCCTTGCTGGAACTTTGATCTTTCCGGAGGATATGTACGCCAGACCTCCGGGAGTTACGACCCACATCACGTGCTTTGTGTCTTCAAAGATTGTTCTTACTATTGGTGATGGTAGGCCGTCGTTAGCTGTGTAAATCGTCCAATGCCGCTTTGCGAACGAAGCTAAACCGCTGGGGGTAGCCAACCATGTTCTCCCATCGAAGCCTTCGACTATGGAATTGACAGCATTTGAGGGCAGTCCACTGGAGTCCGAATAATTGGTAAATTTCCCGCCACTCAATCTGCTTACACCAGCGCTGACAGTCCCAGCCCAGATCGTCCCATCGCGTTCACGGTGCACGGAATAAACGCTGTTCTGCGCAAGGCCATCCGCCTGTGTATAGGTGTGGGCCGCAAATGAATCGCCCTTTTCGGTCAACACCGTGAGACCGCCATGTTGCCGGCCGACGCATACTTCACCGTCACCACCGCTAACGGAATACACAACATCGTGTTCCAGTCCATCAACAGTTATATGGCCGACTTGCCCTCCCTTCATCCAGTAGAGGCCACCCGAGAGCGGCGCAAACCAGATCCGGCCCGTGGAGTCGGGGTAGACTGAGCCAATGCCGGCTGACGGAAGACCATCAGAAGTCGAATAGGTTGTAAGCATTCCATTTCGCAGTCGCTCGACTCCTCGCGAACCGCCAAACCAAATATCTCCGTCGAGATCTTCATAGATTGCCGTTACTTCGAACCCAGGCTTTGGGTTGAGCAGGTCAAGCGAAACAGCGCCAGATGGAGTAATGCGCACGATGCCATGATTCGTTCCAATCCAGGTGTTTAGGTCACGATCTTTGGCCATCGCCAGAATCTGTAGTTGCTTCAGCGAAGAAGTCAAGTTAGGGGTGGCCAGTACGCCGCCCTCCCACAAATGAATGCCGTTGTCGGTTCCAATCCATAAGCCGCCAGTGACTGCGGGCAGAAGGGCATTGATCTTCGAATCCTTGAGTTCCCGGACAACTGCGGAAATGTGCCTCTGGCTCAAACGAAAAAGGCCGTTGTCTTGCGTGCCGAGCCAAATACTCTGGTCTCGCGTTGCAGCCAGGGAGATGACAATACCGGGATTTTGCTCTGCACCGATTATTGTCTCCAGGCGTCCTCCCTCATATCGGAATGTCCGGTCCCCGAGTCCGGAGAGAATGACGCGACCCTTGTCGTCGGAAGCAGTCGCTGTAAAGGTGATGTCCTGAAGATCGAATCGGGTGTATGGATCCTCAAACTTCCCGTCATGATAAAGAAGCATGCGGGGCCCTTCGAGACGAATCCAGAGATTCCCGCTGGCATCGGTAACAAGGCCGCGCACGGGACTAATCGGAGGCAAATCTGGAAGAGGTCGCTGAATCAGAATGAAATTGGATCCGTCGAATCGAACCAGACCTCTTTCGGTTCCAATCCACAAATAACCATCGGCCGATTGGCAAATGGCGTAAATCCTTCCTCCAATAAATCCTTTATCCTCGCCCCACTTGTCATGTACGTATTGTGAGATTCTCCGGGTAGGGTCTAATCCAAAAGCAGTATTCACAAGACATAAGAGCGCGATCCCATTGATGAGTCCCTTGCGCAGCCGATGCCTCTGCATCACGTTTTCACGGTAGGAATTCGAATTTTTCAATCACAACCTCGATCGGTTGTTGAGAAGAAGTCTTCGTAGGTCGATAACTGTACAATCCCATGTGAACCGTTTCCTTGGCAGGAGTCGGAACCCCCGAGGTAAAGATGTGTTCACTAATGGTCGCGGCTCCGGGGCCTATCCCCGATCCGCGGACAGTCTTAAAGGAAGCGCGTCCGGACTCCCAACGTAACATGTGGGTCAGCACTCCGGCCGGGGCCGTGAATCGAGAGACGTTTTCAGGGACATAAAAAGGTTGGACAACATATTGCGCATTCTTGCTGTCCGCAATACCCCAGCGGCTCAATTCGATGTCAAGTTCACCAGGAATGTCATCCGTTCGAAAGTCATCATTTGTATACAACCCCAGGGCAGCAGATGGGCCAAAATGACCGGTATCTTGAACGACAAAAATGTACGAACCATAACCCAGACTGCGGGTCAGACTCACCTCGGCACATGTCCATAGGCCATCATGCTCCTCCATGCGAAGATGCAGATAGCCGTTCTTATCGGTCCACACATTCGAGGGATCATAGGAGTTGGGTTGCCCCCCTCGATCACTCGCCGCGTTACGCACTCTCCAGTCATATCCGCTAAAGTGGATGACCTTAGACACAATCGGTGCAACAGGCATGCCCTTCGAAGTAGCGATTGCGACCACGCCATTGCCTTCTGCGGGCAAAGTCGTAACCTTGGTTGCAGGGTGAAAGCCGGGCTCAACTAAGATCGCTGCATAATCGGTGCCGAGATGGGTCGCGTTTCTCCATGTCGAATCGGGTTGAATTTTTGTAAAAGGCTGATTCGCAAAAGGTTGAATCCACCAAATGTCACTACGTGCGTAAAGTACGATCTGTTGACCGGGTTTCACGCCGCTTGCTCGTCCTTCAATAAAATCCAGTTGTACCGGACCTCCAGGATTGGCGGCGGGGACTAGCGTGATTTGAACGTTTGGCTTGGGAGGCACCCTAGTCGAATTGCAGGCAGAGAGAAGGACGCTTACGAACATGAGAAGAATATGCGATCGATGCTTTTGGAAGGAGGACGTATAGGGGGAAGGTTTCATATTCCACCAAATGCCGCAATATCTGACCGTAAGCGAAGCCGATTCCTCTTACCGAGGGCAGAAACGCAGCGGGCCAGAGGATTGACCCCAAACCACAACTCCGTATGCAAAAGATTACACAATCTACGGGCTATCGCACCACGTTTTTGGATTGTCGTAGCGTTGTTCTCAGTCATATATATACGCTTTGAGAGTACCGGTGCCGATCTATGGAGAAACTATAGCGGTGTTCTGATAGTGATTCGGCATTCCGCTGGGACATCTAAGTGGGGAATTCAGAGCGTTAATCTTCGCACCTGCGTTTCACGATTGCGGTCTCTTTCGTGTCGTCCGAAGCACTTTTTGCTCTCGATGCGGTATCGATTTCGGCTACAGGTTCCGGTGATCGGCTTCGGTATTTCTGGACCAGCTGAAATGTTAGTCTTCGGCAAAATCTGAAGGGAAACTGTGCATGAAGAAGTAGCGTTTTTCTGTGGAGCAGAACTATGCGCAGTTGATCTCGGGAGACCGACGCTTCGAGGTGCGCGAAACGCTGCTGAGCCTGGAGAAAAAACTGGATCCTACACGTTTTGTCCGTATTCACCGATCGACGATCGTGAACCTTGATTTTGTGAAGGAGGTACAGTCATGGTTCAAAGGCGGGCACCTAGTCATTATGAAGGATGGAAGTGAGCTGCGCTTGAGCCGATATCAACGGGAAGCGATTGAAGCGCTCACTGGCAAAGGGTGATCCTGGAACTCTACAGAAAATGCCGGAGGTTTCAGCGGAAAAGCATTCGCGATGAGAACGTTTGACACCATAAACGAAAAGTCGGCGAGTGTTTACAAATTCAGTCCACTTGGACGGCTGTCCGTAGAAATGAGGCTGCACAGTTGCCGAGAAGCCGACTTTTAGTCATGTGGCTCAAGTGCTGTCGCCAGCGAGTGCGTTGGCGATTACGCCTCAATCCGCCTATACCCTGTTCTACTCGGTTCGGAGCGCTTTCATTGGATCCAACCGGGAAGCACGCCATGCGGGAGCCAGGCAGGCCAGAACCGCAACCGCCAGCAGCGTCGCGACGACGCCGGACAGAACCACAGGATCAAGAGGCTTCATTCCGAAAAGCATCGACTGGAAGATACGTGTCGCCGCTAAGCTCATCACCAAGCCCAGCCCCAGCCCGAACAGAGCTGGCCGCAGGCCATCCATCAGCATCAAATGCAAGAGCTGGTCTCGTTGCGCGCCGAGCGCCATGCGGATTCCCAGTTCCGAGGTCCGCTGAGTAGTCAGGTACGATAGCACGCCGTACAATCCCACCGAAGCAAGAATCAGCGACAAAATAGCAAAAGCCAGCACAAGGGTTGCGCTCAGGCTCGCATTCACCAGGGACACGCCAATGATCTGGTTCATGGTGAACACATCTGAGACCGGAAGTTCAGGATTGAGCGACGCGATCTGTTTTTGCAGCGGCACCGAGAATTGCAATGGATCTGTTGCCGTGTGGACCACGAGCGTCGCACCGCTCCGGCCTTCAAGAATGGGGAAATAGATTGTTGCTTTCGGCTCTTTGCCGACCTGGTACAAGATGTCGCCGACGACGCCGACAATCTCCCAATCGACCAGGTTAGGCGCTCCATCGTGGGCGCGCCCTGGAATGTGCAGATGTTTGCCGATAGGATTTTCGCCTGGGAAATATTGCTGAGCGAACTGACGGCTCACAATCACCTTGTACGAGCGCGCAACACGTTCGTCGCTGGTAAAGAACCGTCCGCTTACAAGCGGAATTCCGAGCGCGCTGAAATAGCCTGGATCGGCCCAGCGCGTCATCGCGTCAGGCAAGTGTTCGCCCGGCTTGAGCAGAGGATGCTCCTTCACCGTGAATTCGTCGGTACCCCAGTATCCTGTTCCCGGAACTGTCGTTCCCAGTGCAGCGCCGCGAACACCGGGCATCGCTCTCACTCGCGCCAGCAGCGCTTCGTTGAATGCGTTTTGCTTCTCCGGCGTGTCGTACTCGTTGCCGGGCAGGTTGTATTGCAAAGTGAGCGTGTTATCTACTACGCAGCCGACATTGGCTGCGCGCAATTGCATAAAACTTTTGAGCAGCAGCCCGGCAGCCACCAGCAGCACCGCGGTGATTCCAATCTCCACCGTGAGCAGCGACTTTCTGAGCGCGGTGCGCGAAACGCTGCTCGAGCCGGTCCGGATCGAGGTTTGCAGGGCCTCCAGCATCGACTTGCCTGTTGTGGAAAGCGCGGGCAGCAAGCCTGCAATCAGCGCCGCAGCGAACATGAGCGCGCAGGCAAACGCAATCACCGCGCCATCAACGTGAATGCTCTGGGCGGTGGGCAGGTCCTTCCACGTTTTTGCCAGCCACTCAGTGGCGCCCAATGACAGCAGAATCCCGCCCACACCGCCGGCTGCGCAAATCAGAACACTCTCGGCCATCTGCTCGCGAATCAGGGTGGCCCGCTGAGCGCCGAGGGCGCTTCGTATCGCCACCTCCTTCTGCCGCGCCGCGCCCCGCGCCACCAGCAGGTTGGCGACATTGAGGCAGCCGATAAGCAGCATGCAGCCCACTGCGGAAAGCATCAACGTCAGCGGCTTCTTCACATCTCCGGCGAGGTCCTCGTTCAGCGAGCGCGAAACAACATCTTCAGCCACCGGATCGTGCAGGTACTGCAAATGATTCTGGTACTGTATGGCGCCAATTTGCGCGATTGCGCTGGCCAGGCTTACGTCTGGGCGGAGCCTTGCGACCACCTGGCTCCCATGCCAGTCGTGATGCTGAAGCATCTCAGCACTGGCATCGGCCTTGTAGGGAACCCATAGCTGAATTCCGGCATTGGGATAAGTGAACCACGAGGGCAGCACGCCGACTACCGTGTAGGGTCTGCCGTCAAGGTGAATCTGGCCTCCGACAATCTTCGCGTCGCCTTCAAACCGCCTTTCGAACAGGCTCCAGGTCAACATCACAACGGTGCTGCCGCGTTGATCGTCCGCCTCCGTAAAGACCCTGCCCAGTGCCGGCTGCACTCCCAGCAGTGAAAACAGGTTCGAGGAACCTGCCTCTGCGTCGACCGACCCCGGCAATTCGTTGCGCACACCGGTGAGGTTGTACCCGGCAGAACGCATGATTGCCATGTCTTCAAAGCCGTGGGTCTTCGAGCGCCAGTCGTAGAAGTCGGCTGGCGCAACAGGGTGGTAGCTTAATTCCCCTCCTCGGAAGTGTTCGTACACCATCACCAGCCGCGCGGGGTCGCGAAAAGGCAGCGGCCGCAGCAGCACCGAACGCACAACGGTGACAAGCGACGTGGCAGCGCCCAGGCACAAAGCCATGACCACAATCGCGATGACCGAAAATCCCGGCGTGCGGCTCAACGTGCGAAAAGCATATTTCAAGTCGTGCCCGACATGGAGCAACAGCAGGGGGGAGTTCTGAGTCCATAGCGATTCGCGCACCTTCTGCGGGTTACCCAACTTTATCCGCGCCAGCCGCCGGGCCTTGTCGGGTGACATCCCCCGCGCTACGTTATCAGCGGTTTCTTCGCTAAGAAAGGCCTCGATCTCGTTCTGCAACTCGGCGTCAGAGCGCTTGCGGTGAAAAAACCTGAACAAACTCATTACGCACCTCCCTCTTCGCCTAACACAAGGCCGATGGTCCGTGTCATTTGGCGCCAGCGGCTGGTCTCGCGCACCAACTGTTTACGGCCTTTTGCCGTCAGCCGATAGAATTTTGCCTTGCGATTGTTCTCGCTCGCACCCCAGTAGGAAGAAACCCGTTTACGATCTTCGATCCTATGGAGCGCTGGATATAGTGAGCCCTGCTCCACCTCCAGAAGATCTTCGGAGATGTGCTCGATGACCTTTGCGATGGTGTGCCTGTGAGCGTCACCGCCAACAAGTGTCGCAGGATCATCATGTCCAGAGTGCCCTTGAGCATCTCGTTCTGCGGGTGGGTCTCTTTGCGCATAGATCTTTCCCCTCGAACTTCTATTGGAGAAAATCATACACCACTCGATGTTCTATGGGAAGATCCGCAGGGACGCTCTCAAAAATCTGTCGTCAGTTGATGGTAACCGGGCAAAGCATTCATTGACCCCGATTCATATCGATGTATGTCTTGGGCAAGTTGCTGTATAACCGGCTTTCCGTTGAGGTGCTTGTGACATAGTTCATGACGCCCAACTGTACGAGATGGCGTCTTTTCGCCCAAGTGGAAAGTCCCCACTGGAAATCAGTCAACACTACGGCGTTTTTGAGGATTAATCCTGAGAATCGCTGGTAACCAACTCTCAATGAGCGCGCTGGCCTGAAACCGCCAACCGAGATTTCAGAGCGGTAGCAATAAGTAAACAAAATCCGGTATTATTCTGATCGATTTACGCAGCCTAGAAAGCCGACCCCAATCCGGTGCTTCCCGGAGCCCTGGATTAGTACTGCTAAGCCAAGGAGATTTATATGAACTTGCAGAAACAAATTAAGGAGTATATTGCCACTCAACCGGAACCAAAACGTAGCGAAATGCAACAGTTGCATCACATCATTTTGGCGTTGATGCCAACATGCAAATTGTGGTTCTTAGATGGAAAAGACGAGAAAGGAAAAACGGTTTCCCACCCAAACATTGGATATGGATCTCAAACGATTAAATATGCCAATGGAAAAACCAAGGAATTCTATCAAATCGGTATAAGTGCGAATACAACAGGCATTTCCGTCTACATTATAGGAGTAGATGACAAGAAGTACCTGGCCCAGACATTTGGGCAGAAACTCGGCAAAGCAAGCGTCACGGGGTATTGCATTAAATTCAAAACACTAACAGATATAAGAATCGACGCACTTAAAGCAGCAATACAATATGGAATTGAACAGACAAGCATTCAACATTGATTTCAACTTGAGTAAATGAACTGCCAATCCCAGCAGTAGATGTACTTCACCCGTTCCCCTGTGCGTAGCCATGTCCTCTGAACACTCGGCAGCGAAGCAATCGAGCGTATCCATAAATGATCTAGGAAACGTCGGCTGGATGCTCTTCCCTCGGAAAGCGAATCCAATTATCTACGACCATGTTATTGAAGCGAGTCGCCAGGCCGCCGCATCTCCGGTCGAACTTCACCATTGCGTCAGTCCGCACGAGGCCGTACGACTGATCTCCGAAAACTTCGGAGTTGCGTTCATGTCCAGAGGAGCTGCCGAGCAAATTAGGAGCTCTCAGATCGCGGTGAGGCCTCTTTCGCACAAGGCCCTCGAGATTGCCAGCTATCTTGTACTTCGAGCGGATCAGTCTTCTCGTCTGGTAAACGAATTTGGGCGCGCTTTTCTGAGAAAACAGCTGCCCGGCCTGAAGCAGATAGAGAGTTCCGGACAAATGCTGCTAAAGCTTTAGCCCTTGCCATATTCGTCCTAAATTCCACGCAATAATTGTCGACGTGTGCCAAGGAACATCCTCCGTTCCATGCACGCGGAGCCGTATTGCACGATGGTTCAAATCGCCAATGCCTCGGTCTTCGCGTGAGCGAGATCGCGGCGCTTCAATGGGACGACTTCGATTTTGAAAAGAATCAACTCCTCGTTCAGCGCAGCGTCGTGAGCGGGCGAGTGGATGACGTCAAGACCGAATACTCTCAGGACTACGTTCCTCTGCATCCGTCCCTGACCAAGATCGTTTTGGCTTGGAGCAAGCAGGCCGTACCCACCGAAGAAGAGTAGGTCTTTGCGAACGCCATGACGAACCGACCGTACCACCCGACCGAGATCCAGAAGCGGCATCTTCGCCCTTCGGGATGCTGTGTGGTCGCGTGTCCGACGTGTGAGGCGGCGCCGGGCGTGTGGTGCTGGCAAGGAGAGCCCACGGCAAATGGCAAGCGAGTTCTGATCCATGACGCGCGCAAGGTCACGGCAGGGAAGCTCGGAGAGATCGGTTGGCATACGTTCCGCCACACGTACCGTTCGTGGCTGGACGAGACCGGGGCTCCGATGAAAGTGCAGCAGGAACTGATGCAGCATGCCTCCATCCAGACGACGATGAACATCTATGGACAAGCTATGTCGTCATCGAAAAGAGGAGCGAATGGGAAGGTAGTCGAGATGGTGCTCAAGCCAGTGCAAGCGAGCGGCTAACGTCGATTTTCCTTATTGGAAGGTTTTGGGAGTTTGTCCGAAGGAAGCAGTCTTCGTAACTGATTGAAAGGATTGGTTGCGGGGGCTGGATTTGAACCAGCGACCTTTGGGTTATGAGCCCAACGAGCTACCGGGCTGCTCCACCCCGCAACTTGATTGTAACAAGCTCTGGCGGGCAGGGTCAAACCTAGGACATCGGCCCGATTCCGCCGCTAATAGAGCGTGCCTTCGTCGTTCAGGCTATACTTTTCTCAGTTTTCGACAGGATAATCTGCGGGAGTTATCAGTGTTGGCAATCGGTTCGACCTTGGTTCGAAGAAACGCTCGAAGACCATTTCTCTTCTGGATCGCGCTAGCCATTGCGACCGCCTTTCCATGCCCTCGTACAGAAGCCCAGCAAGGCCCTGAATTCGCTGTCCAGGGATACGTCACCGCGGTGCAGTCCGCCAACCGTTTCGAAGTCGATGGCAAGCATGTCGAAACATCTCCAGCAACTACCTGGCAAATCATGGACAAGACCGCATTAATCAGCGGCGACTGGTTGCCGCAGGCAGCCGCACAAGTCGGAGCCTACCTGCGGGTTGCCGGTCCCACCAACCGGCACACCCACATCATCCACGCCGAAGAGATTTCTCTGCGCGACGATCGGGATAAAAAGCTTTCCGGCATTGGCGTGATCGACAGGATTCTGGAAGCCGGACCGCAACCCACCTTCCGCACCGATGGCTATCTGATTCGTGTGACGCCCACGACTAGCATTTTCTTCAATGACGAGATCAAGTCCACAGCCGATATCCACCCAGATACATGGCTGCGTTACGAGGGAAAGCGGGACGGAACAGGAGTGCTACTGGCTTCAAAGATCACATTCGTACATGTAAAGTCATCAAGTTATTCCGCCAGTCAGTCTTCGCCTTCCTCGTCAGCACCGGCTGAGGACGAACACGGGGCAATCCGCTATACCCCGATCAATGACGCGGCGCTCCAGCATCGCATTCAACGCATCGGTATGAGCATCGTTCCGGCGTATCAAAAGGAGTTACCCGACGACAGTCCATCAAAAATTCACTTCAGGTTTGTCGCCACCGATAACGAGAAATACCACTGGGAGAATTGCGCGGCGGATGGCCTCATCCTGGTTCCCAAACTGGTCGTCGATCGCCTCACCCGCGATGATCAGCTTGCCGCCGTACTAGCCGACGGAGTGGCCTTTAACCTCCAACACCAAGCTGCCCGACTGTACAGCGAAGGCCACTCGCTCGAAGGAATTCAGAACTCCGGATATTTCTTCTTGCCCGTCGGTTTGGCCGCAGTAGTCGGGAGCCGAACGGTAGAACGTAAGATGCTCTACTCCATGGAGGAACAGCGCGGCAGGGTGGCTCTGGCTCTCATGAGCGACGCTGGATACGATCCATGGCAGAGCCCAGAAGCATGGAGGCTGCTGGCCCCAAAACGCCTGCCAGCGGATCTAACTTCCCTGCACTACCCCGAGAACAGCGGCTATCTGTTGAGCGTCTTATCGCTGCAATATTCGAAAGCCACGGCGCCGTCAAGCGCAGCCGCCACACCGCAATAAGCAGCCTTGGCCTACCGGCCGCTTGCTTCCAATGTTGCGGCCATGGCCTCCTGCGGTTCCGGCCTCACACGAAAATCCGCATAAGCCTCAGCAAACGCCACGCGCCCATCGCGATCCAAAACATAAGTCGCAGGCAGCGGCAATCGCCAGCTCGCCTCGCCATTCAAAAACGGCAGATTCACCAGGATCGACTTCAGATAACGCTGATGATACTCGGGCACCGTGTAGACCAGCCCAAACTGCTCCGCCAGCCTCGCCCCCGGATCGTGCAGCAGTGGAAACATCAGCCCATGCTGCTGCACCGCAAAGTCCGACTGCCGCTGCGTCTCCGGGCTGATCGCCACCAGCAGAGCGCCACGCTCGCGCAGCTGCCCATAAAGATCGCGCCAAGCCTCGAGCTCAGTAACGCAATACGAACACCATCGCCCGCGAAAGAACTTCACCACCAGCGGCCCCACCGCCAGCAGATCGCGGCTCCGCACCAGCCGATTCGCGGAGTCCCTCAACTCAAACTCCGGAGCCACCGCCCCCACCGGCAAAATCCGCTCCTCGATGCCAGTAGCAAACAGCTCCTCAACCGCCCGCTCCCCCACAGCCAGCCGCTCCGCCTGCACCAGCTTGCGCGTATTGGCAGTAATCTCGTCGAGCTGATCTTGCAGTGAGAGAGTCGTCATCACTTAGCGCCCAAACTTCTGCTTGCCGCCCATCATCCCAGCCATGCCGCCACGCATCATTTGTTTCGCCATGCCGCCCTTGCCGAACTGCTTGAACATCTTGCTCATCTGCGAATACTGCCTCAGCAGCTGGTTCACGTCCTGCACCTCTACGCCAGCGCCAGCCGCAATGCGCTTCCGCCGCGAGCCGTTGATGATATCCGCGTTCAGCCGCTCCTTCTTGGTCATCGAGTTGATGATCACCTCAAGCCGGTCAAACTGCCCTTGATCCACGTTCTGCGAGGCCTGTTGCAACCCCGCAAACATCCCGCCCGAAGGCAGCATCTTCAAAATCGACTGCATCGACCCCAGCTTCTTGATCTGCTGCAACTGGTCGCGAAAATCCTCCAGCGAAAAGCCATCGCCCATCAGCGCCTTCTTGGCAAAGTCCTCGCTCTTCTTGCGGTCCAGCGCGCCCTCGGCCTTTTCGAGCAGCGTCATCATGTCGCCATGGCCCAGGATGCGCCCCGTAATGCGATCCGGATGAAACGGCTCAAAAGCATCCGGCTTTTCGCCCATGCCGATAAACTTGATCGGCTGCCCGGTCACATGCCGAATCGACAGCGCCGCGCCGCCCCTTGCATCGCCATCCATCTTGGTCAGGACAACTCCAGTGAGACCGAGCCGCTTATGAAAGTCCTGCGCCGAATTCACCGCATCCTGCCCCGTCATGGCGTCGGCCACAAACAGGATCTCCTGCGGGTCGAGCAGCTTCTTCAGCCGCTCCATCTCCTGCATCAGCTCTTCGTCAATGCCTAGCCGTCCCGCCGTATCCACGATCAACGTGTCGCAGCCCATAATCACAGCCTCGCGACGCGCTTCCTTGGCCAGCCGTTCAACAAGCGCAGTTCCAGGCGTCTCGCCCTTCAGATCGCCCTCATAAATACGCGTCTCGGTAGACTTTGCCACGACTTTAAGCTGCTCACGCGCCGCCGGCCGGTACACGTCAACCGATACAAGCAGCGGACGATGCCCGCCCTTCTTCAGCCACACCGCCAGCTTGCCGCTGGTCGTCGTCTTGCCCGAGCCCTGCAAACCGGCCATCAAAATCACCGTCGGAGGCTTCGAAGCAAACTTGAACCGCGCCGTATCCTTGCCCAACAGCGCCACTAACTCATCGTGAACGATCTTGATGACCTGCTCGGTCGGCGAAAGCGCCGTCAGCACCTCGGTCCCAATCGCCTTCTCGCGAATATGCTCGATCAGGTCCTTCACGACGCTCAGGTTCACGTCGGCTTCCAGCAGCGCCACGCGAATCTCCCGCAGCGCCTCGCCGATATTCTCTTCAGTCAGTACGCCCTGTCCACGCAGGTGCTTAAAGGCGCGCTGCAGCTTCTCTGTCAAATTCTCAAACATGATTTTCCTGGCCTATTTTCCTAGTCCGCCGTCTACTTCAAGTGTATCGCGGGCAAACTCCGCGAAGCGCTTGCGCGCCTGATAGCATCGGAAAGCACTGCCTCTCCCAGGAGAATCCCTTGATCAAGGTCAGCGTCCTCTACCCTAACGGTCCAGACACCCGCTTCGACATGGCCTACTACCTCGAGCATCACATCCGGTTGGCCAATCAGCTCTTTAGCGCGCACCCCGGCTACGGGGGAGTCTCTGTCGAGCGCGGGCTCGCAGGAGCAATTCCCGGAGCGGAAGCTCCATTCGCGGCCCTATGTCATTTTTCTTTTGATTCGCTCGGAGAATTCATGGCCGCCTTCACCCCGCATACCGTGGAACTTCAAGGCGACATCCCAAACTATACGAACATTGCGCCCGTAATCCAGATCAGCGAAGTGCTCATCCCCAACTAGAAAAAGCGGCTAGGAAGAGGAGCTAGGCCGAGGCCGGCGGCGGAACAACCGCACTTTGCGGCTCAGGCACAAGCCGCGAGAGGATCGCGCCCCAGTAAGCCAGTCGCGGCTTGTAGAACGGCTCGTTGTGCGTCAGGTTCGGCACCACCACCAGCTCCGAGTCCGCGCCGCAGCACGCCGCAATCTCCGAAGCCATCCGCACCGGGAACAGCCCGTCCTTCTCGCCATGCACCACCAGCACCGGCACCGCACAGTCGCGCAGCGACTCCGCCGCGTGCCAGATATCCGGTACTACCGCGGCAAACCTCTTCGGAACCCCCAGGCTGCAAGCCGCCGCCCGGAACGAAGTAAACGACGCGCACATCACCAGCCGGTTCGCCGGAACCCGGTTGACGATCGCAGCGGCAATCCCGCTGCCCAGCGAAAAACCTAGAATCGTAATCGGATGCCCCGGCGCCAGCGACTGCAAGAGCTCAAAAGCCGCAATCGTATCCTGCTCGCACTGCGCCGCGCTCACCCGCCCCGTGCTGCGCCCATATCCCGAGTAATCGAAGACCAGCGAAGCCACGCCGTTGGCAGCCAGCAGCCGCTGCACCGGAAACCACCGCTCCACCACCTCGCCAATGCCATGGCAGATCAGCACCACAGCCTCGGCAGGCCGCCCGGCAGGCGTCACAAAGAGAGTATCCACCACGTTGCGGCCGCTTTGAATCTTGTGCCGGCTCACCGCCGCATCGGCGCTGTTCCTTACCCCGCCAGGCCCAATCCTGCCCAACATGCGATCCCGCACAATGCAAAGGCGGCTGATGCTGGTGATCGCGACGGTAAAAAGGCGTCTGTGCATGTGTGCGGAAACCCAAACCTTGCGGCCTGAGCGTAAATCTCCTTTAACACGATTGTAACGCAAATCCACCTCCAGAAAACCCACAAACAACCCGGCCAAGGCACAACCCTGTGTTGGATAATGATCGGCGTAACCCAACACACAGGAGAGCCATGGTCTACCAGCCTAACCGCCGCAGCTTCCTCATTGCCAGTGGAATCACCGCCCTCGCCTCCACCCGCGTTCTGGGAGCCAACGACACCCTGCGCGTCGGCGTCATCGGTGCCGGAGGCCGCATGAGAACCCTGCTCGATTGCGCCGACAAATCCGGCCCCTGGCAGATCGTCGCCGTCGCCGACCCCTACAAACCCCATCGCGAAGAAGTCAAAGACCGCTCCGACGATCTCGCCACCACTCACATCGATTACCGCGAAGTCCTCGACAAGAACATCGACGCCGTCTTCATCGCCACCCCCGACCACTGGCACGTCAAGATCGCCTCCGAAGCCCTCGCCGCCGGCAAAGACGTCTATCTCGAAAAGCCCGTCACCCACACCATCGAAGAAGGCGCCGCGCTCATCCAGGCCGTGCGCTCCAGCAAGCAGATTCTCCAGTGCGGCATGCAGCAGCGCAGTTGGACCCACTTCCGCAACGCCGTCGATCTCATCCAGGGCGGCAGCATCGGCCGCGTCGTCCAGGTGCGGACATACTGGTGGCAAAACTACCAGCGCCACTTCTCCAACTCGCCGCAATGGAACCAGACCAACAAGCCCGTCAACATGGCCGATCTCGACTGGAAGCAGTGGCTCGGCTCCGCTCCCGATCAGCCCTTCGACAAGGAAAAGTTCTACCGTTGGCGCTGGTTCTGGAACTTCGGCGGCGGCGCCATGACCGACCTCTTCACCCACTGGATCGACGTCGTCCACATGGCCATGCAATCCGACCAGCCGCTGCAAGCTCAGATGCTCGCCGACAAATATGTCTTTGAAGAATGGGACTGCCCGGACACCATCCAGGCCGCCTTCCGCTATCCCGGCACCAGCACCAACGCCTCCGGCCCCAAGGGCTTCGACG
>Ga0206815_1075_pt2 | contig 21992 bp, 27 predicted proteins | sample Alteio_BWOrgCont_91_FD_152864 | JGI IMG/M metagenome (GOLD analysis project Ga0206815, IMG submission 152864) | Enriched cells from forest soil in Barre Woods Harvard Forest LTER site, Petersham, Massachusetts, United States -... | ecosystem: Environmental > Terrestrial > Soil > Temperate forest >...
ACCAATACAAAATCGGCCAAGACTCGCAGATCGGGATCGACCCGGACAACAGTCTGAATAATCCCCATCCGGTCAGCGCCCAGACCTTGAACTACTCGGCTTGGAGCGGGGCAGTTGGGGGCGTTTATCACGTTACGGAGCCCCTCGCCCTTGCGGTGAACGTCGGGCGCGGATACAGAAACCCGATCCCCTTCGAGCTCTTCGGCTTCGGCGTGCATGAAGGAGGAGGCGAGTTTTTGATCGGCGATCCGAGCCTCGCGCCTGAGACTTCCTTCGACACGGATGTCGCCCTGCGCTGGGCTTCGCGCCGGATAAAAGGAGAAGTCGGCGCTTTCCGCAATGAGATCCATAACTTCATCTTCGGTTCCTTCACGGGCGTGACGGACTCCGGCACGGGGCTTCCTGTCGTCCAGGAGACCCAGGGTGACGCGAAGATCGAAGGGGTTGACGGAGCCGTGGCGGTCGCGGCGACGGATTGGTTGACCTTGAAGACCGTCTACAGCATGGTCCGGGGTTACAACACCTCGGGCGACCCGACGCTTCCCACCGATAACCTTCCCCATGTTCCGGCGGACAATCTTCTGATCGGGACCGACTTCCACGGGAAATCCCTGGGATTCTTGGCGAACCCATATTTCGGCGCCGACACGAAGCTCGTCCAGGCCCAGCATTACACGGGACCGAACGAGATCCCCACTGAGGGATATGTTGTTCTGGGTTTGCATACGGGGTGCGAGGTGGTTGTGATGAACAATCGCATGACTCTCGACGTGGGAGTCAACAACCTGCTCAACCAAGGTTACATCGACTACAACAGTATCTTGAAAGAGTTCAACATTCAGGACCCGGGCCGGAACGTCTACGTCAGGGCGTCTATCCCGTTCGGAAGCTAGATCCGTCCGCAGTTGGCCGGGGCCCTCTTTTCTCCGGGGCCCCGGCCCTGCGGAACCTAAAGGAGCCATTATGCCAAACCTGCCTTTTATACAGTTGTTGACCAGCACCGGAGGTAGCTGGGTGATTTACCTCTTGTTTGGACTCTCCGTCCTGGCGTTCGCAGTCATTATTGAGCGTTCGATCCTCATCGATCGCCATGCGCGCTATCAGACCAACGTCCTCCCGTCTTTGTTGGAAAAATTGGATGAAGGCTCTCCGCAGGCGGTCCTGAAATCTTTGCGTCCCGACTCGATTCCCTACCGGGTTGCCAAGGAGCTGACGGATTATGCCTCGAAGGGCCACCTATCGTTGGAACGCCACCTGGAGGCACGCCTCTCTTTGGAAAAGCGCACGCTTGAGAAGCGCATGGTGATTTTGGGGACGTTGGGGAATAACGCCCCCTTCATCGGTCTTCTAGGAACGGTCCTGGGAGTCATCAGAGCTTTTCATGACTTGGGTGTGTCAGCTGGCCAAGGTCCTGAGGTCGTCATGCAGGGGATTTCCGAGGCACTGGTGGCTACCGCCGTCGGGATTCTCGTGGCGTTACCCTGCGTGGCCTTTTACAACTATCTGCAGAGGCGGATCAAGGACACGATGGTCGACGCCGACCGCTTCGGAAAGCAGTTGATTGCGACTTTGGAAACCGGCGATACCGCCAAAGGGGGGCGGTAACCATGGCCTCGGGCGCCGAAGAAAACGGCGAGGGGATCACCGGGATTAACGTCACTCCGCTCGTTGACATCACGCTGGTGCTTCTCATTATCTTCATGGCGACGGCGCACATCATCGTGCACCGCTCCATGAGCTTGAGCCTCCCTAAAGTAGCCAACTCACAGACGGTACCAACGCAGAGCATCCAGATTGGCCTGGAGGCCGACAAATCAATTAATTTGAATGGCCAGAGGGTGGGGCTTCAGGAACTTTCCATCAACCTAGGGCAAATGGCCCATCTCGATCCCGGCTTGAAAGTCACGCTTTCGGCGGATGAACGCGTTTCTTGGGGTGACGTCGCCTCCGTGATTGATGCGATTCGGGGTGCCGGCGTCACCAAGATCGCCACCGAAGTCGAGCCGAAGACGAAACAATGAATCTCCGCGCTTTTTGGAAGGACGAGAATATATTCTGGGAGGCGGTTGTCCTTTCTTTGTGCCTTCATTTTCTTCTTTTTCATGTGGGCGAGATTTCGTTCCGGTTCCACGAAAAGCATACGGTGGAAATAGACATCACCAACATGGGACATATGGGAATGCCGGGACCCGTAAAGCAGGCTGCGGCTTCCTCAGCTCCGGAGCCCAAGAAACCGACCTCGCCTCCCAGGGAATGGACGAAGCACGCCCCCAATCAAAAAGCGATTCCGGCGCCCATTCCCACGCAACCCGTGCCCGCCCCTGAGCCTGAGGAAACGCCACCTCCTTCTCCAGCTGCCACGAGCAACGGGACAGGAGAATACGGCATCGGCGACGGCAGTGCCAGCGTACTTTCACGCCTGCCGCAGTTGTTGAATCTTTCGGATTTGAGCGTCATTTTGAAGCGGTTCTATCCCGAACAGGCGCGAACCGAGAGGAGAGAAGGAACGGTGGTTCTCGACCTGCACATTGACACCGACGGTCATGTTCAGTCCGCCGATGTCGTGCGCTCGAACGGCTCGGATTTTGATGACGCCGCCCGCCGCATTGCCAAACTCCTTCGTTTTACGCCTGCCTTCATGGGAAGTCAGCGAGTCGCCGTAAAAATGCGGCAGGCTATCCAATTCAAGCTAAAGGATGAATGAAAATGCGGCGCGGGGCTCGGAACCTGAGAACTGCCAGCCGTTTCATGAAAGAGTTTGGTGTTATTTTCGTCTTATTAGTATTCTTGGCCGGAATCGCTGTGCTCGTATTTTGGCGCATCGTTCATCCGATTCATTTCACCGGGTACCAGTTTCCGCCACCACCGCCAGTGAAGCCTGAATTAAGGCAAGCTTCTTCCGGAATATCCGATGACGATTGAATGGCATGACGATAAGATATTCATGCAAAATATTGTGTCTCAAATGTTCTCCCCAATTTCTATCTCATCATAACGAGAAGAGGGGGGTACGCTTCCGCTATCTTTCAAGTGGAAAAACCACAATACCGGGCATATACTTTCTTAAATCTACTTCAGGAGGTGTTTATGTGCTTTGACGAGAAATTTGGTTCACGGACAAGAATTCTAGTGATGTGTGTTGCACTCTTTGCCGCCAACAGCGCCTGGGCTGCTGCACCAACTCTGACTTCCCAGAGCGTTGCAAATGTTAGCGCCCCCAGTGCCATCCTCGATGGCGCATCTGTCAACGTTCAGGTTAATTTCGACTGTTCAGTTGTTGCTACCGCAGCAAGCCGGGTGGCAATGACATGGACTACTCAGGGAGCGGTCAGCACGGCTTACATATATTTGGACAACAATGGCAAAGGAAGCAAAAAGAATTACTCGGTTGTTTTATACTTGCCTGCTACCGCGAAGACCGGGGATAATAACTCCTTTACGCTCACCTTCATCCCTCAAATGTTGCAACCCAGGCCGGAGGGAACCTTCACTGATGTGTATGTCGATGGTACGTCAAAAGACGTGTCAGTTACCTATACAGTTCCTAAGATCACCAAGCCTGCGCCTGGACTAACGCCTATGCCTGAGCAAGCGCCTGCGCCTGGACCGATGAACCCACAAAACTAACCTTACTGCCCGAAACAAAAGCTCCTCCCGTTTCTTGCGGGGGGAGCTTTTACTGTTTTGAGATGGTCAAATGGCTTCCTTGAATTGTAACTTCCCCGGTAGGACTTCAGGAGGGGGAAGCATCGCTAATCCACGGATTTATGTCCGTTGTGTCTGCTTTTCTGGCCGGTTAATCGAATATTCTCAGATTATTAGTTATTAAATCTATCTGAAGAATAAATATTTAACCCATTAAGACTGGGTGATTAATTTCGTGCGGATTGACATTAGACGGACATGACCCTTTCCGTTAACCTTCTGCTCATCATGAAGCGATGCGTTTCTATGAGAAGCCCCGGTGTGATTTTTCTCCATTTATGAGCCCACCGCGCCAGGGAGGGTTGTGAGAATGGGCCCCAGGTTGATAGGGGTGCCTGCTTCAACCATCAGACTACCGGGCATGTTAAAAGACTGTTGGGTTTGAGTCCCGGGTCCACCCCCGCCGACAATAGGAATTGTGTAGGAGGTTCCGTTGTAGACAAAGTCAAGCTGTGTCACTCTCACGGTCCCAAAGAAAAGTTGCGGCAACAATTCTCCGTTCATTTGGAATGTGCCGTTGCCGGTCAGCGTCCCTGGGTAGATGATTTCCCTGTTGGTGTAGATGTTTCCATAGCCTGATCCTCCGTTATAAACCACGTGGAGCCTGACGGTCATCCCGCCAACCGTTCCGGTGGTTGGCTTTCCATTTGGATCTTGCATTTGGAACAAGAGCTGTCCCTGAAACGAGGTTTGAAAACCTCCTAAGTATTGGACGCCTGCCGGAGGTGGAGGACAAGGGATTGCCACGGTTCCCCGACCTCCGTTGGATAGGATTCCGTTCTGAGTGACGGTACAAACTGTTCCGAGAGGACCTATAGAGGCGGAGATTCTAATGGGTGGTGTGGGATTACCTGGAGGGAGAAAACCGTTGTTCGGGTTATAGACAATGGTGCATTCTCCATTGGGGCCTGTGGTTCCCATGGCGAAGGGTGTACCGTCTGCATTATTCAAGAACACTGACGCTCCGCTCACCGGGGTTTTGTTAGGGTCGTTGTGAGCGACAAAGACGGTGTATGAAGCTTGATTCGGACCTGGGCCCGGTTGTTTGCGGATCAGGCGTTCTAGAGGTCCAGCGTTTAAAACGGCCTGGTTAACCTGGGGCACTGGAAGGGGTGACGGGGAGGAGGTTGCCGAGGTTCCCTCCGCGGGGCATTGCACGCCATGTCCGGGAACCGGGATACAGCTATTGGGGTTCGGCGGCGGGGGCTCATTGAGAAAAAGCTCTAGTGGGACTGTCCTGTTGGCGGCTCCCATATTAATTGGATTATCGATTTGGCCGATCATGGGGTGCGGTCCGATATCTGGATCATTGATATTTCCATTGCCGGAGATCAGTATCCCCGCGGTGTTTTGAGGGACGGAAAATACAGTGTTGCCATTGGCGTCGGTCTGCTGCACGATCTGCCCTTCATTTCCTTGAACTTCCAAACTCACATTGGCGTTCTGTATATCCAGTTGTTGCGGCGCCGGCAGCGGCGCACCGCCAGGCCCTATGAGCGTGGTCCAAAAGACATGAACCGTCAGTTGGACTCGGGGGGTTTGAGGAGCAGCCGCCCATGAAAGGCTAGGAGGCCAAACCAAAATGAACGAGAGTATGCCAGCGAGAGCGATCCGGACCGACCTGCTGAAATTGGAACGGGTGTTCATTAGGGGTCTCCTGGAACTCAGCGGTTTTTCATTACCGCTACGAACTTAACACGATGACGTTAACCTCGCCTTAAGAAGAAATTAAGTTCTTCGGAAGACGCAAACGTCTGTCATCAAGGACGGTAGGCTGGAGTGAGCATCTGCTCCAGAATGCTAGCGAATCTCCGGCGGGAAAAAACAAGGCGGCGGTTCACTGCAACCGACGCCTTTCCAGCCATCTTTCAAATTCTCCCCCTAGGGGGAGAATTCATAATTGGCTACTGACCCCGCGAATGGACGATCTTCAAGGAAAAACCCGTGCCCTCTGGGCTTTTACATCCACCAGTCTTGATTAACAGAATTCCCACGTCTATCTAATAACCCCACGACGAGCTCTCCTGTATCCATTTCTGGGGATTCACTCCATTTATATTGAATTCGCGCTGTTAAATAAGCTCATTTTTTAGATGTTTTTGTTACCTGTCTGTTACATAAGTTTTACAACTTGATAATGTCGATTTAACCTAATTTTAAGGCGAATTTAAGCCAACAGGATTATACTGTAGCAAGGTTTATGGGAGTGAAAAGGAGAGAAAAAATGACCAGATTTAAGAATCTTATCAGGATCGCGGTTTTAGTGCTTTTCGGACTGGCGATTTCAGTTCCGAGGTGCTGGGCCTTTGGCGGTACTGGGGATGATTCAATCAGCGCGGTCGGCGGATCTAGTATTACACTGGTAGGCGGTAGTGGTACTGACCCCCGAGCCCTTGCCGGCCAGGGGGCTACTATTCCCACCAATAATATACCCATCGGCTTGACTGACTCGAGTGGTTCTTCGTTGGCTCCTGGAACGGCTGTGCCCGGAAGAGGCGCGCCATCGAGCGGAGGATTTGGTGGTAGCGGGAATGATTTAATCACACCGGTCGGTGGTTCCAGCATCACAATGTAAAGTGAAGCAATCCTTTCTTTTCTAGGCTATCCATTGGGAAGTGGTGAGCGTTCCGCCACTTCCCAAGTTTTTTAGGTAAAGGTTTATTGGGTTCTCAAGCGTTGAGTTAAGAGTGCGAGACGATAGGTGAAAGCAGTTGCCGATCCAGTTCGCAGGCCATTTTCTCGGTCTTGGGACTTCTGTCAGAAAGCCGCTATTTTCCAAAGCACGCAGAGCTCGGCGTCTGTAATACATTTGCGGAAGGTGGCGGATTTAGCGCAGGAGATGCTCGGGAATAAGCATCTGCTTCAGAAGGTTAGTGAATCTCCAACGGAAAAAAAGAAGGCCGCGGTTCACTGAACCCGCCGCCTTTTCTGAGCATCCTTCAAATTCACCTCGCATTAGACGCGATTCATAACTGGCTAACTACCTCACAAAATAATGATCTCCAAGAGAAAAACCGCCCCCTCCGGCTTTCCTGCATCGATCCGTGCTGATTCACAACTTTTAAGGTCTACCTGAATGAATTTGAGGTTACTGAGATTCTTTATTGGTTGCATGCTGTCGGTAATACATCTGTCACCGGTCGTGTGAGCGTGCCCGGGCATCGCAGGAAGAATCAACAAGGGACTGCCACGCAAGGCAATGTCAGGATTTCTTTCACCGGCAGAACGGTGATCGCCAATCCCAAAAAAACAAGTTCATAGCTGGTCAGTGGTGGGGGACCTCAAGAACAAAGTCTATCGTTTAGTGCGGTCGCTATGTCCAGTTCAACGACGTTTAATCTTTATTACAAATAGATATAAGCTTATTCTGAACTCGTTTCAAGAGCCCCAGCCGAACCGGGACTTTTTCTTTTTGGCAGCTATCTTCTTCAGAACTTAACATCATTTTAGTGATTTCTTAAGGCGTTCACGGTAAGCTTGTAAGGCGACGCAAGCAAATCAGAATGGAGGATATGATGAAATCATTTAAGACCGCTTTCTGGAAGATGGGCACATTGGCGTTGTTGTTATCGATGTCCCTGACGGTAGGTTCCTACGGCGAACCCGCAAGTAATCCGGCAACGTTCAATCTGAGTGCTACCCTTCAGATCAAGTTTCAGATAAAGACTATTCCTATTAATGGTTACATGACGCTGAAAGGGACTGTTACCCTTAAATCTCCCGACGGCAACGTCACGAATCCCGCATTTAATTTAAATACCGCGATCAATAGTGATGGTGCTACTGGTTATGTTACGATCACTCCACCAAGCACGTGGAAAAATCAGCCGAAAAGTTCTCAGACTGGCGCGATCACTGTTACTATCAAAGGTATAACGGCCTCCGGCGGCGGGAAAAATTATAACTTAAATGATGTATCTGAAAGCGTAAACGCAGTGTTTAGCAGCCAGGGTTATACGAACTCAACAGAACTGACTGTGTGGTACAATTGAGACGGTAGACTGATTCCATAATCGCTTCAAAAGCTCAAAAGCCCCGGCTCGACTGGGGCTTTTGCTTTCTTGCGAGATGGGTCGAGAGATACGAGTCGCCCACCCAGAAAGAAAAAAGACACCCTGCTAAGGGTGTCTTTTACTCCCCCGGTAGGACTTTAGGAGGGGGAAACATCACTGAACCCCATACAATTATGTCCGTTTTGTCCGGTTTTTTGGCCAGTTGACTTAAGATTTAGTTGAGTAAGAATTACCTTATGGATCAATACTGGCTGGCCGATGATTCGCCTGCTAATTGGCCAAGTTTGTCTAAAGTCTGACTGAGAATCGGAAATTGAAGTCTTTCGATAAAACAATAAGGAACCTTGAATCCAATGTTTGATATAAAAGTCGCCACAATGTTCTTATTCTGAATGAGAATATTATATTTCCGATCGGCCAAGAACGTGATGGCATCCAACACCGTCGTAGATTTCAGGAAAGCTCGGCTAACTGCAGAGTTGTTGGTCTTGAAGAGATAGCGTTGGTCCAATTCTCCACCAAGTTTCAGAGTCCTCAAAGAGAAACTTGGATGAAAACTGAAGTGATCACCTGGCCAGACATTCAAACGAAAATTGAAAGATCTCTCGCAAGCATAAGTAATCTCAAGACGACAAACAGTCGGCGCATTCCTCCATCGGGGAGGAATAATACCTCTGCCTCCCGAGCATCTTATTTTGATTAAGTTTCCCTCATGATATGCGCTAATTTGATAGCGTGCGAATTCATCGGATGTGCCATGCAAGCTCTCTGCAATTTGCCGATACAGGGGCCCGCCGGACTTTCGCATAAAAAGATCCTCTAGCTTAAAGATTCCACAGTAAATTGCAACAAACATAAGACCGCTCCACCATTCCTTCGCAAATTGCTCGAACGCCCTAATATAGATCAGAAGATCCTCTATTTTGAAAACTCACTGCATACTCAGTACAAATTACGTTCATCATTTCTTAACCCTCGGTTTGAATCCAATTGACCCCGGAAAAGCGTAAGCTCAATAGCAACGGTGATAGACGGATTTCACGAAGGGCCGAGAGGATGCGATCGACAGGCGCCCTGGAGAATATCGGAAGGTTAATCGCCCCTTAAAATGCTTCATTGCCTTGCACACCGAACCAAAGAAGCTTTCTTAGGATTCCGTCATGAACTCCCGCGACAGGGTCATCGGGGTCTAGGGGCACCGCTGTGCAGGCCAATATGGTGGGGCCGTTAAGGTGATCTTGACGCTTCCCTTCGGATCAGTAGCAACCCCTTTAGTGAACGTCTGCCAGGCTATGCCATTCCATGGGACAATACACGGGACACCATCTTCCTCATCTTCATCAACGCGATGGGCTTGGTATGCCAGAGTAGTGTTTGGGTTATTAACCGGCACCTTTGCAGAGAAGCGGCCATTTGCATCAGTCTTAACAGTTATTGATTCTGTATTGCCTGTCACCCAAATTTTAACTGTTGATCCAACCGAATTTCCCACGTATGCCGTTTTGTTGATTTTGTACGTGTCCTCAACATGGCCCTCAACGCTTAGAATTGCCGCCGCCGCGACGGCAAAGTCCGGCGGCCACCTCGGCGGTGCAGGCACAACGGCTTTCGCGCCGGCATTGGGTTCAAGAACTTGAACAGTGTCTGGCAGTGGATTGTCTCCAGGGGACGCTAGGTCCTCATTTCCTGCATGGGCAGAATAAGCGGTTAAGAACACTAAACTCACCGCGAATAGAAATATTTTCATTTTGATTCCTCTTATAAACCCTAAGTATCCCTTTACAACAAGTAACATGGCTACATCGGCGGCATGGGTGTTTGGACGCAGCAGGTGCCTTGCGGGTTTGCCACAGTTTGGGGAGGGTTGTTCAGTGCCGTCAAGCAGGCCAGGTTTATTTGTTGTTCGTCAACGTCTTCGCCACAGTAGCCCACGTGGATGTTTTTTTCGGTTGGGCAAGCGGCAGTCGAGGTAAAGCTCATGGGCACGGACACGTCTGCCGGGACGGCGATCGTGTGGGGAAATTGGGGCGTCTCACACCCTTGGAGATACAAGGAGGGGTCTCCCATGCAGCGTTTCGGTGCGAGCGGCGGAGGAACGACCGCCGAATTCACCTGCCCATGGCAAATAAAGGAATAATCGCAGTTGCCTGTGATCTTGCATCCACCGTCTGCGGTGGGTTCGTAAGTGCCGTCTAAGAAAAAGGGCGCTCCTTTGAGCTCATACTCGCCATCGCCGATCACCAGATCGCAGATCACCGTCCGGATTTGGGGCGTGGTGCCGGCGGGGCAGGCCGACGCACCCATGGTCGCCGGGCCGGCCGGCGGAGCTGTCGGTTGTGGGTTGGACAGCGGGTCCGCGAGTGCCCCGGATAGAAAGGTCGTGACGAGCATGATTGCCCCGGCGAGGGTTTTCAGCGTCCGGTTCCTCATGTCGTTAGTTTAACGCCGGCGCCCCGGTTTTTCAACGAATTTGTGACAAAAAAGGCCTTTCTTAAAAACGTCGCCGTGGCCCAAGAAAATATCTCAAATGAATAAAGCATTTCAATACTATGAATGTTTATGGCTGCACGTCCCAAGAGGCCCTGCTCCTTCCGGAGACAGAAAATCCAGATTCCTTGAAGGAATCTGGATTTTCTCCCCTGGCAGGATTTTGGGAGAGCGAGGTATCGGAAGCCCCCGGAACTAATGTCCGTTTTGTCCGGTTTTTAGGTGGTTGACTTGAGATTTAACCATGTCGTAATCTTCAATTCCATCTGTAGAATCAATCTAAATCCTATTTAGCCTATGCGACTTATTGAGTACCGTTTTGTATGTGACGGACATGACATTCTTCCATTAACTCCGAGTTCCTCTCTCTGTCACGCAGTTTGCTTGTTTATCAACTTGGCGATGTCCTGTGAACGATTTCTTCCGCGACTTCCTCCAAAAATCTCTTGGCGTCTCTCTTAAACACTTTCCTCACGATAAAATCCGGCGCGGAAGAGGCCTTTTGTTTCATCCTAAGACTGTAGAGCACCCGATGACCTCCCGGTACGTCCTCGATGTGCCAGGAACCGGCGTAGAAATAGAAATCTTTTCCTGCAACATCTTCAAAAGTGATGGTGTCTGGGGGTTTTTCATGGATTTTGAGAAGTAGATCGACGTGCCTAGAAAACATCAGGAAATCCGCATCGGCTTTCTGCTCGACTAATAGATAATCCGGGTGTCGTTCCGTCACATGGCTTGAGTGCATGAGCGACGAGAATCGGGGGATGGAATCATAGTCCGTCAGGACGCCCCATATCGTCCCCGTGGATGCGTATGTAAAAAAGCCACCTTGCACGAAGTGGACATGGTCGGCCTCGTTCTTCAAAGAAACGGAAACCTCCTGCGCCAGGGAGAAGCTGGCGCAGGAGGTGATGAGCCCCACTACAAGCAATGACCTTTTCAGCACGGAAGACCTCTTTTTAGAACTGAGCTTGGAACATGAGGCGCGCTTCGGGAACAGTCTCACGCCTGACAATGTCCCCTTTGGTCCCGGCATAGCCGGCAACCGTGTCTAAATCACCGCCATTTTGATCAGTCAGCACGTAGGATCCCGATCCCGTGGCGATATCTTCGATGATGGGCGCGTCAATGATGACCGGCATGTCCAGGATCACCTTCATATGATGGCCGTGACCTTTGATGTAGTAGGTGATCGCCGGGGTGATCTCGTAGATCGGCATATTTCCAAAGATGGGGGTGCCACCGTTGATAAAGCTCCCGTCGGGCATGAGCGCCGCGCCGCGCAGGGCGATCTCGAAAGGAAGCTGGATCACGCTCCCCTGGATACGGGCGGCTGCCGTCTGCACATCTCCGTACTTGTTGGCATACCGGCCATAATCCATCTCCGCTTCCGCTGACCAGGCTTTGCCGTCGGCCAGCGGACCCCGGAGTGCGCCGTCCCAACCAACCATGACCAAACCGCCCTGATCAAGACCGGAAGGCGTATGGGCCGACCCCTCGCTAGTAATATAAGGGTTAAAATTGCTGTCCGTGAGGATGTTTTTGCTGTTGTTGAGAGAGAGTGCGTCCGAATGGCCGATAAGGGAATCGTAGCTTCCCAAAACGTTGAAAAAGAGGGACTTCTCCAAACGTTGCGGCTGAAGGTCATTCTGGCTCAAGTGATAAAGATCCTCATCCATCCCGTCCCTATAGCCGAAGCGTAGGACCAGTTCAGGAATTCCCAGTTTTTCAGGCAGGTAACGTTGCGGGATATCGTAGCCGCCGCCGGTAAAAACACCGAAGGTAGCGGCTAAATTCCCCTGGGAGCCATAGAGAGCCGCACCGACATCCCGGCCCAGCGTAAAGGCGATGTTGTCAATGGAAGGGGTTCCGAACTGGAGCTCCCCCTCGTAATCAAGGTTTTCCCGTCCGAAGGGAACTTTGAACTGCCCAGCCTTCAACCAGACTGACCTGGAAGCCGTCAAAGGCACATCGACGTTGAAGTCGAGGAGGCCGAGGGTGCCGTTACTGCCGTTGGTGCCGGTCGCCGGGGCTTCGCCGCCGAACGCCATCTCCGTGTTGAACTTGACATTCTCAATGTGACCATTGAAGCCGAGGCGCGTCTCCTTCAGGAAAAGGTACGCCCGCGCATCGGGCCTGACGGGGTCATTATCGACAAACTCTGAGGGAGCGAATAGCTGCATCCGCCCCATGATGTCGAGGCCCACTTTATCGTTGTTGACCACTTCTATGCCGTAGCTGTAGGAACCAGTCCCCAATAGGACTGCAATCCCCATCAGAAGTGTTTTCATTCTATTCATTGCACTTCCTCCTTTGTTGTCAAAAATAGATCGAAGTAAATCGTCACCGGGGCGCCGACTTTGATTGCCCCCAGCATGAGGGTCGGGGGCTTGATTCCGTAATCCGTCATTAAGAGTTTGTAGTTGCCCTGGATTTCCATACGGTTGCCGGAGAAGCTGAGAGCGGCGTTCAGTTCAACCGGCTTCTCTTTGCCCGCAATGGAGAGAACTCCGTCGGCCTTAATCGCCGATGGGGAGGGAACAACGGCGTATTTGGAAAGGGAGAAATGGATATCGGGAAATCTATCACTGTTGAGCGCCTTGTACAGCCTTTTATCGAGACCCGATTCGCCGGACTTGAGGCCTTTCACCGGGATCGTAACCTCGAACTTCATCATTTGTCCGGAGGCAACCGCCTGGGCCAGAGTCCCGGCAGGCGTGAACTCACCCTCCACTTGGACAACGGTGGCGGTGCTGGTATAGGGATGAAGCGTCGAGTCCCCTTTCAGACTCAATGTGCTTTCCGGAAGGAGGGCGAGGCGGGAAACTGCGCCGAAAGCGGGGCCAAGGAAGATGACCGTCAAAACCAGAGCAACCGTAAGGTTTTTCATAGCCACAGCATACCGAGAAATAAAAAGATCCTTTATGATCTGCGTCATAGAGGATAAGGAACGATGGAAATCGCAAAAAGCATAGCTTCCTCCTGGAATAGATTCCGACGTTTCGTTCAGTTTGACTCAGACTACAGTCATAGACTATATATAATATTATAATTATACATTGATAATACTAGTATATATAAGAAGTACTTCTCAGGAATTCTTTTGACGTGGCGGGAATGACTTTGCCCGGTTTTTGGGGTTGGAAGCGCAGAAAGCGCTGGGCTACAAGTGAGGTTCGATATCGACTTTGACGGCTTTCAGCGATACTGAAACATCAGACAAAAAATAGAGGGTGGAGATAACGAGCGAGAGCACGATGCCCAGAAATAGGGTGAGCGCCAACGTCTTGAGCGGCCAGCCGGCGAATAGAAAGAAGCTCAACGCAAGTATCAAAAGACTCGAAACTAAGGATACTGATTGCGGCGAAGGTGACCGAAAGGCGCAAGAGATAGCAGCGACGGATGACTGTGCACGAGACCCCTCCTTTGACTGGGGGCAGGAGTCTCCAGTTCGGAGGGCGGGAAACGGACTTGATCCACCGCGCGGCCCAAGCGATTGGTCAATCTCAAAAGAAGTAGAGCGGCCGCCGATATAAGAACGACGGGAGACATCGACAGCTGAAGCAGTTTGAAGAATGTGTTTTGAGTCTTCAATCATGGTTGAAGACATTGCAAGAAAGCATCCGCTGCAACGGCTATCCTCCGATGTCGGTATTGAAGAACTGATAGTTGTTCTGTCTCAATTCCTTGGTCCTATGCATGGTTTCATTTGCCTTCTGAAGAAGCGTCCTGGTATCCCTCGTCCTGAGGATAAAAGGAAATTCCAATGCTGACTTTGATGGAAGTATCTCGGCTGCTATTTCCGCGTTGTGTCGGCTTGCAACTATACGATTTGGCTAGGAAGCGACCTTAGATTGCAGGGCTAGATCCAATCGCTCTGCGACAACGTTCCAATCGAGATTTCGAAAGAAGGCTTGGATGTATTCCGCCCGCCCCTGGGCGTTGGTCCCGTAATCGGTCACATACGCGTGTTCCCAGACGTCCATGGCGACGATGGGGATAAAGCCGGCGATGTTTCCGACCTCGTGATCGCTGACCCATACATTGATGAACCTTTGACAGGAAGGGTCGATATAGGAAATGACCCATCCCACGCCCCGCATCTTCCCGATTTCCATGAACTGCTTTCGCCACCGTTCGAAGCCGCCGAAATCATCGCTCAGCTTCTTGTGAAGATCAGACGACGGGGAAGGTTCCTGAACCCCCTTTTTCATCGCTCCAAAGTAGTATTCGTGAAGGACCATCCCGTTGTATTCAAACCCAATCCGGCGCTGCACTTCGGCCATTCGGGGTTCGTTGAGCTCTCCTCCGGCATTGAGACAATCCCAGATGGACTTATTCAGCAGATTGACGTTGGTGACATATCCCTTATAAAGCATCCAATGCTGGTCGAGCAGCTTATCGGAAAGGCCGTCGAGGGTTTCTGGTTTTAAGTTGTTCTTCACCTGATAGGTAGGGTACGGCAATACTGCTGTCACTGACATAAAATACCTCCTTTAACGGCGTGGTGAACCTTTGGGGACCAGCCACCCCAGACTCAGGCGGCCTGCGAGTCCGGACAGTGTATTCTCAAAGCCTGCAGCTAATAACATTGGCCATAGCCATTTGAGTGCAGACTGCAAATTGTACAGGAAACGGCTATTTCCTTGAGGGTGATGTTTCCATTGCCCTTCCATGCGTTCCTGAATCTTGCAGTGGGCTACGATAGATTCTGGCGTATCCATTGAAGGTTACATCTAAATTCTTCGCTGCTGGCTTGAAAGGGTTTTCCCGCCGAGGGATCTCGCCGTCCTCGCCAGCGGCAGATACAGACAGACAAGATGCCGTAGCCGGTGGCCGCGAGCAGGCAGATGGCCCGCAGCGGTAGATCCCGCTGAAGGAGCCCGTGGACCGCTGCGACCTGCACGAGCACGAAAGCAGTCAGGCCTAAAACTGCGCCGAGAACGACGAAGTAAATTCGCCGGCGGGCCTGACTGCCCTCATAACGGCATTCGAGGGTTCCTAATTCAATGTAGTCGTCCAGCAATTCAAGAATCTGCTGGATGGTCGAGGAACTCTTCATGCCGTTCATTGGAATGTCCTAGGCTTTATTGCGTCGAAAAGAGACGAGGGCGCCAAAAACAGCTCCGATGAGCACGGCGAGCCCTACGGCCTTCCCGGGGTGCTTCTGGATGAGCTTCTGAACATCGTCCATCGACTCTTTTCCCCGAGCTTGGATATTTTTCCAAGCCTCTCGACCATTTTCACGGCCTTCTGTTAATATTCCCTGCAAGCGTTCACCTACTCTGTTCGCTTCTTTGGTCGACGACTCATTGTTTTTCCTTGCGTTTTCCATGTGAACCTCCTCATTATTAAGTTTCTCAGCAACATGTCAGGGCTTGCCCTGCGAAGGTGCTTGAGTAGCGATTTCATTTCCAGAAACAACCAGTTCGACCCGGCGATTTTTCTGCCGGCCTTCGTGAGTATCGTTTGATGCGACGGGTTCTGTTTTCCCGAAACCGTGGGCCGTAATGGAGTCGTTCGATAAACCTTGTTCGACAAGGTAGTTTCTGGCCGAAGTGGCTCTGTTCGTAGAAAGCGTCTGATTTAATTCATCGGTCCCTACGTTGTCAGTGTACCCTTCCACATCGACCCTCAGCCCGGGGTAGGCAAGCAGGATCCCTGCGATCTTGGCCAGCTTCTCGCGAGCCTGACCTTTTAATTCTGCCTTGCCGGAGTCGAAAAGAACGTCCGACATGCTAACGATCAATCCTCGTGCGGTGTCTTGCGTCCGCATGATTTTGCTTAGCTGTACTTTTAGTTTCCTGCGAAGTTCGGTCTTTTCCGCTTCTGATTTCTGGAGAGCTTGGTCTGATTCCAGGGCATCTTGCTGCGCTTTCTGGGTTTCTGCGAGCGAGACAGTGCGTGCGGTCTCGGCGAATTGAGCGTTCTGCCGCGCTTTCTGGGTTTCTGCGAGCGCGGCGTCGCGTGCGGTCTCGGCGAATTGAGCGTTCTGCTGCGCTTTCTGGGTTTCTGCGAGCGCGGCGGCGCGGACCGCCTCGGCTCCCTCTTTGGTTTGCAGTAATTTCCGGGCGGCGGTCTGTCGTTCGTTGGTCAGGTTTTCAACGTCCTGCCTTTTGAGGGCGATCAAACGAGCATCTTCGCATTGCTGGATCGTTTGGCGGGCCATCGCCACGACGGTTGTTTTCTGTTTGTCGTTTTCCTGTTCAACCTTTCGCAGAAGTCCTTGTGCTGTTTTGAATTCATTCAAAGCATAGACATCTGCTTTGGCCAGTCGCGCGATTCGAACGGCGTTCCGCGCCTGGTAAACATAGGGGGAGATGTCCTTGTCTATCTTTGTGGGCGGCGAGTCGGTGGGGTTTCTCTGGAGCGTGTACCGACCGCGCGGCAGGAGTTCGTATTGGGCCTTCACTTGCTCAACCTTACCCCTCGTTTCTTTTGTAACGACGTTTTCCAAGACCACTACACTGCTGATTTGCGTCACCGCAAAATAAGGTTCTGCGGTCACAATGAGCCCAAAAGTCTGTAGCGGGGTCGCGGCGGTGATCCGGCTTTCCCCATCTTTGACGATGAGTTCTCCAAGGTTGGTGGTTTTTCCGACTGGTGAAATGGCCCAGAGTACATAGGTCATATATTCGGGGCCAAATTTGCTCGCTGGCTCGAGATTCCAAAGCCTCACGTCAACCGTGACGGCGTCTTGACGGCTTTTCACCTTCGCTTCGCCACCGGCATTGGGGAGAATGACCGTTCCGCGAAAGCTAATTCGGGTAGACTCGCCACGGTACTGATAGTTGATCGCTTGTATTGTGCCCGCAAGGACCGTCACATTGTAGAGAGGTGCCCCTACCGCGGGCTGAGTACGGCCGCTGATGGGCAGAGAAAAGAGGATAATTACCGCTAATAAAAAACTGATTATTTTCATCGCGTTTGACCTCCGGTGCTGTTTGACGCGCCTTAACTGTTTTCGAACTGATGCCCAGGCCGATCCGAGTTTTTTCATTCGTGAAGAGCTGACCGTAGTATTCCGGTCCGGTGGTGAATTCCACATAATTTAAGAGAGGCCCTGTCCTGTGGTGGCATCTCGGCCTGTTTTGATTCTGAGCTGTGAGCTAAATTGGGTCTTCCAGTCGGTCCTCTCCCATCACTGGACATCGTTGGCCCACTAGGCCCGGACGCACCCCTGGGCAAATGGTTTTGAATAAACCTCTAAGCGCGCTTGGGCAGCCTGATGTTGTTGTTTTGCCGGATAAGACAAGAGGTGGTAGGTGTACCCTTCATAGTGGCGCAGGAAGCCGGCCGACATCACAGGGAGCGATGGACCGCAGGCTGTCCCGGGAGTTCTTATCTGTGGCCAGGGTCGGGTTAGTCCTGGCGTGATCATCTCCCGGATGTGAACTGACGTGATAGAACATGAACCGTCCGAACCATCGGCCCACCCGTATGTCGACGGGAAGGTTGGCATAGAAATCAACGACTGGAAGGTTCTTGTTATCGACGAAATTAAAGTGAGGGAGTATGCCGCCGCCGATGTTCAGCTGCATATAGCCTGTCTCGTTCGGGAACGCCCAGCGGTAAATTCCGTAGCAGTGTCCGATCGCAACTTCTGCCCCCAGTCTTTTTCTTGCTGGAGAGCGCCAGTCCCATGGAAAAACGGAGCTCCTGGGGGTCTCCCTGGAGGGGGGCAGGGAGAATGTCCGTTGGGGGGCCAGCCCAACCGCCAGGGGCGGCGCGGGTTCCCCCGGAGGCCAGGGGCGAGTGCCCTCTGATAGAAGGCCGGCCAAGACGGCTTTTTTCATTTAGCGAGTGCTCCCCGAGGTGGCTTTCTCCAAGACATCAAGCCTGGTATTTAAGTCGTTGATTTCGGCCCGGCAAAGCGCGATGACCTTGCCCAGTTTGGCTTTGTCGCTTTGCATCGTAACCACGTTTCCATCAGGGGGTTTATTCTTGATGGAAGACTGGTCTTTCTTGATGCGTCTTTCCAGAGAGGCCGCTTCAGCATAGATGTCATGAACATTGTGATGTTGTTCGAACGGGTCCGTCATCTTTTCTTCCATGGCTTTCTGAGCCTGGTCACTGGCATTGGCCCAGTGGGCTGCCAAGCTCATCCGTGCCGATCAAGGCAGCCGCCAGCCATTTCGTTGTACTTCTCTTCATGTTTTATCTCCTTGGTAACAAATTGATTTCAACTCACTACTCTACGGCCCTGAATGACCCTGATCAATACGACGACAATTGCCAGGACCAGGAGAATATGGATAAACCCTCCCATGGTGTACGAAGTCACCAACCCCAGGCCCCACATCACCAATAGAACCACCGCAAGGGTTTCTAACATGGTTTTTCACCTCCTTTAAGAATTCCCATCCCCCGACCCTCCGGGGTGTCACCAGGGAGATTCTTTAATGAATATAATTTACCAGCATTATGCTTGTAGTATTCTAAGCGCAAATAAGCTACTGTATATCAAGGGGAGAGGTATCTCGGTGTTCTTTTTGAGCGATCTTTGACGGTTCATGCAACCAGGCGTTCAGGTTTAACTCTGGTACGCTTGCAGGCTGGGTCTCGAGTTTTTGTCGGCAAAGGAAAGAGCAGAAATGGTAAGTCTGTCCTCGTCGATCCAGCGTTCCGACAACCTCTCGTGCATGCGTGTTGACCGTCCATCCGCAGGCTCGGCACTCTGGATTTTTCATTTTTGGCTCCTTCTTTTATGTTTAATCAGACAATCATTATCTGACCCTGGTTACAGGAAAAAGGTCGGTTCCCGTACAAAATGCCCCAAGAAATACTTAGAGCGCGGTTCTTTTTCCGTAAACCCAACGCATCGTTTCTCGAATTGGCGATGTCGCAGTGACCGCAACAGAAGTGGGAGCGTTTGCGTATTCCGGTCGTGAGGGGTGAAATTGAATTGCAGGGTCAGGGTGTAACTAAGGAGCCCAAGTTGGACAAAGAATTTCTGGAATCAATCAAGCACGAAGCCGAAAGCCGCCAGGAAAGTATTCGTCATCTCGAGCCCGCTGTTGTTAAATTTTCCAGGGAACTTGCTAAAGACGAAGTCAAAAGCCGCGAATCCTTTATTAAACACGAGTACTTTATGAAAATCAGCGATTCCCTTTTCCAAGAGTTGACCCCGACCCGACAGTTGATGTTTTTGGCCCTATGGGCCTGCCAGAGAGGCCAGAGTGCTCCCGGGAACGAGTTTTGGTTTGAATGCAAAAATCGGATCGGAGACATGGCAGCTGATTTCATCGTTTATCATCGATGTGAAGATATTAGTCGCAGGGTTGCCGTGGAGTGCGAGGAAAGCGATTTGGAGGGACAGACCAATGGACAACTGGCGAAAGATGGCGAAGTCAAGCTTGAAGGTCCCGGCTTTCCGGTGCTGAAGTTCACGGAGGCCGAGATCTGGCAGGATCCTTTGGCTCAGGCTGACAAAGTTTTTTCATTTCTGGATAAGCAGATACAGAACGGAATAGGAGTTGGTCCCCAATGAAGACGCGGGCCTCTACTCAGGGAATCGGGCGTGGTTATTCCTCTTTCGCAGAAAAGGCCAAGAAACGGGTCTTTCTTGTGGATGACCACCCAATCTTGCTAAAGGGATTGACCCAGATGATCAATGGTGAAGCGGATTTAGTGGTCGCCGGCCAAGCGGCAGAAGCCCATCAGGCGCTGGAAGCCTTGTCAAAATCAAAATTTGATATTTTGATCGTTGATCTTTCTTTGGGGGATGACAACGGCCTTGATCTGATTAAGATGCTTAAGTTACGCTTCCCCAAGCTGCCGGCGCTGGTACTGTCGGCACACGATGAAAGCTTGTATGCCGAACGGGCTCTCCGGGCTGGGGCACGCGGCTACATCATGAAAAGAGAAGCCACTGAGAAGTTATTGGACGCGGTCCGACAGATTGTTCACGGAGGAATTTCCGTGAGCGAAGACATGAAGTCAAAAATGCTTGAAAAAGTGGCCGACGGCCATGCCGAATCGGCCGGTTCACCCATCGAGCAGCTCAGTGACCGTGAGCTGGAGGTCTTTCAATTGATCGGCCAGGGTTTCAAAACACGCCAAATTGCCGAAAAGCTCCACGTCGGTTTTAAAACCGCTGATACGTATCGAACTCGCATCAAGGAAAAGTTGAATCTGGAAAATTCCGCCCGCCTAGTTTATCACGCAATCCAATGGGTTCAGGAGTCTCAGAAGCTTTCCAATCGCCGATAAGGGTTCCGGGGCTTCACCTTCATTCGTCCTGCATCCAGCCATCCATTCAGCCCCCTTTCTGCTCTAGGGAATTTCCTTACAAAGGATTGGGGTGTTTCCAGATTGGAGGGCGGCCGGTGTTGTTATACAGTTTGCTCAGTTCCATCACTGATAGGGTAGGGAGATGAATAATGAAACTGACTGGAATCCGTATTACGTTAAGGAATGAAGAGAAGCTTAAAGCTTTTGTCGGTGCGACGTTTGACGATTGTTTTGTGGTTCACAACATTAAGATCGTGCGTGGTAAAGAGGGTCTTCTTCTGTGCATGCCGACACGGAAAACGCCTAGTGGGGCAATGAGGGATATTGCCCATCCCGTCCATTCGCAGTTCAGGGCCTACCTTGAAGGGGAAATTTTCTCCGCCTATGAGAAAGAGTTGGCCGTCGAAGAGCTCCGCCACCTCCAGTCGACTGCCGCTTAGTCCGTTCCATTCTAAGTCTTTTCCTCTATTATTCTTACGCCAAACTCAATGCTGGCGGTGAGCTCCCGACGCCAACGGCTTCTTGTTTTTTCGGTGGTACCGCACGAGCCAGACGCTTGTACAGTAGTTTTCGAGCGCGATGAAGATAAGCTTTGACCGTTCCCAGGGGTCGGTTTAATCGGCTCGCCACTTCTTTGAGAGGGAGATAGTGGAAGTAGTGCAGTATGAAGACGGACTGATACTGGGGCGGGAAGAAGCTGACCGCCTTATGAATGGCTTCCATTTGGAGTTTCTGGTCTAGGAGAACATCAGGGGACGGACTGTTTTCGGCGATATCCCGCGGTTTGTATTCGTCCGTGTCCGGATTGCCGTCAAGGGACGTCCAGCGCAGAACCCTGTTGTGGCGCAGCCGGTTGCGGATATGATTCATTACGATTGAGTATAACCAGGTGGAAAAGCGGGCCCTGTTCTGGAAATCCGACAGATGGGTATAGGCCTGGAGAAAGGCGTCTTGCAGGACATCTTCGGCTTCCGCGCGGCTCCCCAGAATGCGGCAGGCCATGCTCAGGAACTTGCTCTGGTATTTCTGGACCAAATGACTGAAAGCGTTCTTATTGCCGTTGAGCGTGTCCAGTATCCACACTGAATCTGGAGTTACTTCTTGAATTTCCATCACAGAGTCCATTTTTTCACCTCGGGTTTCGATTTCTTTTGTTCGACTCCTTGAGGATAGGACTTCCTATTTCTATTAAATATCGGGAGACGGCTGTTATTGGGCTAGGGAAGCGCCGGAGTTCTGTGTAAGGTTCTTCCGATCCTGATTAAGAATAAAGCGTCGGATTTCTTTGACGGCCTGAATGACCTGAGCCAATGCAAATTTGAGTTCACCAGATATCTCTCCCCGGATCTTCCCGATTATCCTGCATCGTTTCGATCTTTTTCAAGGTCGCTTCCGGAGTAGGACAGTAATTGGCGTCCGACCCCGCCAGCGTTTGTGCCACGGCCAGCTGAATTATGAGGGAGCCCTACCCCAGGTTTTTGTTTCGCATTTCCAGTAAATGACCCATGGAAGTTGCGAAATAATGCAACATCTCATCGCCGCATTTACGCTCGG
>Ga0206815_1114_pt1 | contig 21874 bp, 22 predicted proteins | sample Alteio_BWOrgCont_91_FD_152864 | JGI IMG/M metagenome (GOLD analysis project Ga0206815, IMG submission 152864) | Enriched cells from forest soil in Barre Woods Harvard Forest LTER site, Petersham, Massachusetts, United States -... | ecosystem: Environmental > Terrestrial > Soil > Temperate forest >...
CTGCAATCACTTGCGCCAAATAAATAATCTTTTTATTGGGATAATCACAATAAATCCATATCACCATGCCAGACAACATAAAACATAATGCTGTATTCGCCTTAATCGAAGCTAATAATGGCAAATATTCTTTAGGAATCCACAAATAAAAAAGCCATGCCATGAGGACAAGCATGCCAAGCAAAATGGCAAAGGCGCTGATGATCTTAGCAAATACAATGGAGGTATGGGTGGCAGGCTGTGACGACAACTTTGTTATATTCATAATTTACCCAATGTGTATTTAGGGTGATATCCTGGAAGCTAACAAAATTGAGAGTAATGTCCTTGTTACTCCTCCTCGACATTTTTATTAACGACATTCATTGCATTGTCTAGCATAACGCGGATCTCTTGAAGGTTTGTTGAATTTACAGTAGCAACGCTCGACGTCATGATATCTATTTGTTTCGATAATTCTTGCAAATAAGTTGAAATTGTTTTTAGCTGATCGCCATAATTTTTCAATTGCAAATTTTTCTGCCCAAGTTCTTTTTCGCTTTTAATAATGCGCGCACCCACTGACAATCGACTGCGAAGCTCCGCCATATTAAATGGTTTTGATAGAAACTCATCTGCGCCTGCATCGAGTCCTTTGATAATATTTTCGGTACCACTCATTTGCGTGAGCAAAATAATATAAGGATGATAAGAAAGTTCTTTACGGATGCGCTCAGATAATTCGACGCCATTCAGTTTTGGCATCAGCCAATCCAGTACCAATAACCGTGGGCCGCTAGCTTCTTGAAGAATATTCCATGCCTGCTCGCCATCAGCCGCTTCAACAGCTTCATAACCCCATTGTTTAATGGCAGCACGCAACATCATACGGGTTGGCGCATTATCATCTGCGATCAACACTTTTAATACATCTACTTGTTGCTTGGGTATCATTGTGTCTACTGTCACATTACCAATCCTTAAGTTATCAATTGGACTTGATAACTATTTGAACACAATTTCTACAATATAAATCCTTCTTTAAGTTTAGCACTAAAGTGAGAATTTAAGCGGATAAATTGCATAACAAATTGATAAATAATGATATTTATTTGGAATATACGTTGTGCAGGCGTTGTTGAATAAATCAAAATTTCAACATCTCACCCCCGCCCCTCCCAGGGACAGGCTCTATGAACTCGGAGAGAATCAATGCGCTATCGCGGCCTGACACAGGATCCAGGACACCGAGAAGGAGGGTAACCTTCATGATTAATGCAGGACCAGCATAATTGACAGTTGGGATCATCGAATTTACAACGATTACAGACGCTTTCACAACGATCTATCAACACATGACCACACGATGTTTGTTTCACCTGATGCGACCAACATCCAGAAGGTGGTAGTGCGCATCCTGTTAATAAACTTAAACACATGACTCCACACAACGTCGCTAAGCGTATCTTCATCGCAGCTCCCTCATGATGTTAATGTCATTTTGCCCGTCTTGCTTTGCAATGTAACGCGATTAAATTCAATTCCAACAATTTTTAAATCATCGACCATATCACCAAGATGATAAGATTGATTATTAATAAGTGCTAATTTTTCTTGATTTGAAACATAGACACCATTTAACACTAATGCATGTCCCATCGCCTCAGGCGCAGGTACAGACTCAGCTTGTGCCACCACAGGTGGCGCAGAGATAGCTTGCTTTACAGCCGGCATGGCTACTACATGAGCCGAATGATTCATCACCGTCCGAAAATAATGATAAGCAATAACCGACAGTAAACTTAAAATAAGTAATAATAAAATCGTATCCACCCACTCAATGGTATTTTTTGCTGTCGTGATTTGCCAATCTAATCCTGGTTTTTTTTCACGCTTTTGCTGCGTTTTTTGTAAGGCGTCAAATATGATGCTCACAGTACAGCACCTCCTTGGCACAATCATTAATAACATATTCATCAATTGAAAACGTTTCCGCCACAAATCCGGCTAATAGAGCACGATCGCACAACACATTAATAGCACGTGGCGAACCTTTAGAATAATGATAAATTTGATCAATCGCGGCCTCCGTAAATAAAATACAACGACTCGAATCAGGCCGTTGCATCACTTGCTTGATACGGTGATAAATGTAATATTTCACATCGGATTTTTCTAATGCGTCTATATGAAAGTGTACCGCAACCCGTTGTCGTAACTGACGCAACTCTGGCAATTGAATTGCCTGATGCAGCTCCGGCTGTCCCACTAAAATAATTTGCAATAATTTTTCTTTTTCGGTTTCTAAATTAGATAAAAGACGAATTTGTTCTAGTTGATTAATACTTAAATTTTGCGCCTCATCAATGACTAACACGACATTGCGATTTTTTTTCGATTCTTTTAAAAGAAATGTATTTAACGTATTCACTAAGCCAAACTTATTCTGTTCGCGCGTACGAATACCTAAGTCATGCAAAATAATTTGCAATAATTCCACTTCCGAAAAATTAGGATTTAAAACCAACGCAAATTTGATATTTTTATGGGATTGTTTTAACAGTTTGCGACAGAGCGTGGTTTTGCCAGTGCCAACTTCACCTGTAATAATCATTAACCCTTTGCGCTGCTCAATGCCATACACAAGATTAGAAATAGCATCAGAATGGCTCTTGCTCGCGAAGAATAGCTCGGGATCCGCCGTCACATTAAAGGGGTTTTCTTTTAGCTGGTAAAAGTCATAATACATAGCATCCAGTCCATGTTTAACAATCTGAAAAGTATGTCAATTTTCCATACGAACTGACACTTAGAATTATAACAGTGACAGCAACCCGCTACCACCAAACATTTTGTGGTCAAAAAAACAACAAAACAGTGGAATTATGACCAATAACCTCGTAAACTAGCCCCCTATTTTCACATAAAGGAACCAATACCCATGGATTGCTTATTTTGTAGAATTATTGCCGGGGAAATCCCCGCAAAAATCATCTATCAAGATGAGAAAGTGATTGCGTTAGATGATATTAACCCACAAGCACCGTGTCATAAGCTGATCATTCCGCGCAACCATATTGCGACATTAAATGATTTATCGCCGATAGACCATGGCTTGATTGGACATATGGCACAAACCGCTCAGAAAATTGCGGGTGAATTGGGGATTGCAGAACACGGTTATCGCGTCGTCATGAATTGCAATGCGGGCGCTGGACAAACTGTTTTTCACATTCATCTGCATCTATTAGGCGGACGACAAATGACATGGCCGCCAGGCTAACGTTGAGGAAATATAATGGAAAATGCTTTTACAAAAATCATTGAAGCCATCGGCGAAGACGCCAACCGCGAAGGGTTGAAAGACACACCACGACGTGCGGCGACTGCGTTACAATTTTTAACGCAAGGTTATCAGCAGTCAATTGAAACCATTGTCAATGGTGCCTTATTCGCTTCTGATAGCGATGAAATGATTATTGTGAAAGATGTCGAACTCTATTCGATGTGTGAACATCACTTATTACCCTTTATTGGCAAATGTCATGTTGCTTATCTTCCAAGTGGTAAAATTATTGGATTATCAAAAATTGCCCGCATCGTCGATATGTTTGCACGTCGCCTACAAGTTCAAGAACGCTTAACCAAACAAATTGCTGAAGCTGTGTTTGATATTACCAATGCCTCTGGTGTCGGCGTCATCATTGAAGCCAAACATTTGTGCATGATGATGCGCGGCGTCGAAAAACAAAATTCCGCTATGACAACCTCTGTCATGCTCGGTTCATTCCGCAAAGATCGCCGCACTCGCGCTGAGTTTTTAAGCTTAGTACAAAAAGGCTTATAAAACCGTAGGGCGGGCAAAGCGCAGCGTGTCCACCGCATATTGGTGGACACGCTGCGCTTTGCCCGCCCTACGTGCTTTTTTCTGCTATAATTAATACAAGCATAAAAACATCCAGAGGTAAAATATGACGTCTTCAGGTGGCTTTTTTGCAAGACTCCTTGGGATTAAAAATACCGATGAGAAGTATGTCGATAAGAAATATAAAGTTGGCATGAATGAATGGGGCGCCACGCATGATAATCCCTATCTTTTTACGCGCGGCTTAGGTGATTGCATAGCGATAGGCTTGATTTACCAACCCGATGACGCATCCAAACCCAAACCAATAAATTTATTTCATTCGGCAAGCTCGCACTGGGATGGATCACCCACCTACCGAATATTTATTTCAACATTAGAAAATTTTATAAAAAATAAAGTACAAGATAGCAAACGACTAAAAATTATCATTAATCATGGCAGTGCAAAAACAGGTGTTCCTCTCAACAAAGAGTTGGATATTGATTTTAAGCTCATCAAAGCTGTTGTGGATAGCATCTGCGCTACATTAGGTAAACAACCTATTCCTGATGAGAATTATATTTTTGCCAATTCCTCAGCAAGTTTTTACCTGAATAATCGTGGTGAATATGGAGAACTCATAGAAGATAAGAAATTGAAATACTACTTTGCTAAACCTGAGAACAATGCCTTTGCAAATACCGCAAAGGCCGGCCCTCAAGCTCGCTAAATCAAACTCCAACCTGCCAACGCCCTGCTGCATTCACATGATAATTCAGCCACAACGCTGACAACCCGGTAGCATTGACTATTTGTTTCAACAAATACATTTGATTACCATTCACTGGCATTGCAAAATGCCAACTCTGACCTGCTATCGCTTGACAGATTTTTTCGCCGTCTTGCCATGCGCCAGCACTCGCTACTGCTTTAAATTCTTGTGTCACCGCATTCTGGCAAGCAAATCCAGTCATCGATTGATCACAACCAACATTCTGAATGCCCTCACCATTTTTATAGAAAGCACAATTACCCTTACCATCGGCAGGATAGTTTGGCGACCAACTCCAAATTGCGGCTGTTAGACGATCATCATTTGCAGTGAGTTTATCGAATGTTTGCCAGTTAATACCACAATTCACCATTGTTCTTTCTTCATCAACCAAGATTTTACGGCCTGGCTGAATGATATTAGACAGAATAGTTCTATCTTCAAAAATGCGCCATGGCACCGTGTGATTTGGATCATCGACAAAAACAGTGGATTTCGAGCAATCTGGATAAGCCGTAAAATCACTGCCGATAGACGAATCTAGCAACGTAAATGCATGATTTTTTACATCGCCGATTCCCGCAAACACATAGTCATTCCACGCTAATTTATAGGTGTCTTGTTCCTCATAAGGCGGATTAGTACCATCGCAGTCTTTCGTGACAATAATAAGTTGCTTACCTGCTTTTAATACATCGGCTTTGCTAATCGAACCAGGCAACGCCACGCAACTTGTCGTGTGATCTTTTGCATCTCGCACCCGTGTTGGTTGATAAATAAATTCACCTAAATAATCGTGTAAATAACCTGCTAAACGCGGCTCATGACGATCTAACGCAATACCACGGTCAAAGTAAAGCACCACAACTTCGCCCGGATTTTTTTTCAGCCAAGCGCGCAATTCTTCTAAGCCTTCTATAACCGGTCTATCAAAATAACCGCACCCCAGATGATTCGGCAAACAATGAGAAAGCAAAATATCTTTTTTGAAATGCGCGCCCCAATACCAATGCACATCATACTCGATGCTACGCACACCCACTTCAAGCTGATCATAAATCGAAAGAATTTGATTGGGATCCACATAACGAACAAAAGGAATTTGATAACTTTCAGAATTCTCAGAATTATGTGTGCCAAGAAACGTGCCTTGATTCAGCGGTGTATTGATATCGATGTCACGCTGCAATGCTAAAGCATGATATGTCCAGCCCTGTTTGAATTTTTCTACGTCAGAATTCGCTGTTTGTCCATGTGCAATCCCAACTGAGCAACCTGCTATTAAAATAACACTCATTAAACGCACTACCATATGCACCTTCTTTTATCAGACTATACCGGTGCATTATATACTCATTATCTATCTTGCCGTCACTAATTTTTCTAGCAACTGGGAAATATGCTTATCCATTTCAGCGGTATGAGCAGTTTTATTATTAGGGATATCCTTCAAATAGATTTCCAGCTCGCGAGCAGCCGCACTCAACAAATGGTAGCCATACAATGCAGAGGAACCACACAATGAATGAACTTCACGATGAAAATCATCCAATACGTTTTGCTCCCAATTAGACTGTAATGTTTGCCATAACGATTCAATATGGCCAATCTTGTCCGGCAATGTTTTAGTATAAGCGGCATGTAATGCCAACAACTTATCCTGTATATTATCATTTTCGCTCATATGCAACCTGCCAATATTTTTTTACTGTGCCTGCTAACAACATAGGATCAAATGGCTTTTCAATCACACCAGCCACCCCAAATTCACGATACCCCTCTATTTCATGCGCCTGAATTTTAGCTGTCATAAAAACCGCTGGTGTGTTTTTTAATGCAGGAATCTCACGTAATTTTTGTAGTGTTGTCATGCCATCCATTCCGGGCATCATCACATCCAACAGCAACAAATCAGGTTGAAATTCTTCAGCCGACATAATAGCCTCTTCGCCTCTCGAGCAATACTTCACAATAAAACCACCGATATCTTCCAGTGCAATTTGCGCAACCGCACGAATATCTGATTCATCTTCAACATATAAAATTTTCTTTAGCTGAGTATGCTCCATCTAAATATCATCCTTCAGATATAGTTAATATTTTTTGTATCGCCTCTAGCAACTGTTTGCTAGATGTTTCTGATTTTATTAAAACTTCTTTCACATACTTCGCATATGACTTATCTAACCCCGTCGCTGAAAAGACAATAACAGGTAATTGGTATTTAGCTAGCATAGGCAATAAATCAATACCATTACCATCTGCTAGTGACAAATCAAGAATAATCAAATCAAAAATTTCTTTTTTCAGCAGGTTTCGGGCTGACTGAAGAGAATCCGCACCCATAACAAAAGCGTATTCTTGCAACAAGGAGACAACCAGTTGCCGAGCATCCGCATCATCTTCAACATGTAAAATACGGGGTGTTTTCTGTTTGGAATTGTTTTTAAAATTTTCTATCGACTTAAGAAGATCATTAAAATTGACTGGCTTTTCTAACCAATCTATCACTGAAAGCGCTTCGCCATTCAGTAAAGTCCGGCCTGTTTTCGCTAACACTGAAATCACAATGATTGGCATTGATAACGTATCGTCATGACTGCGTAATTCTCTGATGAAAGTAATGCCATCTTGATCTGGCAAAATCAAATCAAGTAGCAGCGCTAAATACCGCTGCTCTTTCAGCATTTTTTTAGCATCTGCCACCGTACTTGCAATATCAGAAGAATATCTTGCTGACTCTAATAACATTTGCAAATAAGTAGCTTGCTCAGCATCATCTTCGCAAATCAACAATCTACCCCGGTCGAAACCCGCTTGCAGGATCACACCTGGCTCCTCATTCACACTCTTATCATGTCTATATGGCAAATCGAAATAAAAAACGGTTTTCTCGCCTTGCTTGCTAGTAAAATTCAGCTCGCCGCCCAGTTTCTCAATAATTGCCTTACTAATACTTAAACCCAACCCTGAACCATCCTGTCCGCGTGCGCTCGATGAATCTGCTTGAGAAAACTTCTGGAAAATGTTTTCGTGGAAACTATCAGGAACACCTTCACCAACATCTGTTACCGTTACACGAACACTATTTTTCATTTCCAAAACATCCAGCTCAACAACACTGTCCTTAGGTGAGAATTTTACTGCATTGGAAATTAAATTTGTGAGCACCTGCATCAATCGAGCTGGATCAACATACACCAGAACATCTTGGGAAAATGGCCTATCAAATTTAAGTTGTATGCCAAATTTATCCGCATACATTTTATTTGTCGCAATCGCTTCATGAATTAGTTTTACTATATCTATCGGTTTTAGCTGAAAATCCATTTTCCCCGCTTCAATTTTCTCAATATCTAAAATATCATTAATCAACAGCAAGAGGCGATCACAATTATTATTGGCAATCGCCAAAAGACTCTTAGCTCTCTCTGAAAATTCACCGACGGCCCCACCCAAAATCAATCCTAATGAACCACGAATTGACGTAATGGGTGTTCGTAACTCATGACTCACCACAGAAACAAATTCATTTTTCATTTTTTCAATTTTTTTGCGCTCAGTAATATCACGCACGATACAGACAAGTACATTTTGTCGGCTCAAAAACATTTTTGAAATAGTAATTTCAACCGGAAATTGAGCATGGTCCTTGCGTAGAGCTTGAATTTCAACTACCAACTTACCAGAAAAACTTTTCAAATGTTTGGAAAAATCCGGCATTAACAGATCAATATTTTTGTTATTTAACTCTGATTGTGAGTAGCCAAACATTTCTGATGTCTTATAATTCACTGATAGAATTATACCAGACTCGCCAATGGTCATAATACTATCCGACGCTGACTCTAAAATAGCGGCTTTATAACTCTCACTTTCTCGCAAGCTATTTTCTGCCATCTTTCTTTTAATAAATAGACCTATTTGTGTCGTGATCGCTGACATGACTTTTAACATGGACTCATCAGGACTTTGTCTCTGCCTAACAAAAAACTCTAAAACACCTAGCACCTTGTTTTCTATGCAAATTGGAAAACAAAATGCTGAATGCAAACCCGCCTCTTTGGCTTGTTCAGCGCGGCGAAAACTTTTATCTGAAACAATATCAAATAACCATAATTGCTGTCCTGACTCCCAAGTACGGCCCGCCAAATACCCTCCCATGGGCGATTCCATATTACGCGTTGCATCAGCAAGCGCCTGTGCTTGCAGCCACGGCTGATACCAGAGTGCAATACATCGAATGAGATTTACACGACTATCAACCATCCAGACTGAACCAAAATCCCATTCCATCTTTTCACTTAATGCACGTACAATTTTTTCAGCAACCTCTTCCATATTTTCAGCTTCAGATAACAATCTTGAAACCATAAACTGCGCGGCAAGCCGTTGTTCTGATCGTTTTCGCTCTGTCACATCAATTAAAGAACCCGCCATACGAACCGCGTTACCCTGATCATCCCATAGCGCCAATCCCTTAGCATAAAACCAATGATAATCGCCCGTTTTTCTCTTTAAACGAAATTCAATATCATAAGGAACTTGATGACTAATATGCCGCTCGATTAGATGAAATACTCTGTCAACATCATCTGGATGCAAGGATTGTTTAAATGACGCCAGCGTGTTCGGGAATTCTGTATCAGCATATCCCAACATACCTTTAAAATAGGGCGAATAAAATACCTGATCCCTCACAATATCCCAATCCCACAAACCAATGCTACTACCTCTAACCGCTAAAGCATAACGCTCTTCGCTCACTTCAAGTCGTTTATTACTATTCAGCAACCCTTTTTCTGCATTAATAACACGCCTAACTAATGGAATAACTTGCAAACGCAACAACATCAAACCAATCAGAATTGTCAAACCAATCACTGGCAACATGGTTCGCAAGCTTTTTGTAATTGGCTCATAGAGCTCAGTCACTGACATTTTAACTATCATGCCCAAATCTAAAATACCTACCGGACCATAGGCTGCCAATACTTGGATATACTGACTATCATCTGCTATCACTAATCCAGTACGGCCTTTTAGCGCAAAATATTCCGGCATAAATTGATTGTTAATTTGCTGCGATCGCACACTGACGGCATTCGCTCGTGAAGAAAAACAAGCTGCGCTAACACCCTCTTGCGTACAAATATCAATATCACCCGTCATTCCCATCATTTGACTAGCCGAAAATACTTTATCTATATTTTTTAACGGCCATTCAACAATCAACAAGCCCGCTGTCTTTTTCTTTGGATCTACATCACTTGCAATCTGTACATACCAACCATTCTTCCAAAGAATATTGATATACCCGTTCGTTATTTGTTTTTTTACGTTCAACTCCGCTTTCTCAACAAAATGTCCCATTGAAGCAATTTTCTTACCGCTCGCATCATAAATATCGGCGGCAGAAAATCCTTCTGCAGCAAACAATTTAAGTATAGGATCAAAGTCAGCCAGGGAAATAATTTGTGTTGTTTGATTAATTTGATCCTGGAATATCTGGCTACTACGTATAATATTTGTTTCATCTATCGCATGAATGATTTCATTCTGAAAATACAAACTCCGATTTTTTTGCAGTCTTTGGAAAGATTCGCCCATTGCTGTATTTTGTTGGCTAATCAAACTAGCAAAATTAGCTATCGTAATAGCAAGTGCCATACAAAGCAAAATGGCACTACTCAACAAAATAATTCGCGTATCTTCTCGCCCTTGATATAACGAAATCGAAGCAGAACTACTGCGCCAAAGACCTGCTAAGCAAAGACTAATACTAAAAAAACTCACTGAACTGACTAATGCCATACGTGTATAGTTATACCAGCTGTAGAAAAAATCTATTTTAAATAGATAACCTGATATACATAATGCACTGAGGATAAACAATAAAAAAATGCAAATCTCAACGCCAATGCCTAGCATTTTTTTCTTTGCAAACGGCAATATCATCAATACAAAACTGGCGAGAATAAATGCCAGCGCGGTATTTGGCGCCATGCGCCCAGGGTGTACGCCATAAATCACTTTCAATCCAGGTGTCTGAACAATTTGATCAAGATGCCAGTCAATCTCAAATAAATCTTGGCTGATGGTTAAACCTGCAATAATAAATACACTGAAACCCAACAAGCACTGAACTCGCCATCCTAATTCGGCATCCGACACAGCAGCACATAATGCTAACCCAATCAGCACGAAACAAAATGCGGTATTAAATGCAATAGTAAAATAGGACACATTAAAATCGACAAGCGAAGGCCACTCGGTCAAACAACCAAGAATGACACTGATACCAGCAATCAGAGGAATGACGCCAAATAAAATCCACGCTTTTCTTATCATATTGAATCCTTTCCTCTCGTGAATGATTCACCTAAAAAGGATATCTATACTCGAAGCGGGTGATGCTGCAGGAACCTATAAGACATAAGAATAGTATAATACAAAACGCAGGAATTTTTCTGTTACAACCCCAGATAAGGCAGGCCAAAAATTGTGAAAATACATTGCCTTAGCATCATAATTGGCGGCCCGATAATATAGGACAACACCCCTGTCATGATTAATAATATAATAATAAGAAAACTAAACTGCTCAAGTTGCGCAAATTGCCATGCCAGCCTGCCACGCAACAAACTGGCTACTACCCGACTGCCATCCAACGGTGGCAGAGGTAAAAAATTTAATACCATTAAAACAATATTGACAGTAACACCCACTTCTCCACTATAAACCAAAAAAACACCGATCTGAGGGCTAGTATCAACACAAATAATACCCACTTTGGCTATTACTGCCCATAACAAAGCCATTGCAAAATTTGATAATGGGCCAGCTGCCGCGACCACAGCCATGTTCCATCTCGGATTGCGCATATTTCGCGCATCTACTGGCACCGGCTTTGCCCAGCCAAAAATAAAGTTGCTAAATACCAACATCACCATTGGCACTATAATTGTTCCGACTAAATCAATATGTTTCATCGGATTCAACGTGAGCCGACCCGACAAACGCGCGGTTTGATCGCCAAATTGGGAGGCAACCCACCCGTGCGCGACTTCATGTAACGTAATGGCAAATAAGATGGGTAAGATAGATATTGCAATTATTTGGGCACTGCTTAATTCTGTCATTTCACTTCAATCTCTAAAATTTTTAAAAAATACTTTGCGTAGTTTCTCATTTGCCATACCCTACCGCAATAAGGCAACGATTGAGAATACCAACATGTCACTTGTAATTTATAAATTTCTCGCCAGCCTACTGATCTTTCTTACCAGTTTGGTGGCCGTGGCATACCCTGTAAAGGTCCGTGCACAACCATCCCACCATCGATTACTGGAGTTGGGCGATGCCTTTGCGAGCGGCATTTTTTTAGGTGCGGCATTATTTCACATGCTTCCCGATGCCATCCAGGACTTTAGCCAGGCACTGGGTAATGTACATTACCCTCTGGCTGAGCTACTTTGCGCTGGCGGCTTTTTATTGCTATTGTTTTTTGAACGGCTGTCGGGCAATTCATCTAACAACCATTATTCCATCCTGTCTTCTGTCGTAGTCATCATTATTATCATTCATTCTTTCATTGAAGGCACTGTTCTTGGTATCAACTCTACCGTCGCCACAACAGCTATTATTTTTCTTGCGATTATTGTCCACAAAAGCTCTGAAGGCTTTATGCTAGCAGTGACACTCATGCGTAGCAAAATCGCATTAAAAAATATTATTATTTTAATCGCGATATTTTCATGCATGACACCCGCGGGGATCGCTTTTGGCACTAGCCTCACTATGTTATTACAAGCACAAACCGGACTATTGCTGACAGCGGGTTTTAATGCATTTGCAGCAGGAACCTTTCTTTATATGTCAACATTACACCATATTAATCACCATCAACGCTCACATCATGGTGAAGGCTTAATTGAATTTGTAGCATTGGTTGCGGGGCTTAGCGTAATGGCAGGACTGGCAATACAGATTTAATAGCCCGTATGGAGCGCTGCGCTCCATACGGGCTACTTTATTATGGAATTAACTCTAGCTCTTGGACAGCATCGCGTTCTTTACGCAATTCATCCAACGTAATGTTAATTTTTTCTTGGGCAAACGCATCGTGCTTCAGGCCCGTCACTACTTTCAACTTACCACCTTCAGTACGACAAGGCACAGAGAAAATCAAACCTTCTTCCACACCATATTCCCCTTGCGAACAACGACCAACCGAGAAACTTTCACCCGGCACAGTATCATGCACCAAATGATAAACCGTACTCATTGCTGCATTTGCCGCAGAAGCAGCGGAAGAAGCACCGCGCACTTTAATGACTTCCGCACCACGTTTTTGGACAGTAGAAATAAAATCATTTTGCAGCCAATGCAAATCTTTAATGACTTCCGATGCAAATTTACCGTTAATTTTTGCATGGTAGAAATCAGGATATTGTGTTGCCGAGTGATTACCCCAAATAGTCATTTCAGTAATGGCTGTCACATCCACACCGGCTTTTTTCGCCAATTGCGTACGTGCACGCAATTCATCTAAAGCCGTCATGGCAAAGAAACGATTGGTTGGCACATCCGGTGCATTGTTCATCGCAATTAAACAGTTGGTGTTGCATGGATTACCAACGACCAGCACACGCACATCATCAGCAGCATGATCATTGATCGCGCGACCTTGTGACGTGAAAATCTTGCCGTTAATTTTTAAAAGGTCCGCACGCTCCATACCCTCTTTGCGTGGTACAGCACCCACCAACATCGCCCAATTCACATCGTTCATCGCCACATTCACATCAGACGTACACACAATTTTTTTCAATAAAGGGAAAGCACAATCATCTAATTCCATTGCCACGCCATGCAATGATTGTAACGCAGGCTCAAGCTCTAACAATTGCAATTCAATTTCAGTATCAGGACCTAACATTTGCCCTGAGGCAATTCTAAATAGCAAGGCATAACCGATTTGCCCTGCAGCACCTGTCACGGCGACTTTAACACGTTTTTTCATTTATGATGCTCCTGTGATTGAGTGGCGCTATTCTAACGTGAAAAACAAAGCAGGGAAACTAAGATCCTGTCGTAGCCCATATGAAGCGCAGCGTAATACGGGATGGGCAGTGGCATACCAATCCCGTATTACGCTGCGCTTCATACGGGCTACAACTTAGGATATACTGCCGCCTATGCAAAATTTCACCACCCCCATACCATTAAGTTTATATATTCACCTCCCGTGGTGTGTGCGGAAATGCCCCTATTGTGACTTCAACTCCCATCAAGCGCCGGACTCATTGCCAGAAGAATTATATATCAATGCACTGATTAAAGATTTTGAGGAGCATCTTCCCACTATTTGGGGGCGACGTTTAATCAGCATTTTCTTTGGTGGCGGCACCCCCAGTTTGTTTTCCGCAAAAGGCATTGAGCGTATTTTGGTAGAAATCAATAGCCGTTTTCGATTTGGTGCTGATATTGAAATTACACTGGAAGCGAATCCAGGAACCTTAGATGAATCGCGTTTCATTGGCTTTCGTGAAGCCGGCATCAATCGTTTATCACTTGGCATCCAAAGTTTGCAAGATGAAAAACTAACAGCGCTCGGTCGCATTCATGATCGTGATTATGCACTCCGCGCCATTGAAATTGCCAAACGCGCTGGCTTTGATAATTTTAATCTTGATCTCATGCATGGCTTACCCAATCAATCACTTGACGATGCATTAGCCGATTTAGACGATGCGCTGTCATGGCAACCGCCACATTTATCATGGTATCAACTCACCATTGAACCCAATACGTTTTTTCATCATCAACCACCCACACTACCACCGGATGAAACACTGTGGGATATTCAAGAACAAGGCAAATTACTGCTTGCAAAACATGGCCTCACACAATATGAAGTATCTGCATACAGCCAACCGAATCAACAATGCACGCATAACGTGAATTACTGGGAATTTGGTGATTATCTTGGCATTGGTGCAGGTGCGCACAGCAAAGTAACTGACATGAATCAACAACACATTACGCGACACTGGCAAGTCAAAAATCCACGTGATTATCTAGATCCCACCAAAAAATTTATTGCTGAAACGAAAATTATTTCGACTAACGATATTGTACTTGAATTTATGATGAATGCATTACGTTTAACCCAAGGCGTGCCTTTGTCTGTTTTTAGCGAGCGAACAGGCTTACCTGTTACTGCATTAGAACCTATGCTAACGACTGCAAAACAAAAAGGATTATTAGTGGATAATGCGGATATACTCTGTGCGACAGAATTAGGACAACGGTTTTTGAATGATGCAATAGGGATGTTTCTCTGTTAAATATCCCCTCTCCCGCTTGCGGGAGAAGGGAGTTCGTCAGGATACTTCGGCGCTACGATTTGCTCCCGAGGATCGCCATTCACACCCCTTTAAAATGCTTGCGACACATCGCCATATAACTTTCATTCCCACCAATTTGCACTTGCTCACCGGTCCGAAGAATCTTTCCATTGGCATCAATGCGAGCATTCATCGTAGCTTTCTTTCCACAAAAACAAATTGTTTTAAGCTCAACAATATTATCTGCCAAAATTAATAAATATTGACTACCTTCAAATGGCTCGCCTTTGAAATCACTGCGCAACCCATACGCCAACACGGGCAAATTCAATCGATCGACAATATCCGTCAATTGCTGTACCTGTTGTTTCGTTAAAAACTGTGCTTCATCAACCAATACGCATTGTAATTTTGGATTTTGTGTTTTCGCTTGCTCAGCATAACGGAACAAATCTTCATCGCGGGTAAATGCCACTGCTTCGGCAATCAACCCAATGCGTGAAGCAATTTTCCCCGCGCCATAGCGAGAATCAATAGCAGGCGTAAATAACAGCGTATCCATGCCACGTTCTTGATAATTATAGGAAGATTGGAGCAAAACCGTGCTTTTCCCCGCATTCATAGTTGAATAATAAAAATACAATTTTGCCATAAAATATCCTTAAAGATGAATGTGTTAGTAGAGCTAAGTAGTCGATTTTTGTGCCACCTTAGCTCTTTCAATTGACATTTTAATCATATGTGTGTAAGATTTGGACTGTTTCTGCTCAACCCGGCCTGCGATATCAGGCCCGCAACAAGAACAACAATAAAATCATTATCACCGAGTAATTTCAAGATTACCGAAGCAAAACCTTTCTAACTAACTTAAAAGAGAGATGTTTTATCATGAGAATGAGAATTTTACTGTGCGCATTAGCATTATTAAGTATTGTTGGTTGGTGGGGACCCTTTGCCTTTTTAGATGACAACTCAACCACCCTGGTTACCTCTTCCAGTTGGCTAGACCAAGAAACCAGAACCATTAGCGCTCAAGCTACTAATTTAAACCCTGACGTACTCAAGCTCAGCTTAAAAGCTTACCAAACAGCACGCCAAAAAGGCTTAGACAACAAACAGTTATTAACCATTGTCGATTACTCCAAGCCCTCCACTGAACGTCGCCTGTGGGTTGTTGATGTCAAAAATAATAAAGTATTATTTAACACCTGGGTTGCACATGGCAAAAATAGCGGTACCGTGAATTCGAATTCATTTTCAAATGATCCACGCAGTTTAAAATCCAGCTTAGGGGTATTTTTAACGAGCGAAACATATGATGGCCATCATGGTTATTCATTACGCGTCAAAGGCTTAGAGCACGGCATCAATGACAATGCATACAGTCGCACGGTTGTATTCCATGGTGCTGACTATGCTAACCCACAAGTTGCCAAACAATTGGGACGCTTAGGTCGTAGCTGGGGTTGTTTTGCTGTAGGACCACAAGTGATTAAACCATTAGTGGATACGATTAAGCATGACACCTTGGTCGTTGCTTATTATCCTGACAAGCGATGGTTGAAAAGCTCCACGTTCTTAAATGCAAGTACTGTTTAACATTCAGGGTGGGCACATGACACATTGCCTACCTCATTTGACAATTTCCTCTCCATGACTACAATGATTATTTTGTCGAAAGTTTAGGATCAACATACATGTCACACAGTGGTAGCATCTATGGCCTTGAAAGCGTCATTCTAGACCCGCCATTATCCCCCATTATCGAAGAACCCATGCAAATAATCATCACACCGGATTATTTAGCTGAGATGACATACATTTTAACAGAGCTGTACAAATCAGTTCCCGTTGTTGAGCCATCTTATTACGCTAGCTTTATCCTCCAGCAAGATGCTTTCACTGCGGGTATTGCCATACAACCCACTATTGCGTCACAAATAGAAGCCAAAGCCCTTGCATTCGCTGCTATCAAAAAACTTACCCCCGAGATTGCCGACCAAGATATCGAGGCACTTTCCTATAAAATAGTCATAGCACATCATGCGTTAGTATCTGCCTGCCTATCAGGAAGTAAAGAAAAATTAAAAGACAGCATTGCTGCAATTGCCGCCTTAGACATTCCTGACGATGCGAAAAAAAGTTTATTTGAAGTAACAACCTATTACAAAGAACACGCAGAAAAATTAGGTACAAAAAGAGTAGCGGAGTTTGCTTGCAATAGCCATGCGAGTGACACACTGAATCAATTATTTGCTGCTGGCGCCTCACCTGATGCATGTGCTAGCGCTTTTTTTAATTGTGTGAGCACCGCAAACAAACTGATCCCGTATGAAACACTCATTAATATCATTGATGCGTTTCTTACTCATCATTTTGATATGACGAAACAAATCAATAACAAAAATCTATTGCAACATGCATACGATAATGGCAGAAGAGATATCGCCTATATCATCGCTCACAAAATTTCAGCTCTCTCTGCAAGCATTTCAGTGCATCACTTATCTTTATTTAACAATCAGCTAACTTTCTCAAATCAAATAAAAAATTTTCCAGAGCTTGCTGCATTTAGAAATCCAGCTGAAAAAGAATATTATCAAACCAAAACATTTCTCGATGCGCTCATACTTTTTTCTGAATACACCAAATCACGCATTGACTCAGAGCTTCGCTCCAAAATACTTCCCTCAGGGAAATCGGATGCTTTGCAGGATATGATCGAAACACTCAAAAAACTACAACAAGATAGCTTCTCCTTGCCCTATTCCTACCTCATTCATCCTTCAGGCATGAATGAGGATTTAATTGCACACCTGAAAAATTTAGAAAGTATTTTTAGCATGCCGCGCATTACACTGTATGCAGCGAGCCTAGGAGAGTGGAAAGCATTTTGTAAAGATAACAAAGAATTTCTAGCAAGTATTCCACAACCCGCCGTCACGCCCACAATAACTGCTGCCATATTCAGTTAAACAGGCGGGCGGAAGTCAAGGCTCTTCTTTTCTTCTTCACCGGATACACCACGCAACACAACTGGCGGCGGTAACAATGCATTAGAGGATCCCCAATGCTGCGCGGTGGGCGATTTTTTTGGAGATGGAGAGGCAGGTGCCGCACCACTTGCTGCAACATCGATTTTCACTTCTTTCGCCGGCAGCTTCGTTAACTCGATAACAGCCTCTGAATACTTATCCAAACCCATCTGATTCAGTTCAGCTACGCGTGCGGACTCCCCAAGATTCTTCAGTCTCTGTAAACATTCATCCCATGTCTCAATGCAAAAACGGTTGCGCTCTGCCGGTGTGAGTAGATTCATTATCTTAATGAATTCTTTCTGCGACAGATCTTCTAAATAATAATTTACCAGCAACTGCGTATTCGCTAAATACTGCTCTCTCGGCGTGCCCTTTTTTAAAATCCGCCCAAACAGCAATTGCATACCCACATCAGCCGGACCCACTGCATGATAAGCATCCATCCCTGCACGTGCCGAAACACGACCCGCCGATTGCCAATCAAGTTGCCATTCACCGGGCACCGCTGGCGACCATAACTTATTCCATGTCTTATCAACAATTGCATAGGAAAATGCCGCAAAAGCCACACTGCCGCCAATAATAACACGCGCCGTCCAGGGACGCAGTTGATACGCTAATGAATCAATTGGCTCGCCTTTAATTTTACTCACCACCACATCGCTGACGGCTTTAATTCCTTTATTCGTTAAAACAACATTGCCATAGGCCATCGCTGCACTCAATGCACCGGCTCCAAGCACTTGACCATAAACATCATCGGTGCGTTTTGTTAACTCTTCTCTGGTATTATTAATTAAGGGTGTCGTTGCTGCGCTCGTCAACACACTGCCCACAATAACTTCCATAAAATAGCGAAAGCCTTTTTCCAATGTTGACATGGGTGTTGGCAATGCATGTTGCTTTAATAAAAAAGTTAATTTATTTTCGTTTTCATCAACCGAGATAGTTTGTGCCTTTGCAACCACACTTTTCCAACTTGCAACCAACATGGCATTAAAAATTCCACGCTGTGTCGCATAAAACGCTTCTACTGCCATCGCTTGGCGCTTCTCTAGCGATAAGCTATTAAATTGCCAATTATCATAACAATGCTGCACTATCTCAGCGACTTTTGCCGGCATTTTACGGGCTTTGCTAATCATACCAACGCCGCCAAACACAGCGCCTGGAACAGAACCCGTCACTGACAATATCATCGTCAACGGACCTGAACCCGTGCCATCGGCGGCAAACTTAATTTGCAGCGCTTGCATCGCCAGGAATCCACCCACACCAACCGTTGCTAATGCTTTGGCAAAGCGGTTATTAATACTGTTAAGCATTTCCATAAAAGCGGGTGGGCCATAAAATGAAAACGTAACATTTGTCGATGCATATCCCACAAAACCTGACAGGAACTTTATCCATTGCCACATCACCTCCGAAGGTATGGCTTTTTCCATCGCACCATCATCACAACTCAAACCCTTTTCATCACCAAACACACAGACCTTAGCAGGGTCATAATATAAAAATCCCGCACAAATACCCACAAATGCAAAGACAATTTGCGTTGCTATCATGATGGTAGAAGCATCATCTTTACCATGCGTTTCTACATGTTCCTCATAACTGTCAACCAGGGCTTTGAATTGTTGGATAGTCGGCGCCGCATCAACCTGCAGGTCTGCAGAGAGGTCACTAGACTGTGGTAATGCCGCCGTATCAGTCGGTAACACATTATCCGTGCTATCTACTGAGTCAAAGCGCTGCTCACGTCTATCAATTGTCTCTGACGGGCTTTCATTGTCTAATAAGCTCTGCCGCAGCTCTGGAGCGAAACTACTAGATGACATAAAAAATATTCCTTCGATCACTACCGAGAATTAAATATGGTGTAAGTTTAGCATAATATCTTATTTATGAATAATATTTGACCCGTAAATAATGAAACCTAATAAAATGTTAACCCCAAATACAGCACGTAAAGCATTCCATTGATAAATAAGGCATAAATCGGAATACCCTGCTTTAATGCCATGAGTCGCAGCCAAAAAGCCGCGCCAAATGCGATAACAATACCGTTGATAACATCCGAACTCGGCTGCCAAGGCGTTAGCAAAATTCCCAAGGCTGGCAAAATTGTCCCCTGAAAAACCATCGCGCCCGTAATATTGCCGACTGCCAACGTATCTTTGTTTTTACGCACCCATAATATGCTATTCACTTTTTCAGGTAATTCGGTGGCAATGGGAATAATTAATAAAGATAAAACTAATACGGAAATTTTTAATACGTCTGCGACATTCGCAATCGCATCAATAAATCCTTTTGCTCCCAATACCAATATGATCAATCCAACTACGAGTTGTGAAACAATCACCATAGCATTATCAGGTAATCCTAGTTTAGTGAAATACATCGCTTCATCTGGAATAACACCATGACCCTCATTGACTAGTTTTTTAGAAGCACGGCACGTCATCACCAAATAGACGGCATAAATCCCCAACAATAAAACACTCAACAATACCCGAAAATACAGTGGCTTTAACGGGACATACATAGCAACAGCGGCGATCACAAAAGCCACTAGAAAAAAATTCAGATCGCGCACCAATCCCGAGCGCTCTGGTTTGATATACCCTGTCATACTGCGTTTGCGAAGCACACTACATCCCATGATGGCAATCGATAACGTCGACAACATTAACGGCGCGCCCAGAATCGCGCCCACACCAATTTCTTCATTGACGGTATGGTTTGCTGTACCAGCGACAATTGCAAGCACTGGCATAAGAGTTTCTGGTAGGGCTGTTCCCACAGCAGCAAAAATAGATCCGGTGACACCCGCAGAAATACCCATGCGATGACCCGCATGTTCCAATGCATTCGTAAAAACTTGCGCTGCTATTAAAATCATAGCGAACATGAGAACTACCTGAAGCCATAACATCATTCAACAATTTCCATCTGACAAAACGATGCCACATCCTAACATTACCAGGCTAAATTATGATAGAATTTACCTTTCATTATACAAAGAAAAAGGAGTTTCTATGTCACCTAGCAAATGGTTTTTAGCCATACTTTGCTGTCTAATTCCCTGCAGCGCTTATGCTATTACTGACAATCAAGTGCATAAACTTGCAGAAAAAGGCACCGTGGCGCTCACTTTTGATGATGGCCCAACAGAGGAATATACCCCGAAAATTTTAGCCATTTTAAAAAAATATAATATCAAAGCCACATTCTTTATGGTGGGAAATAATGCGAAAAACCATCCCGACATGGTGAAACGTGTTCTCGCTGAGGGTCATGCAGTCAATAGCCATTCACTCAGCCATCCAATGCTTACCAAAGTTTCAGATAATCAACTACATCACGAAGTAGAAGATCCACAAGTCATCATTTATAAAATCATTGGCCAAAAACCCAATTGCTTACGTTACCCCTTTGGCGCATCCAATCAACATGTGCGAGACGTCATTCGTGCCAATGGTATTGTGCCTCTCGCCATGGGATTTAATTCATTTGATTATGATCGCCCAGGTGTCGATAAAATTGTTAGCTGGGTTCTGAAAAATGCGCACTCCGGTCAAGTGATTTTGATGCATGATGGTTTTAACAAGCGCGAACAAACCGTTGCTGCATTACCATTAATTATCGAAGGGATTAAAAAGAAAGGCTTAGGGTTTAGTCAAATTTGTGTCGTCGCTGGATGAACTATATTTTATTTCCGAGCCGCGCGCGTCAGCGCGGCTCGGCACTTTTAACACAAAAACTGGCCGCAATATTTATCCGTGAAGTGATAAGAAATACCAAGCGCGACAAGATTTGGACTTGGCAGTGAGCTGGAACGACTAATCACGCGTGTGACGGATAAATCCAATACCCAGCTTTG
>Ga0206815_1116_pt1 | contig 21791 bp, 23 predicted proteins | sample Alteio_BWOrgCont_91_FD_152864 | JGI IMG/M metagenome (GOLD analysis project Ga0206815, IMG submission 152864) | Enriched cells from forest soil in Barre Woods Harvard Forest LTER site, Petersham, Massachusetts, United States -... | ecosystem: Environmental > Terrestrial > Soil > Temperate forest >...
TCGTATCCGAGGCCTGAACCAATAATTGGGATCCGCCACTGTCGGCTCGAACCACGAAGACCATGTGGTTCGCCCCTCCCGTATCTGTGCGCACGAGCTTGGCAAGGTAAATTCCAGAAGTGGCATTCGATGGAACTGCCCACGAAGCCGACTCGGCCCAATTGCCGCAATCGATCAGCCCAGTCGTGGCGTCCGTGAGGCAGGCCGGCTGCGTCTGGGGCAGGCTAGCAGAGGGTTGAACGGTTGCCACCAGACGAGCGCCAAGCCCCTGATAGTAGCCAATTCGGTAGATATTGATTACGTAGCCGGTAGCGGGTGTTTTGACCTTGAAATGGACGGTCCCGCCTTGATTAACGCTGATGTCTGTGGCGAAACCTTCGATTGTCGGATCGCCACTTTCATTGGCCCATTCTCCACCGGGAAGATCCCACTGGCTCGGAGGGTTACCGGTCTTGGAATTTTCACAAACGATCGGATTGGCAGTCTGCTGCATGCATCCGAATACCTGCCCCTGCGCGGGCGTGGCAATTAGAGCGCCAGCCACAGCGAGGAGAAGTGGAGCAAGAAACAGAGGTCTGCCGCTACCAGACGCCAAAACTGCCCGCATGAGACATCCCCCTACCCTACTAGTCGATAAATCATTCAAAAGCGATGTCAGTCAGCTGAAGCTAACTTACGGTCGTGTCTCACACCCCGAGACACCACACCATCACGTCTAACGGGCAAGTTGAATGCCATCCTCATCTACTTTTAAGATCAACACATTACGAAGATTACGAGGATTCAAATCAACCGATGTGCAAACTCTTGCAGATTAGTTGCAGGCTATGAGGTATTCTGACCGAGTTTATGTTTTAGGTGAGGCCAGCTTGGCAAATAGTGCCTTACGGAAATTCGCGCCCTTCGCGACTGCACCCAACTGATTCTGGCGGCATTGATTGAGAGGCTGGTTTGAAGAACTCCGCGTTTTCCCTGGTCATCCTTGCGGCTTGCGTTTGTTTGCCGGGTCCTATCATCGATTCGAGCGCACAGAATCTCCCTCAACCTAGAATCCGCACCTATTACATCGCTGCTGACGAAGTGATGTGGAACTATCTCCCGCAGGGAAGGAATATGATTGGCGCGCCCAGTCCGGAAAACGAGGGGAAATCGAATGCAACGACATATCGGAAGGCGGTGTACCACGAATATACCGACGCTACGTTCACGACGATGAAGCCGCGCCCGCCGCAGTGGGAACATCTAGGGATCTTGGGGCCGCTGATCCGCGCTGAAGTGGGTGACGTCGTAAAAATCATCTTCAAGAACAATACCAAGATCTTTTGCAGCATGCATCCTCACGGACTGGCTTATGACAAAGCTTCCGAAGGGGCCTTGTACAATGATGGGACTGGAAATAGTAATGGTGGCGCTGTTCCTCCAGGCCAGACATACACCTATACCTGGTCGGTTCCCGAGCGCGCTGGTCCGGGTCCCGGCGATCCCAGTTCGATCTTGTGGGTCTATCACTCGCACTTTGACGAGCCGAGAGACATGAACGCCGGATTGATGGGTCCAATCATTGTGAGCGCAAAAGGTTCTACAAAGCCTGACGGCACTCCCAAAGACGTGGATCGCGAGTTCGTAGTTGCTTTTTCGGTATTTGACGAGACCGAGAGCCGATATTTTGAGTCGAACGTGTTGGATCGCAAGTACGTTCCCGGCCTGAAGTTTACCGATCCGGCCTTCCGCCAAAAATATCTTCTCTACAGCCTCAATGGCCTAATAGAGGGCAACCTGCCAATGATGACCATGAGGAAGGGGGAACGAGTCCGCTGGTACATCTTTGCAAACAGCAACGAAGACGATGTTCACACACCGCATTGGCATGGCCAGACAGTCCTCTTCAACAGTATGCGCATGGATACGATCAATCTCGGGCCCATGATGATGGTCTCCGCAGATATGGTGCCTGACAATGTAGGTACGTGGCTTTTCCACTGTCATGTGAACGATCACTTCGAGGGAGGGATGCAAGCGCTTTTCACGGTACTTCCCTAGCTCGAGTAAAGGATTACCTGCCTGTTACTGAAGGCTCACAGCATATCTGACAGGCTCTAGAGGCACTTATCCGCTCGATTTGACCACTCGAGCTGTACTGTGTATTTGCCCAGCTTCTTGCTCTTCCAGGCGCAGATATCGCCGATCTCTCCGTTGGCGTCATCGTACCACCCCTGGCCGGGAATCGGATCCGTGATCGCTTCGCAAAGCTCGTGAGAACTCGTCGAGGTCAAGGCATCGAGCTGAGCCAGGCTTCCCAGACATCCGGGGCAATCGGGGAAGGGCATAACCGCATAGAAAATCCGACTACTGATGGCATCGTGGTAGCCGCAGAATTGTTGGCATGAGCTGCTTCCTCCTTGCACGACCGTTGTCCCTGAAGGCAGAAAGACAAAGTACAGCGTGTTCGGAGATGGTTGAGGAAACGCGGTGTTGCTGGAAATTTCCCGTTGCAGGAGTTGCTGAATGGCCTGATCTGTCACGGAGGCGGACGGCGCGGGCGTGGTAAGCGTAATACTTCCTGTTCGTTTTCCATGCCCAATCGACTGTCCCGCAACACTGTATTCGCTCAATTGATCCATCAGGCTGCTTGTGAGGACAAAATCAAAAAACTGATTCATCTGCGCGAGGATACTCGCCGATGGCTCCTGTTGCCAGTTGGCGCCCCAGAAGACTGTGAAGACTTCAACCGATGTGATTAGAGGTCCGTTGCGATAGATCAACTTAGGTGAACTGGCGGGCGCGAGCGCCTGCGCCTCGGGTTTGTGAAGCGGAACAATTCGGATGATGTCGATTGGTGAAGGATGCGGTGTCTCTCGCGATTGATTTTCATTCTTCATAGACATCTCACTTTTTAGCAATCTTACGCACTCAAGAATCGGGTAGGGAACGATGTGGGGGGAACGATCCCGCGGGGCCCGTGTAGGCTCACTCGTTTCCGATATCCTCGTTCCACACCTCAGGGTTCAGGTGGATGTACTCGGCCAATAGAGAAACACACTCGCCGGAGTCAAGATCGATCACCCGAATCCCGAGCGACCGCAGCCAATCCATCCCGCCTTGGAAATTACGACTCTCGCCGACCACCAGCGTTCGAAATCCGAACTGCCGCACCAGGCCGCTGCAATACCAGCACGGCGCCAGCGTGGTGACCATGATAAGGTTCCGGTAACTGCGCTGGCGACCCGCGTTGCGGAAGGCGTCCGTCTCGCCATGCATCGAGGGATCGCCGTGCTGCACGCGGCGGTTGTGGCCTGCGCCGACAAGTTGACCACTCTCATCAAAGATCGCCGCGCCGATGGGGATTCCACCCTCAGCCAGCCCGACGCGGGCCTCTCTGAGCGCAACTGTGAGCATTGCAGCGTAATCAGGCACCTCTGCCATCAGTATCCATACTACTTTCAGCAGGTGGTTAGCGGCAAGATTCGAATACGCGAAAGCGGCGGTTAGCCGAAAAAAAATCAACTTGGGGCGCAACTTTTCCGCCGGAGAAGTGTTCAGGTTGGCTAACGGATTGGGATCCTTGATAGGCATGTAACGTTGCAAATACCGCTGGTCGATAGTTTACATTTGTGTTAACTATTCGCCAAGATTATGACTGGCTGTTTGTCGGAGCACCGATGACGAGCAGTAATGATGGTGAATGATACGGTCTCTATTTTCCTGGTTGCCGGGAATAGGCTCCTACGCGAGGCTCTCGCCAAACTTCTCGCCAAGAAGGGCGATTTCAACGTGTGCGGAGTCTCGCACTGCATGCCCGAGGTTATCTCCTCTATCGTCGCATCTGGCACGGATGTTTTGATTCTGGATTCGATTACTGCGCACGTGTCTGACTACGCGTTAATACCCGAAATCCTCACTCAGGCTCAAAGTGTCAAGATCATGCTCGTTGACATGGAAGGCGATCCAGAGATTTTTCTCGAGTGCGTTCGGGCAGGAGCGGTGGGATACCTACTGAAGGATGCCTCCGCCGCGGATGTCGTGTCCTGTGTGCGTGCCGTCGCACAAGGGCAGGCGGTGTGCCCTCCCCAGCTGTGCATGCCCCTGTTTCGAACCGTTTCACGGCAATGGACGAGTCTGCCGCGCGCTCGAATTAAACTCGAACTCGGGTTGACGCGGCGACAGCAACAGCTTGTCCCTCTGATTGCTCAAGGCCTGACGAATAAGGAGATTGCCTCGCAACTGAATCTTTCCGAGCAGACTGTGAAGAACCATATTCATCGAATGCTGCGCCGCGTGGGGGCCGACGACCGCTTACAGGTGATTGAAATGACGGGTTTCCGTGGGGGATTCCTGTAATTAGGGAGTCGATTACGGAGTTCCGCCGCATCCCTCTGGCTTCTAAAAGACGGGCTCTGCGCTCTCATAAGCGCTGAAGACGAACATTGACAAATGCCCGGCACTTGGATAGAAGGTTAAGCAGGATATTAGACACTCCAAGGGCCGAGGTGTGAACCATGAAGTGCAAGCTCCACAGTAGCTTGTTAGCCGTTTCCGGGTTACTTTTGGCGGCTTTCCCGGCGTTTGCGCATCACTCACCCGCGGCGGAATTCCAATTTCATAACACTGTAACCTTGAAAGGTACCATCACGCGAGTGGATTGGATCAATCCTCACGCTTATGTTCATATGGATGTAAAGGACGACAATGGGAAAGTAACCGCCTGGAATTTGGAAACCTTGCCCACTGGCTGGTTGCATCGGGCGGGCCTGACGAAAGAAGCCTTGCAAGGCGCTGATGGCGTCGGGCAGGTTGTTACCGTGGACGTTTTTCCCGCCAAGGACGGAACGAAATCACTGGCCTGGATTCAAAAGATCACCTATCCCGACGGACATTTTTTTATATTGTGGAATGCGGCAGACGATCCCAATAGCAATGCGAAATAGCTGCGTGTAGCTGGACGTAGATGGATGATGGAGGCAGACATGAAATTCCGTGTACTGCGTGACAGCCTCATGTTGTCAGTGGCAGTGGTTCTGTGGTTAGTGCCCACGCATGTGGGTGCTCAGCAGCAGGCTAAAGCTGGGAAGGCCGCGTCTTACTCGAAGGCAACGTCTGCGACCGCGAAGTCCGAGGCGGCGCCGAATCCGACGCCACATACCGCAGACGGACGTCCAGACTTTGACGGGATTTGGTATCACAGTGAACCTGGGCCGCCCGTTGAGCTGAGGAAGGGTGGAACAGTAGTTTATCAATTCCCAGGCATCGAACAGGACCCCACCGCCAAGATCGAGGTAGGCACCGATCACACCAGCCCCGCGAAAAACAACATGCCGGCTTACAAGGCTGAATACCTTGCAAAGGTCAACGAGTTGAATGCTACTCAGCTCAAGACGGATCCTGCGTGGGCTTGCTATCCTCCCGGCGTTCCCCGAATTGGGCCTCCGCACCAGATCGTTCAAGGCTCCAAGGAAATTGTGTTTTTGTACGCGGATTTGAATGGAAGTTTCTACCGGGTTGTACCCATCGATGGACGCCCTCGTGAGAGTGTGCACAGGATAGACCGAAGCTACCTGGGAGACTCATACGGCCACTGGGAAGGAGAAACCCTGGTCGTCGATGTCGACAATCTGAATGACGACACATGGCTTTCCGACAATGGATTGTTTCACAGTACATCACTGCACGTTACAGAACGCTTCACCCGCAAGGGCGACAACCTCATTTATGAGGCGATCGCAGATGATCCGAAGGTCCTCACCAAGCCCTGGGTGTTGCCGACTCGCACGCTTGCGCTGAGCCAGGAACCTGTCTTCGAAGCGCCTCCTTGTATCGAACAGGATGGCGCACATCTTACCTCCACCGAGCACCATGATAACGTGCGATAAAACTTTTGGGGCGGCGACGGCGAATATCTTGAGCACGTCATTCTGAAGCCCCTGGCTTTATGCGGGGGCGAGGAATCTCACTTCGATGTTGAGGAACTCCTGCGCTGGGCGCAAGTGCCTCGTTGAAACGCTTACGGTCAAGCCTTTCCCGCGTCAGGCATTTCCGTATATTGATTCGAAGTGTGATGATGTATGCGACGCACCTCAATTCTAAAATCAAGATGTCTTTTCTCCAATTTATCCAATGGCTCAACGATACGCACTGGAGTACCGCTCTCCGCGAAGGGGATAACGCCTTCCCAATCGTAGAATCATTTCACATTCTGGCGCTTGGGTTCTCGGTCGGGACAATCATGCTGGTTGACTTGCGGTTGATGGGGTTGTCTTTTCGACGTGTGCGCGCTTCGGACCTCATCAGGCAATTCGAGCCATGGGCAATGGGCGGGTTCAGTGTGATGCTCCTCAGCGGACTCCTTCTGTTTTTTGCCGAGCCTCTGAAGGCTTACACGACCATCGCATTTCGTATCAAGATTCTTTTGCTGATTTTGGCGGGTCTGAACGTGTGGCTGTTCCACAAAGGCATTTATCGCCGAGTGGCCCAGTGGGATGATGCCGCGGTTGTCCCGTGGCAGGCCAAGCTGACGGGCTATTCTTCGCTGATACTTTGGCTGGGCATCATCGTCTGTGGACGGTGGACGACATATTTTTAATTATCGTGGGGACGCTGCCGTGGCGGAGTGCGCGATTCGAGTCTTTTTTCTACAATGTCTGGAAATGAAGCGCGACTGGCATAAGGGGTTCCGGGAATGCATCTCTTAAATTTTCTACCCGCCACTTTTTTTAGATGGTGCCAACACACCTGGATCGCTCGATATCAAGCTGATTCATTATGGGCTTTCGCGATCATAGAAACGGTTCATATCCTCGGCCTTACCGTGCTGCTGGGAACGCTCCTCGCCATGGATCTACGTCTATTAGGGTTGAGCATGCGACGGTATTCGACTGTTCAGGTTGCAAAGGAACTCACGCCGCTGACGTTGGGCGCTTTAGGTGTGATGGTCCTAACCGGCATCCCTATGTTCATGTACCAGGCGATTCGTTACTCCACGAGTACGCCTTTCTTTATCAAGATGGTGTTCCTGCTCTCAGCAATCTCACTTCACTTTACAATTCACAGGAAGGCGATTCTGCGCGATGTTAACGAAGACACGCGGTTGGGAAAGGTATCGGCGTGTCTCTCGCTCATGTGCTGGTTGGGCGTTGCGTTTGCTGGGCGGGCGATTGCGTTCGTACAGTAGTGGAGATTTCGGCCTGACGATCTGAGAACGGTTTTGCAGGCCGCAGGCTGGCCGCTGGAGAGTTTATGAAATCAAAACGAATGTTCGCGATTGCTTGTTGTTTTCTTGGCGTGATTTCTGGGCTGAGCAAAGTCTGCGCGCAGCAATCGGGCGGCGGGCAGCCGCAGACCGCCCCAGCGCCCCCGGCGCTAAGGGAAGTCGCCGTTACGGCTATCCCGAGTGTGATCTCAGCAGGGGTGAAATGGACGCAGGTCTGGCAGACACCCGGCAACAACGCCGACGGGATCGTCGGCACAGCCGACGGCGGTCTTTTGTTGGCTCAGGAAGATCTCAATCAGGTCACCAAGCTGGATAAGAACGGCCAGGCGTCGGTTTTCCTTTCTGGAACCCACGGTGGAGGCTCTCTCGCAATCGACAGCCAAGGGCGCGTCATGGCCGTGGAGAGAATGGTGCCAAGGACGGTCGCTTACCTGACCCCGGAACACAAAATTCTGGCGGACACTTACCAAGGCAAGCCGGTGGGGGACTTGGGACGTCTCAACGACCTCATGGCCGACAAGAAGGGCGGCGCGTACTTCACCGTGGGCGGAATCTACTACGCCAACGCCGGTGGCAAGATCACTCGCCTCGACGAGAACCTGCGCACCAACGGTCTGATGCTCAGCCGCGATGAGAAAACTTTATACGTGACCAACGGCATGACCATCGTGGCCTTCGATGTCCAGCCGGATGGCACTGGTACAAATCAACGGGAATTCGGAAAACTCGAAGCTGGCGGCAATGGCGACGGCATGACCATCGACTCTGCCGGGCGCATCTATGTTTCGTCCGCGCCTGGTGTACAGGTGTTCAATCCGGACGGACATTACCTTGGTGTCATACCAACGCCGCGGCCCATTATCAGCGTCGCCTTTTCCGGGCCCAACAAAAAGACGCTCTACATCGTAGGCGCTGGTGCGCGCGACTCGAGTGGGCTGGAGATAAAAGAAGGACCGCAACAAACCGGAAGGACAATATACAAGATTCCAATGCAGGCCCAAGGCTTCAAGGGACGTGCTAAATGACGACTGTACCTCCAGTGCGCTGATTTGTCTCCGAAGGATTTAGATAAACATTAGTATCCGCGCGGGGCTAATTGTCGGTCCTGGCGCGCTGTTATATACTCCGGCGACTGGAAAACCGTAGAGGGGGCCACGATGCGAGTCATAGACGAGAACACCATTACAGATGCCACTGTGGAGCAGATGTCTTCCACCGCGAATCCGCGACTCAAAGAGATCATGGCCGCGCTGGTGCAGAATCTGCACGATTTTGCGCGCGAAGTCGATCTCACGCCCGAGGAATGGCTGCAAGGAATCAGTTTTCTAACTGCGGTTGGCCAGAAATGTACCGAACATCGGCAGGAGTTTATTCTCCTATCCGACACGCTAGGGCTCAGCACTTTGGTCAACGCCCTCAATGACCGGCGGGCGGCCGAGGTTGGCACGAAGTCGAGCGTTCTTGGGCCATTCTACCGTGAGGATTCGCCTCCCATGGAGTTGGGCAAATCCATCGCCAACAAGGACTACCCCAACGGCCAGGAGGTTTGCCTCTACGGACAAGTGATCGATGCCGCCGGCAAGCCGATTGCCAATGCCTCTGTCGAAATCTGGCAGCCGGATGACAACGGTGACTACGATCTGCAAAAAGCGGACGCCTCGGTCATGGATCTGCGAGGCACATTCCGCACAGATTCAGAAGGCCGCTATTACCTGCGCACCATCGTTCCTACCGGATACATGATTCCAATGGATGGCCCCGTGGGTGACATGATTCGCGAGCAGCGGCGCCACGGTTACCGTCCGGCTCACATTCACTTTGCAATTGGCGGCCCGGGTTACCGCGAGGTGGCGACAGCGCTTTATATTTACGGAGATGACCATCTGGAGTCGGACACTGTCTTCGGCGTGACGGAATCGTTGGTGGTCCGGGTGAATCCCAAGGATCCAGCCTCGCCGATTCCCAACCTTCCGACCATTCGTTTCGATTTTCAACTGGCCAGCGGCGAACTTTCCAGGCAGGGTCGCGTGGGGTCCGATCCCGCGCAAGTCATCAGGAAGGCTGCCGAACGGGCCTCCTGAGTCGTAGGCGATCTATGTTTCTTTTTTCTTTAAGGGCCACAGTTTGAAAAACTCGGCGTGAAAGATAAGAAACGGAAACGTCACGCCCAATAGCGCGGACGATAGCCATATTTCGTAGTCATAGCTTGGCGGCCCCGGCTTCAGAACTCCAGTAACCATCGGTGCCACAGAGCGATAAGCCAGAGCCAACAAACTTCCAATCGCGGCTGCCGTAAATGAGTTAAGGACGCCTTTCAAAGGCTGTTTGAAATTCCCAAATAAAGAACCCTGCAGCATGTTCATCACGATGATGGTGCCAAAGATAAACGGCACCGGAACGCGAACCATAAACGCAACCACGTCCATCTTCAGCACGTCCACGCCGATATAGAAACCGAGGCCTCCCAGCGCAAACGCAGCGATCGTCCATATAATTCCCAGGACGGGCTGGCGCATCAAGGCGGGAAACTTCGTGAAGGGCCACAAGTCAAAATTGATCGAGATGAACATGACAGTGATCACCGCCAAATAAAAGACCAGGGCGTTCCATGCGTTGAAGAGCCCATGCGGATCGAGCGACGCCACGTAGACGGGGGCGCCCTGCATGAAGTCATAATTGAAGAAAATGCGGAACAGCAGGTAGTTCAAAAAGTAGCAAACCACCAACAGCGCGAGCCCGGCCCACAACGGATTCCTGATCACCTTCGTAAACGGCCAGCCGCCCCACATAATGGCCAGCCAAAACGTGATGATTACCGACACAATGGTGCACATCACCAACATCGGAGTCGGCGGCCCGATCGCCCCGCCCACGGTCGCGAATTGAATTGGTGCGATAACGAGGCCAGCGACTAAACACAAAAGCACAAAGCTGAGACCCTTGGCAGGTTGTGCGAGCGTGCCCGCAAAATTTGGGTGCTGTGTGCCCCAGGTGACGGAGGCGATTATCTCCATGGGAATTATGCAGAGCAGGTAATAGGAAACCCATCCCGTAAACGTAGGGAAGGAAAAAAGCGAAATGAACCCAAGCGAAATGACGATGACGATGGCCGTGGCCGCAATTCCGACCATCACTTTTCTGCCGTGTGACATGCAAGACTCCTCTTCGCGACCACCGCGGAAGGTCCGAAATTCGCGACGGCATCCTACCACGGTGAGGACGCCGGCACGGAAAATGGGTCACCTTGCCTGAGTCGAAAACGTTGCGGGAGCAGTCTTGCTCTGCAATTCCGCACGAACCAAAGCCGCACCCTCAACCAGGGCTCGCATTTTTTCGAACGCGACATTTCTTGGTAAATACTTGAGCCCACAATCGGGAGCAACAACGAGACGCTCCGGATTCACGAATGGCAACGCACGCCGTATCCGGGTCGCTACCACGTCTGCTGTTTCGATTTCGTGAGTCGAAAGGTCCAGGACTCCAAGGATGATGGTTTTCCCTCTGAGGCCCTGCAGAATTGAGCAATCGAGCGCGCATTGTCCCGTCTCGATCGAGACTTGATTTACTGGAGTATCCGTCAATTCCGTGAGGAAAGAGTATCCGGCGGGGCGGCCATTCACCAGAGCCGCATAGCCGAAGCACGTATGCACCGCTGTTGTACCTCGAATCCCTTGCAAAGCTCGGGTGATGGCAGCAGTGGCATATCGGCGGGCTTTTTCCGGATACGCTTGCAGGTACGGTTCGTCGATTTGCACCACATCAGCGCCGGCAGAGAATAGATCCTCGATTTCCTCGTTCACAGCCGCCGCATAATCCAGAGCCAGCGACTCTTCGTCTTTGTAATATGTGTTCACCGCCTGCTGCGTCATCGTAAAAGGGCCTGGAACCGTAATCTTCGTCTGCCGGCTCGTATTGGCGCGCAGGAATTCCATGTCGCGCACCTGCACCGGGTGCTTGCGGCGAATCTTGCTGACAATTCGCGGCACCGAGACGGAACGCCCGCTGCGGCTCAGAATCGTTCCAGGATTATCCAGGTCCAAGCCTTCGAGCGCGGTTGCAAATCGGTTGGAGTAGCTCTCGCGGCGCATCTCGCCATCAGTGAGAATATCCAACCCGGCCCTTTCCTGCTCTCGGATTGCGAGTAATGTCGCATCATCCTGCGCCTGTTCCAGCCACTCCGGAGCGACTCGCCACAGCTCCGACGCGCGTACCCGGGGAGGCATTCGCTTGCTGAGCATCTCACGATTGATCAGCCAATCGGGCTGTGCATAGGATCCAACAAGGGTTGTAGGGAGCAAGGCCGTTGACATGGAGGTTATCAGAATCCCTTTCCGAAATCGGTAGTCAGGCGAGTTGCCGAGTTTACTTCGTCAACGCGGCGGCTCTTAATAAAACGCAATGGCCCTGCCCGCCAGGCCCACGCCGAACCAAAGGACCAGGGAGAGGCACGCCGCGAGTTTGCGCCAAAGCGGGGAGGACTCGCCGGCTCGCGTGAGGCGTCGATGACCCGTAAAAGTGAAGACCAACGCCAGGAAGAGCATTCCCATCTTGACGAAGAACGGAGGATTGTTGTAGCACCTCAAAGCTTCCGAAGCGAATAAGCAAAGGCCCGAACCCATGGCGACAAACAGCCCCACCAACATCCACGGCATGGCGTCCTCGGCAACTTGCTCGAGCGGCTCCCCGGTCAACCCGAAGCCAAGAAGGCGCAGGTTCACGACCAGTGCGGCTCCCAACAATAGAGTGATTCCGATGAGATGGAACACTTCGATGAAAGCAAATACCCACGAGGAGTCGCGTATAGCTTCCCCCAATCGCGAGTGGTCCATCCACGTAAATAGGTCCAAGAGAGTCAAGGAAGGTACCCTCTGCTTCCGGCCCGCGGATTATCTCATTCCGTAGGCTGTCCATCGTCCTAGTGCGATCACGCCAACCCAGAAAACAAGGGAGCACCAACCCACCGTCATTGCCCCGGCCGGTGCGCGCTCCTTGCGTTCCCATTCGTTCATCGTTGGCTTGAATCGGAATTCAAAGATCAAAGCATTCACGCCCGATAGAAACAGGAACAGCATTTTAAATCGAAACGGGATGCTCTTATAGCACTTCGCGGCCTCCGACCAAAACAGCAGCGCGCCACTTCCGAACATCAGTCCAAAGCCGATCAAGTACCAATGTTTCAGCCCATTCACGATTTGAGAGGCTGACGCGTGGCGCCAGCCGGCACCGATCAAGCGAAGGTCCAGCAGGATGATCGTACCAACCGATAAAGCCAGGCCCAGAACGTGGACCGTCTCGATGACCGGAAATATCCAGACCGATTCTCGTATGGACATCCCGATGGCCGAATCCTGAATCGCCTGACAGATGGAAAGTGGAGTCATTGGGCTGAATGATACCTATCCTCGCGCAGTTGCGAGTGCGTTAAGCGCGGTGCGCTCCTCACCGCCCGGGTCGTTCACGACGTGGCACTCTGTGTTGAATATCATTGTCGCTCGTTCCCTCGTATTGAAGGCGGGCCAGTTGGGCAGCTTCTCATGATTGGGGTTTCCGGTACGTGCGAAAGCGGCCCAGGCGCCGTTCATCTGGGCCTCGAGCGCGTAACGGTCTTTCCCCGTGCCCGTCATGGTTTTGGCCTCGTCCACGTTTCCCATGGCGAAGGGGATGTCCAGAGTGTGAAACGCCTTCAACTGCCCATCGTGAACGGGTGATCGCCACCTGAAGTAATACATGAACACTGGCGCTTTTTGCGCCGCTTTGCGCTCCGCTTCAGTGATCACTCCGGCGCGAAAATTATCCGACGCCACCACTTGAGACAAATCGAGATTGCTATAGTCTGGCCGCGCCTTCCTGTATACAGCGATCAACTTGTCCACATCGGTATCGCCGGCACGCGTGGCTTGTTTGAACGCCGCATGCAGCGCCGCATCGTCGAGCGGATCGAATTTCGCGTTTGGAAAGAAGTTAACTTCAAATTCCGCGGAACCAATCAGCAGAGGAATTTCCGCCGAAAGTGCCGGCGCGGTGGGATCGAACGGGTCGCCCGGAAGGGCGTGACCGTCTACCACTGGCGCGAGCCTGAGTCCGGGCGTCGTCAGGGTGGCGCTGACCATTTGATCCATGGGAATCCTTTGCAGATCCTCGGCACTTTTTACGCCCAGCTTTTCCATCAGAGTCTTGGCCGTCTTGACGGCATCCGCGCGCGAGATTCCCCGGATGTTCGCACCGCTTTGCACTATGGCGCGGTGGAACAGCCCCTTGGCTTGCGGCATTGCCATCAAAGTGCTCACTTTTCCTGCGCCGCCCGATTGCCCGAAGATGGTTACATTTTTCGGATCCCCTCCGAACTTGGCAGCGTTCTCCCGCACCCATTCGAGCGCGGCGACGATGTCCAGCATCCCGGCATTGCCGGAGTTGGCGAAGGCCGGACCACCTACATCGGCAAGGTACAGAAAGCCAAATGAATTGAGACGATGATTGAGAGTCAGCGTCACGACATCCTGCTTGCGCGCCATGTTCGCGCCGTCGTACATTGAATAACTTCCCGAACCGCTCGTAAATCCGCCGCCGTGCAGCCACACCATCACGGGCCGTTTTCCGCTTACGCTGTTCGTCCAGACATTCAGGCGGAGGCAATCTTCACTGATTCCAGTTTTCGGGATGGTGGCCGCAACTTCCGGGATCTCGGTGTGGGGGCCTTGAGGCGCTTCTGGACCCCAATCGACCGTATCCTTTACGCCCGCCCAGTGGATCGGCGCCGGCGGCATGAAGCGTCCAGCACCTTCGGTCGAAGCGCCGTACGGAACTCCTTTGAAGGCATGAACCTTGTCGAGCATAACGCCCCTAATTTTGCCCGAGGTTGTTTCCACGGTGAGTCCGGATGCGCCGTTGGCGTCCAGGGCCCATGCTGGCGTGATTCTGCCGCCCAGCAGGGAATCGGCAGCAGCCGCAGCGCCTATGCCGAGTCCCAAGCCCATGAATGCTCGTCGTTCCATCAGGGTGCTGTGTTTATCGGGCCGTTTAGTAGCCATGGGATTCGCCTCGCTTTTCAAGTGACGTTTGGACTGCCGTGCCAGAGTCAGTCAGAAACGAAACAGACACTTAATTGAGAAAACACGGCAATTCTCGACCGTTGGGCAAGTCGAGGACTTTACAACGCATGATGCGCGCTCCATTCTTCGACCGCGCACCGGTCGAGCTAATGGCATCTCCGGGCTTGAGCAGATCCTTGGTCCAGCCGAGCCGCCGAAGAAGAATCACGCTCTCGGTTTCAATGATCCAATGTTCGACGTTCCCAGCATCATCCTTAACATCGAGATGCACATAGGAGTGAGGATTGCGCCAGTCATATTCCGTCACCACTCCGCGTATTGTGGTGGGATGTTTCCCGTCGAAGGGCAGTGTCGAATGATGCGCGAACACCGGTGGCGTAACTACGATACACCCGAAACTCAACCCCATCACCGCGCGCAGCATCAGATGGCTCATTACTTCTTCTGATCGCCCTTCTTCTGGTCAACATTGAAATTTTTCGATTGGTCGCCATCCAGGTAGTGTTGAAGATCGTGTTCGCCCTCGCGGCACGCGAACTCCAACAGGTAGTAGTTCTTGTCCTTATTGCGCGCAAATGGAAGAGCGATCGTCCAGGGTCGCGTGTAAATCGTTGGGTCCGTCAAGGTCGCTTCGTAAAGTATGGTGTCCGCGTCAACCATGGTGAAGCGTTCCACCACGTGTAAATTTTCGGTGTCGAAATTTCCGGCCATATCCAGCCAATGCTTGCCGTTGTTGTTCGCAAAGTCCACGACGAGTGTGTTTCCCTCCCAATGGCCCACCGAATCCCCTTGCCACAGTTTCACCGTTGTAGGGAGATGCGGCCGCCCATCGGTGGGAATGATGCGATACATGTGCTGCGCCTCGTAAAGGATCACAAAGGAACCGAGGGGCTGCACAAACTGAAGGCCAAAAGGAGTGTAGTTCTGCCGCGGTACGCCAGCCGGAGCGCAATGCGCTTGAGGGTCGTCGTAGGGGTGATTCTCGACGATGTCATTCCGTTTTGCCAAGGCCTCTGGCGTGTATGGGATCTTCTGGTCGGGAGGATCCACAATATCGCCCGGGCCTCCGGGAACGCCAAAACTTGCGGGATGAGGCTCGATATCCCACGGTGCGGCATTTTCCTGGTTGGCCCAGAATCCCTGGAAGTCCGGCTTGCCGTCGGGAGTTCGCGGTGGATCAAATGTTTTCGCTTTGATCAGCGCACAGGGGCGAAATGATGCAGGGTCTCGTGGACAACCACCGATGGTTTTTACAGCTTGGGGACCGCCCTGGGCAAGGGCTACGCTGACTGCATCGGGCCACACCAGCGAGAACGCCCCTAGTAATGCGGCGCCGATCATCATCCTCAAGAACCAATTCCTCATGGTCACAAACCTCATACGTGGAACACAAGTGTGCCCCACTGTTGCGATTAGAAAATCATTTTGGAGATGCACGTCCTGGTTTGTCATCATGCACACCCTTGCCAGCTTCATCAGCGTACATGTAGCACTCGTTCTCCATGATCCGAGGCATATCTGTCCGGCGATAAAGCGGCATCGTGATCTTCCAAGCCTTCGTAAATACTTTCGGGTCGTCGATCGTTGCTTCGTATGTGATTGTGTCGGGTGCGGTGCGCGTGAACCGCTCGACCAACTTCATCTGGTCGCTATGGAAGTCTCCGGCGTGATCAAGCCAGGTCTGGTCGTTGAATCCCGTCGTTTCGACGACCAGCGTGTCTCCCTCCCAGTGGCCGCGGGAGTCCCCGTTCCAGGAATCAGTTACATCGTAGCGCGCCAGGCCGTACGTCGGAATCCAGCGCCAGGTATCCACATACTCGGACACCATCACGACTTCACGAGGTGTTTGCAGGATTTGAAAGGGATCGGGCAAATACATCGATCGCGGCATACCCGCCAGATAACACTTGGCCAGAGGGTCGGCGGTTTCGCGATTCTTGAAGTTCTCTTGTTTTTGCGCCAGTGCCCAGGGTTGATAGGGGATTTGACCGCCTTCAACCACTCCTAACCCTGGAAGGATACCGTAGCTTCCTCCATGATCCTGGAGGTCGGCATGCGCTGTGTTTCTGGCTTCCCATATTCCTTGGAGGTCGGGCTTGCCGTCCGGTGTGCGTGGCGCGGTGTAAGCCGGACGATTTGAGGTGCGGGTCTGGGCAAGATCGGGGATGGAAGCGATGAAGGGAAGAGGCGTCAAGGCCCCTAAAACAAGCATCCAGTTCCGAAAACAATTTCGCACGTGAAACGCTCCAATCACATGCCTGGGATTCTAGAAAAGTGCAGGGAACTCATATCAAATTTAACTTCGAACAAGACTTCCAGTTCCGTTCGGAAGCTGGGCGTCCAGTTATTTCTGGGGAGTGCCGTCATCGGACGTTCCCGCGAACACGCTCTTGCCGTTTGAAAACGTGATCGATCTGGCATTCATCGTCGTCGACTTGTCCTTGGCTCGAAACCCCTCGACGTTGATGACATCTCCCACTTTCAGCGAATCTCGTTTCCATCCCCGGCGGATCAACGCGTTGGGTGCGGCGGTTTCACAAGCCCAGTTCTCGACCTTGCCGTCCGTGTTTTTCACGTCCACGTAAATCCACCCGTGAGGGTTCACCAGCTCGACTTTGGTAATCGTTCCCATCAAGTTGACCGGTTGCTTGGCATCGTACTCGGCCGCAAAAGAGTGATGGGCGAACGCAGGCATAACCAAAAGTAGCGCGTACAATCCTGGAACAACGGCAAATTTCAACTTCACGGGGCCCCTCCGTGCGAATAAGTCGAACTTAATTAAGTAAGCGGGACGATAGCACAGCCATTTGGCGGTGTCACTATCTGTGATGCACCGGTTGGACGGCGAGTACGCCATTCGAGGATCCTTTGAGCTTAGCCTCGACGAGAAATCCTTGCTTCAATCTCTTTGCCCCTTAGCGCGCCAAAAGGACCACCGCTGCGTCATAATCGTCGAAGTCCTTTGATCCATTTGTTTGAGGTTGTAGGTGATCGAAGCTTTGCCGCCTTCTTTCCGAGCATCACTTCCTCGCCGCGTCCGTCAGTGCAGTGCGTCTCGAACATGGTTAACTCATATAAGATTCCAGTGGCAAGACAATCCTCCCGCCGACAATGGGTACACAATCGGGCGGGTATTCCTGAGTCAGTATGAATCCTTGATCCTTAAGACATCGGATGAACGTGTCCAAATGCGACATGGCCCCGGTCGGAAGGTCATGCAGCACCACAAGGCTCCAGTCGCGTGACGTGCAGTCCACCAGCGCCCGAGCCATCCAGCCGTCGGGATCGCGCCAGTCGCCGGGCACGCAGTTCCACAGCACACAGCTATATTTTCGTGTCAGCAGTCTTTCCACGATGGCGGGGTGGAGCAGTTTTGGTCCGAGTACTCCGCCGCTTCCGTACGGGCGAAACAAACCTGCGGGCTGTTTGACCCAAGCCAAAGCCTCTTCGGTTTGCTCAAACTCTCCCAGCGCGGTTTCGTAATCGAGTTCTCCTAGGGGTCTCGTATGCGAGAAGGTGTGATTACCAATCCAGTGTCCCTCGCCCGCTGCGCGTTCGGCGATCGCGCGACCTGTTGGTAGAATCACCTTGCTGCCCAGCACGAAGAAGGTGGTCTTTACATCGTGGTGAAGCAAACAGTCAAGGACCGTGGCCGTGACAATCGGTTCCGGGCCATTGTCGAATGTAAGGGTTACCCGTTTCACGGTATTGAAATCTGAGAGCGATGGAACGCCGGGATCGTAGCACGAATCTCGGCAAGGATTTTAATTTGCGTTTTTGACTAACGGAAGCCCGGGCACGAGGCTTCATCTTTTTTCCGTCCGGCATCTTCGGCGGCTCTGTGATAAAACTAAAAACCTCTCCTTGGTCATACGAGAGGTTCGCGGTCGAGAAATAGGCGGAGTCGAACACTCCGCATTATATTCTTCTGTGGCCGTGCGGATGAGGCCATAGTTTTTCTATGCGCAAGGCTTTAGATCTTCGGCGGCCATGATCATGGCTGATCAGGATTTCCAACAAGGGTTCGTCTATACGGGGTTGCCAACTCGCGTGATCTTCGGCTTCGGCACCCGCGCACGTGTGGGCGAAGAGCTCCGCCGCCTGGGCATCCAACGCCCTTTTGTCCTTTTATCTCCTCGCCGCGCTCCGGAGGCGCAAGCTCTCGTCGCCGGCCATGGCATTGAGATTGCCAGCGTCTTTACAGGCGCAGTGATGCACACTCCCGTTGACGTCACCAATAGAGCTCTGGCCATTGTCGAAGAGACGCGCGCCGATGGTTTGATCGCACTGGGTGGTGGGTCCACGATAGGCTTGGGAAAAGCCATTGCGCTCCGCACGGACCTACCCCAGCTTGTGCTTCCAACGACGTACTCTGGATCGGAGATGACGCCTAATCTGGGTGAGACCAGCGAGGGCCGAAAGAAAACCGTGCGCTCGCCCAAAATCCAGCCTGAGGCGGTCATATATGATGTGGAACTCACCCTCAGCCTGCCTCACGCATTGTCGGCGACCAGCGGGATGAACGCCATCGCACACGGCGTCGAAGGCCTCTACGCACAGGACCGTAATCCCATTATTTCGCTCATGGCTTTGGAGGGCATCCGCGCACTGGCCGAATGTCTGCCGGTAGTCGTCGATCGGCCACTTGACCGCACAGCGCGCGCAACTGCCCTTTACGGAGCGTGGCTCTGCGGCACCGTATTGGGCTCTGTTGGCATGGCCCTGCATCACAAGATTTGCCATGTGCTTGGTGGCTCATTTGGCTTGCCACATGCCGAGACGCACACCGTCATCCTGCCGCACGTGGTTAGCTTTAACGCTCACACCGTCGACGCTGAATTGAGACCCGTGACTGAAATTCTTCACAGCCTGGGGGCAGGTCAAGGCCTGTTCGACCTGGCGCGGCGGTTGAAAGCACCGACTGCTCTTGCAGAGATCGGTATGCTCTCGGGTGAACTCGACAGAGCCGCAGCGCTGGTGATGGAAAGTCCCTACTACAATCCGCGACAGCCGACGCAAGAAGAAATACGCGTGCTCCTTGAGGATGCGTTTAACGGACGCCGCCCGGCGCTATAGCAGGTGCAATTGGCATTGAAATTTTGCATCATTCGTCGGGAAAAGCTGCGCACTCAAGCCCGGCAGAAGCATTGCATACTGACAAGAGTGGGTGTACGGTATCAGTCCAGCAGGGAACTCAAAACGAAATTTGGTAGACTATAGTCAATTCGCTGGCGAATCGCCAGACGCGAAAGATTGAAGAGGGAGGGTTCAGATATGGAAAGGCGCTTTCTTTTTGGTAAGTCCAAACTCGCCGTAGGAGCGGGATGGTTGTTGGCGGCGGTTCTGGTTGCCTCGGTGCCCGCGTTTTCGCAAACCAAGGCTACGTCGGGAGATAGCAAAGCGACGCCGCGAACGCCCGATGGGCATCCGGACTTCAATGGTCTCTGGAATAATTCTCGGACAGGCAATCTCGTTCCTGCCACCGAGCAATTTGAACGCAGTAAGGACGGTTCGATCTTATTTGATTTCTCGACGGCATTTAATGACGGCGGTGGCATTTGCCAGGATGATTCCTGCCAACTTCCTAATCAGCCGCCGTATAAGCCGGAGTATATGGCCAAGGTGAAGGAAATCGCAAAGACTGAGTATGGCGGAACATCGCCTCTGGACCCGCAGATGCAGTGCAAGCCGTACGGTATTCCTCGAGGGGCAGTCGGCGGGTCGATGTATTTTGTGCAGACACCTCAAGTAATGGCGATCCTCTATGAGGGTCATCCGCAGCCCAGTTCGATTTGGCGCATCATTTATATGGATGGCCGGCCACACCCGACGGACCTGGAGACATCGTTTATGGGTCATTCGGTTGGCCACTGGGAAGGAGACACGCTGGTTGTCGATGTGGTGGGCTTGAGTGATGAGACTTGGTTGGGCGGAGACATCGGAGGCAGAGCGAAATATACGTCGATACACAGTGACCAGGAACATGTGGTTGAGCGATGGACCAGGCAGGGCGACGTGATCACTTACAAGGCGACGGTCGAGGATCCGGTTATGTTAACGCGGCCATGGGAGCCGGCTCCCACACAACTCCACGTTGCGAGCGCGGGAGACGAAATAGAGGAACTGTTTTGCACTCCGCAATTGAACTCGGCGGGCGGTCACTACGTTAAGCCGACAGGGAATGGCAGCGACGAAAAGTGCAGCTATCGCTGCAAGTAATAGAGTGCGAAGTTAAGTTACGTTAGCGGCAAAGAGCCTGTAAACATGTTCTCTGCAAACACGAGAAAAAGGGGCGCTAATCGCGCCTCTTTTTCCGTGTTTCGCGATGCCCTCAAAGGATTTAAGGGTTGTCGCAAGTTCCGCCTAGCGGCGACGGGTCCCATCGACTCGGCCCCGCGCCAAACCGAAGCGCAGTCCGATTAGAGCACGCCAAACGCCCGCAGCGTCCTTAAGCCCTGGTACGTCAATCCGTTGTGAATCTCCGGCGTGTGGAAAAGATGTTGAAAAGCGAGGTTCCGTAGTCTTGCCACGGAAACACGTAGAACTACATTGGGAGCCAAATTAACGGAACTGGCGGCCAAGGACAGCTTCCAAACGGTCAAGCTGCAAAGTTCCGTTCGGGCCGCCGTGTGCAGTCACTCTTCGCAGGGACCACGATCGCCATTTCGCCCCCATAATTTTCGATGTCGGTCGGCCCCTCAACTGGTTATAAACCCTAAAAGTTTACTCGTCATTTCCTACAATTCTTGCGTTCGAGTGACTCCTCATCAGTTTAAGATTCCGTTCCTGCCTGCCGCGAATCTGATAAAATGCGCCGCTGTTATCTTCGAGATTAAGGCTGTCGGCCCTTTGTATGCCTTCTTGTGATTGATGGCTGATGGATTTCTTGGCGGGTGGAGTATGAGTGTGGGATTGGCTTCAGCAGCGTCCGCTGCTGCATGGGAAGCGCTCATCGGGGCGTACGATTTACAGGTGCATGTGGCGCCGGACGTCATCGAACGTCGCATCGATGATCTTGATTTGGCCAAGGAATTTTTAGCGCACGGGATGCGCGGATTCGTATTGAAGTCGCACTATTTTCCGACGGCCGAACGCGCCAAGGTGGTGAGCAAGGCCGTTCCCGGAATCCGCGCCTACGGTGCAATTACGCTGAACCACAGCGTTGGCGGATTGAATCCGGTGGCGGTGGAACTGGCTGGGCGCTCGGGCAATAAAATCGTGTGGATGCCGACCGTCGATGCGGCTAACGAAACCGCGGGGCGGCCGGATGGAACGAAGACTCACCTTCCTTTCTGGGCCAAGATTCAACTGGAACTGGCGGCGACCGGCATCAACCCTCCACCCATGACGGTGCTCGAAGAAACAGGCCGACTGTCGGACGCTGCCAAAATTTGCCTGGAACTGATTAAGAAATACGACATGGTCCTGGCAACCGGGCACCTCGGAAAGGAGGAAATTCTGCGGTTGGTAAAAACTGCCAAAGAAATAGGGCTTCGTAAGGTGGTGGTCACTCACGCGGAATTTCCGTCGCAGAACCT